>Ga0190367_1001870_pt1 | contig 11542 bp, 13 predicted proteins | sample 4872181011_MG_FD_171838 | JGI IMG/M metagenome (GOLD analysis project Ga0190367, IMG submission 171838) | Hydrothermal vent microbial mat bacterial communities from Southern Trench, Guaymas Basin, Mexico - 4872-18-10-11_MG | ecosystem: Environmental > Aquatic > Marine > Hydrothermal vents >... | reverse complement strand
ATCTTGGCAATATACGTTTGGTGGTGAAACAGAGAAAAACCCCTAAAACTGGGGATTGAAAGGAGATTATATTGTCAGGAATGGACAATGCGGTATGGTTGAAACAGAGAAAAACCCCTAAAACTGGGGATTGAAAGTCATCTACCGCTGGAGACGAATCAACCCACCATCCCGTGAAACAGAGAAAAACCCCTAAAACTGGGGATTGAAAGTGTCCAAGCGTTTGATAAGCGTAATTGTCCTTGCCAGGAAACAGAGAAAAACCCCTAAAACTGGGGATTGAAAGAGGTTGCCGATAATTTCATCCACTCTATTCATCCTCCCAAGACAGAGAAGAACTCTCCAGATTTGACAAATCTTTCGCAGAAGAGCGAAATTGTTGATGCATACCAAAGCAAAAAAGTGCAGAACTCTATACGCACTCTACAAACTTTACAAGCTCCGTCTTCTTAATTCTGTCATAGAGTTTTCTGTCCGTTGTCACAAGCTTCTCGTTGAGCTTCATCGCAAGGGTTATGAACAAAGCATCGTAGACAGTTATCCCGTTCTTCAATGCGATTTCAAAGGCTGAGTTTAGAAGCATCTTGCTATCTTCCACCCTGCAAACCCTATCCATGAACTCAACTGCCTTTTCCAAAGCTTGCTTCGAAAGACCTTCGTCCTCGCCGTAAATCCTAACCCTCTTCAAAGCAGCGTTGGCAACTTCTGAATAAGCTTGACTAACTGTGTAATACTCCGAATATTTCTCGACAACTTCTTCTACCCTTTCAGATACATCTTCTTGGAAGAACAAAGCCACTATTGCGCTCGAATCTAAAACGACTTTACCTTTCATCTCTATCCTCCCTAATCAGTTCGGCTGCAGGAACGGAAGTCTTCATCTTCTTTCTTATTTCCCTTGCCTCACTCAGAATCCTCTTTTTGTACTCTTCTCTTATCTTCTCCTCTATCAACCTCCTAAGCTCTGCCTGCCAGTTCACATCCTTCATCTCTTCCATCATCTTCTTAACTTCCTTTGGTATTCTTATGCTGTAGACTGAAGTTTCCATGAATAATGTTTACAAAATAAGTATATAGCTTTTGATGTTGATTATTTGAGTTATTTGGCAAGCAGCAAGAAGTGTGGATGAACACTATCTTTTCAGCAGTGGATTGAGGATAGAAGTAAAGAAGAATCCTAAAAATGGAGATTGAAAGACAATTTCCGGCATACTTATCCCCCTCTGCTTTAATCCATTATCAAATCGATGTGCAAGCGTCAGAACTTACAATCTCTCCAAAAATCTCCTACTTCTAAGCCACCCTTTGACTTCTTCAATAAATAAACGAGCTTTCTTAATCAAATCCTCAGCTTCATCTCCTGTAGGCACAATAAAAACATCATAATCTCCAATTTGCCTCTTTCTAAAGGCTTCTATTAGATATGACGCCAGTTCTTCGGAGAACTCTCCAGATTTGACAAATCTTTCGCAGAAGAGCGAAATTGTTGATGCATGTTTCTTCGTCGTGACATTTTGAGTTAGTAGCATAGCCTTAGCACAGTAAAACATAGCGTAATAAGCTCTTGAAACGGCAAAATCATAGTCGCCACTTTCTAACAATAGTTTAGCTGCATTCACACTCCTTTCGGCTTTTTCTATTAGCCTAGCTACTTCGTCCAAACAATCCTCATTCATATCTTCACACCTTCTCTTCTGACCTCAGTTGTAAATGAAGTTTTTAAATCAAAAAATTCTTTTGGATAAGTTATTGCGGAAATCATGATTTTATATTTCATTAAAAACTTCAGACATAATTTTGAGATTTTGTTTTCTTCTTCAAACGTCGTCTTCCCCTTTACAACTACTAGAACATCAACATCCGACTCACTCGTGTACTCTCCTCTTGCGTAGGATCCAAACAGAATTACATCCAGTAGTTTATCATCTAAAATCCCTGACAGCTCGTTTTTGAATTCTCTAAGGATTTCAATAATCCGATTGTCCATTACCATCACCAAATGCGAGTTATAAAGTTTAATGGGGCAAAATATTTAACATTATCTTCAAAATTGTGCTGAATAACGCTAAATTATCTAGAAACGGGATTAAAAGACGTAATCAATCTCTTAGCTCTGTAGTGCAATCTAAACTGAAAAAGTTAACAAACCAATCATTATCCTAAAAAATAGAGATTGAAAGATCACGGGCTCGTCAACCTCGATTTCCCTAAGCTCAGCGAAACAAAAGAGAATTCCTAAAAATGGAGATTGAAAGAGGATCGACGAACGTGCAGCGCAGAGCTGAAATGCCAGTTTGGGATTTGCTACACGAATTTGGGAAAATGAAAGTATCTTTCACAAACATAAGCGTTGAGGATTTAAAGGAGCTTGAGGATTCAATTGAAGTTTCAGACATGAGTCCTCTAATAATCCTTTATGAAACATCCCTTCTATGCTTCTTAAGGAACTTTATGGTGAAATAGCAATTCCACAATCTGTTAGCAACGAACTGCTTAGAAGGCCTGAAGGCAAAGAAGTAGTCGAAAAGGAATGGATAAACGTTTTAGATGTTAAAGGAGAAGAAGTAGCTAAAATTCTAACAGTTTCTTAGATAGTGAAGCAGAGGCAATAGCGCTGGCTAAGGGGAAGATTCTTATTAAGGCTAAAGTCTGATAGACTGCAAGTGCATACTTTCTTGATCGATCAGAACTTGATAGATGAAATTCTAAAATTGCTATAAAGATGTCAATAGTTTAGCTGATTCAATTTCTTACCTTTATTTTGTTCAAAATCGTCGTTCAAATCATTTTTCACACGAATGAACTCTGCCGGGACAAAATCCGCTGTGTAAACCTTCCCCTTCTTCCTTATCTCATAGCCCCTCCTAAGCATACCCTTTGCATCGATTTCCAGAACAGCGGGATTTTTGCAGTGCCTTCTCCCAACTTCAATCGCCTCCTTCACGCTCTCGCTCAAATGAACCTCAAGCCTCTTCATCGGAAGCAAACCACGTTCGAGAATGGAATTTACTGCCTCAGGTCTCGTTCCGTGGTAGAGCCTTGGTGGAATTTCGCTGCTCTCACTCCACCTGGTATTCACAGCTACGCTATGGCCATACTTCGCCCTTATTCTCCCATTCGCTAACTCAAACCTTCCCTTTGCATCCTTTTCAACTATGCGCTGAATGACATCCCTTCCAACACCATACCTTTCCCTGACTACTCTCTCAACCTTTTCAAGCTCTGCCCATCCGTCCCCGTCCAGTTCAATGCCAAATTTAGGGCCAAAATGCCTTAGCAGTCCGCTGAGGAATTTACTTATCCTGATTTCCACGCTATAACTTTTATAGGAAGATTTTAAAAGAGTTTCAGTTAAGCAAACTATTTAAGTCAAACAGCAATGATTAATCAATATGATTGAGATACTTCCTCCCTTCGAATACCTGAAAAAACATAAGCCTTTCTCGTTCTTGAGTGAGAGAGAGCTTGAAGAGGTTATCGGCAGTCTAGAATCGGAGGTATTTCGTAAAGGGGAGATGATATTCAAGAAGAGTGGGAAACCACTGAAGTACGTTTACCTACTGAAGTCCGGGCGGGTGAAGCTGAAGAATGGACATGAAGAAATCTTGACAGATGGTGACGTTTTTGGTGTTGCGTCAGCGATAAGTGGCAATCCACCAAGGTTTACGGCTATTGCACTTGAAGATTCAGTCTGCTATCTCATAAGAAGGAACAGCTTTCTGAAGGTATTTAACTCCAACCAGAAATTTTCCGACTTCTTCACGAGCTTGCTATCAAGGAGACTTTCCTCGTTGCTCAAACTCTCCAAAAAATCCAGTCATGGGTTGGAGAACTTGTACAGCATAAAGGTATCCGAGATAGTTTCGAGGAAAGCAGTTACGTGCAGTCCAGAAACAAGCGTGGTTGAAGCTGCGAAAATAATGGACAGAAACAGGGTTGGTTCTGTCGTAGTCGTTGCAGATGGAAAACCCGTTGGCGTTTTCACCCAGAGAGATTTAATGAAGCTAGTTGCCAAGGGCAAGGATCTGGAGGATAGCGTTGGAGAATACATGACCTCTCCGGTTATCTCCATAAATGAGAACGATAGTCTAATTGAAGCGTACCTTGCAATCGTTACGAATGCGATAAACCACATAGTCGTTATGGGTGACGGAGGTATAAAGGGAGTCGTCTCGACCAAGGACCTCCTTTTAAAACTAAGTTCAGCTTCTTCACTACTTTCGATATCCAGAAAAGTTGCTAGAGCAGGAATAGACGAGCTTAAAGAAATAATGGAAGAAATAAAGTCGTCGATAGAGAATATGGTCATCAGCGGTGCAGATTTTGATGAAATGTCAAAAATAGCCTGCGGAATTTACGAACTTGTTGTAAAAAGATGCGCTCAGTTAAGCTTTGAAGGTTGTGTATTCTTTGCTGGCGATGCAGCGAGGCAGAGTCTGGTCTTTCCACCAATGCATCTTGGCATCATAGCCGAAGACTGGCACGAGTTTGTTTCCTCCCTCAGAAGAATAGGAGCACAGCCTCTTGACACTTCCAGCACCCTAAACAGCTGGATGGAAACGATAGACGAGTGGTTCTCGTCTCCGAGAGAGTTTGCCCAGGACATCCTGATGTTCATGGACACAAAGTACATCTTCGGTTCTAAGGAACTCTATCTTGCATGGAAAGGGAAATTTGACAAAATGCTGGAAGAAAAGAGGGAAGATGTTATAAAAGTATTTGTAGAGGAGTCAAAGAGATGCACAGACATAGCCAAAGCTTTTCTATTTGCAATCAAAGCTCTAGAGCTTAAAGGGGAAGAAAATGAAGTTAGCGAAGCTAGAGAGGCATACAGCGTAGTTATGGACGTATCATTGCGGGAAATCCTTGGAAGTTCACTTGGCAAGGTCGATGAATTGCTAATGAAAGAGGCAAACAAGATATTGGCGAGAATTCAGGAGAGCTTATGACAGAAATTCTTTCTGCTAGATACTCAGCCTTAGACGTGGAAACCACAGGTTTAAGTCCGAAGAAAGATGAGATAATCGAAATAGCCATAATTCCAATGTTAGGAAGCAGAATTCTTATAGGAGGGTACTTTTTCAGCCTTGTAAAGCCAAAAAAATTTAGGGCCGAGTCTATAAAGTTCCACGGAATAGGGATAGATGCAATAAATGAAGCACCTAGCTTTGAGAGAATAGCCGAAAGGGTTAGGAGAATCGTTGAGGGCAGTATCGTTGTGTGCTACTCAGAATTCGATGCTGAAATTCTCAAAAATCACTTTTCGAAAGTTAAAATGAAGTTTGAGTTCGATTGGGTTGACATTTCCCAGATTGAGAGATGGCTCGCGAGAAGAGAGGGAAGAAATGAGGATCTAGATATGGATGGGCTAATAGAGAAGTACGGACTTTGCAAGATTTACAGGCACACAGCTCTTGCCGATGCGTACTATACGGCCTGCATATTTCAGAAACAGCTGATAAGATTGTCAGAATACGGAGTTAGTCTTGCAGAGCTTAGTAGAATAGGAAAGAGAGAGAAATTCATATGGTAGCTCAGAATTTAAAGATACCTCGCTGCAATCATTTTCTGAAATTCAGCAATGCTTCTTAAAGAGTTTTTTATAAAGTCCACCCTTAGTTTTGGCAATTCCTTGAGCTTTAACCGGTTGATCTCCGGTCTACCAAGCTTTATGTTCTTGACCTGCGTTAAAAACTGCATTCTTTTAAGGAAAACGTAGTTCATCCTCAGATTAGCTGCTAGTTCTGGGCTCATAGCCTTTCCAGAAAGTTCTTCAATTCTATCAGCAGTGTTGTGCGATTTCACGTTGAATTTAAGACCGAGAGCTCTAATCGGCATTACAACTGGAGCTATGGCATCCTTTTTAATGTCCAATACTTCCGAAGTTAATCTTCCGGCGAAGCCCACGGGAGGTCTAAACTTCAAAGCTTCGCTGAGAAGTTTTACGAATATCGCCTCCTTCTCCCCGAGTCTGTAGAGTGCACTTCTAACGTAGTTAAAGAGTGAAACGTCTCCGTAAACCAATCTCATGTCTGCAAATATAGAGATGTTAAGCAGATTCTCTGAAGAAAAAACGGATCCCCACTCGGAAATCAGATTGATCCAATCTTCTGCTGGCTTAACCCACTCTTCATTACCAACGGTGTAACCACCTCTACAATCGGGAAAGCCTATTTCAAGGAGATTCGAGTGTATTAGTCTGCCAAGTTCAACGAAGTAATCCCTATGAGCTGCGCTCTCGTAGATCATTGCGTTATCCTGATCGCTTTTTATAAGCTGCTCAAGCCTGCCTTCGCTGCCCGTGACAAATAAGCTAAACCTTGAAGGGGGTTTGCCCAATTCCTCGATGCTTAACCTAACAACGCTCCTGAGTATCTGGTCGTTTATGTAGCCGAGTATCTTGCCGAAGTATACCGGATTGATGTATTCGTCCCTTGCAAGGATTTCGAGAATGTATGCATTGAGCCTTGAGTATATCGATCTGAGCTCCCATATGCTCTGGGCCTTTGCAGAACTGTCAAGAAAGTAGAATGGAATGCGGGAAGCAAAAAGCAGAACTTCGTTAATCGTTATCACGCCAGTTATCTTCTTTCCTTTCTTAACCGGGAGATGTCTTATACCGTTTTTGAAGAATAGAACGACAGCATCGAAGAGCGTTGCATTTTCGTCAATTGTAATCAAGTTCGTGGTCATAATTTTACTTATAGGTTCTGAAGACTCAACTTCGCCTGCCACAGCCCTTCTTATGTCTCCCTCAGTAACTATGCCCTTTACTTCAACATCCGCCACAAGCACACAGGATTTTCCCATCCTGTCCATTAGCCTCGCCGCATCTCTTATGCTCATTGAAGGATGCACAATAGCTGGCTCATCGATTATTATGTCCCTTATCCTCACGGCCTGCAGGTCAAAGCCCTCAAGCATGGACAGAGCCCTCCAGAAGTAGAATAATAAAGTATGCGGTCATCAACACAAGGCCGAGCGGAACGCCTGTCCTTGCCCAGTCCTTGCTCGTAATTCTGAGCCTTCCTGCTGCAACTATGTTTGGTATGTTTCCCGGTATCAGCATTCCTCCGGAAATAAGTAGGCCAATTAGGGCGCTTTTTATCTGCATCAAGCTGAGTTGTGGTGCTATCTCTGCTGCGGTGAGTGTGGCGTTATCCAACACGGCAGAGATCATGTTCACCCAGTACAGTACTTGGGGAGGAATTTTCGTAAAGTACCATATAACGAGGGGTGTTAGACCCCTCCCCAGTAGAACTAAGGCCGCAACGAACATGTATACTCTAAAAGCCCTTAAAATAACAAATCTAAGACTTTCCGTATATTCTGGCACCTCCGTACTGCCCTTCGCTTTACTCACGAGCATGGAACCAAGAACAGACAGCACAACGACCCCGGGTATGATGTACACGGCAAGCAGATCGAAGAGGAAAAAGAAGTCCGCATGATAAGGCTCGCCCTTAAGCTTCGAGACAGCTATTGTTGATAGAGGTTCACCTACAGGTGTTAAAGCAGCTCCCAATCCAACGGCAAAGCACGTTACAACGGTAATTTTAACCTTCCTCTCTCTCTCAATTGGCATGACTGCTATTATCTCGGAAAGAATTACAGCAGTTACGATCACCGATATTATGCTCGATGCAAGACTTAACAGCAGTATGAGCAGAAAAACGAAGAATCTCAAGCCGAGTTTGTTCATGGCGCTAATAATACCGCCGTATATCTGTCTGCTGAACTTGTAGATTGCAATTCCCGCAAAGAGCACAACTTGGAATATGCCTATGGGCAAACCGCCCACGCTTACAGGATCCTTCAAAGCTTCCTTCACGAGTTCAACACTCCAGAGACTTGAAACCGTTACGGCAAGTATACCCATTGCAAGAAAGAAAGCTTCTAGGTTTTCTTCTATTTTCCTGACTTTGAAGGGAAGAATTAGTACTATCAGGAAGATCGTAAATAAACTAGCAGCGATGTGTGGTATGGGCTCTGCGGAAATTACAGTCATCCTTCCACCGCATGCACTACAACTAAAAATAGTTTTTCGTAAAATATTAAGAAAAATAAATTTAAAATTTTATCCTGGCATCTTCATCTCATCGACAAACCTGATCGTTTCTGGCGGGTTCTGTTTTTCTCCTCCAGTTATAAGCGAGACTATTATTGACACTATCAGGTTAACGAAGAACGGTACTATTCCCCAAGCTATCGTGCCGATCTTGTTTCCTGCTATCACTATCGGCTCCATTCCAAACAATCCGACTCCAGCAACGTAAGGCAGAGCAACTGCCATCCCTGCAATCATTCCTGCAACCACACCGTACCTGTTGAGCCCTTTCCAGAATATGCCCAGTATTACCGACGGTGTAAATGATGCAGTAGCAAAGACGAAAGCCCAACCAACGAGCAATGCGACGTACTTAGAGAACGTTGGATCGCTTATAGCAAGTGAGCCAAGAATTCCGGCAATCACAGCAAGCAACACAAGCATTGTTCTACCAATCCATATTTCCTTGATTTCTGACGCTTTCGGATTTATGAATCTCTTGTATATATCCCTCGTTGCCCCTACGGTCATAACCATTAGCAATCCGTTTGCGGTGCTTAACGCTGCCGCAAGTCCACCAACTGCAACTATTACGGCGATGAACCAAATCAGCCCCCACATGTCCGGCATTCCAATGACAACTATGTCTTTATGGAATGAAAGCTCAGCCGGTTGAATTATTCCGTCGGCATTCAGATCGTTGAGCTTCACGAGTCCCGTAGGAAGCCACTTCTGTATCCATCCGAGTTGCGATGCTTGTTCAGCGGGCATGCCCCAAACTTGTGAGAAGGCATACCTTGCGAGTATGGCGTAGACCGGAGCTGTAACGTAAAGCAACGCTATAAACGTCAGACCCCATCCAACACCGTATCTTGCTGTTCTGACATCTCTAACTAGGTAGAACTGCGATAGTACGTGCGGTAAGCCGACGGTTCCAAGCATCAGAACGAGGGCTCCAAGAATCCAGTTGAGCTGTCCAGTTCCTCCGGCGAAAGTTCTTGCAAAGGGTTCTGTGAATGGTAGAAGACCAAATGATACTTCTCTTGCCTCAAGCTGACTTAGTAGCTCGCCATATCCAAAATGCGGCCACGGATTAAATATTCCTGCTGCAAACGCTGCTATGATGAACGCAACCCAGTAGGCGATTATCAGTATCCAGTACTGGGTAACCTGAACCCAGACGACAGACCTCCAGCCTCCAGTTCCCGCGAACAGTATAACTACCGCAGACCCAAGAAATGCCCCGATAACTGCGGGAATTCCAAGGAATCTCCCGATGATGACTCCTGTTGCGACAAGCTGAGCAGTCAAATACGTGAACGAGACTATGAAAAGCATTAGAACTGCTATAAGCCTTGCAACAGACCAGTTCGCTGCTCTCGTTTCAATGAATTCCGGAACTGTATACGTTCCAGACTTCCTTATGAACGGAGCGATCATGAATGCTGCGATGCAATAACCGAGAGTCCATCCTATGATGTACGGCAGTCCGTCGAAGCCAAGAAGGGCAATGGCTCCTGCCATCGAAACGAAAGATGCGCCGCTCATCCAGTTCGATGCAATTGATGACCCTATGGGTATTGCACCTATGTCCCTGCCTGCAACGTAGAAGTCTGCAGCGGCGTGCGACCTCATTATTAGAGCCACTGCAAGGTATATGAAGAGCGAGCCAAAGACGGCTACGGCAGAAGCTACGAACGTGTTCCCCGTTGATGCTATTGCTGCAACTACAGCGAAATAGCACACGAACACTGCAATAATCGCATTTTTACCTCCCAATCCCATGGTACCACCTCATTTTCCCAGAATTTCTCTATCGAGTCTGTCCATTACAAACGCGTAGGCGAAGATCAGCAGTATTCCAATGACAACCGCCAGAAACGCAGCATTGAACCAGTGCAGCGGTATTCCGTTGAAAATCCTGATAGACTTGGTTGTTTCAATTGGGATGTGCAGAAGTATGGCGGGTATGGTCCACAGCAACATCCATACGACTGTTATTACCTTCAGCTTCCTCCAGTATTCCCTGTACGCTTCTTCCTTCTTTTTTCCTTTCACATCAATCCCCATCCGCACACCTCCAAACCTTACAAACCTCCAAGATAGTCCAGACTAGCCAATTTTAATACATTTCAATAATTATTTAAATTCTAAATATTTCTATTCCGCTTCCTCCACTACCTTCTTCTTCGCCTCCTCAACCGCTGTTCCTCTTGAGCTCCGACGTTGGCTCGCCTATGACTGCCGCTTCGCTCACAGCCCTGTGTGCAAGCATGTCGTCTAGCAGTGCCAAGCCAAGTTGGCGTCGTCCTTGCAATCTCCTTAAATTCGACCTCTGCAACCTCTGCCATCATTTTTCACCCCTGCAATCCAAAAGTTTTTAATCCAACACAAACCAAACTGTATTGCCCCACTCACATCACCCCCAATTTTTTTATCTAAACACCTTCAAGTGCGGACTTCACCATCTCATAAGCCCTCTTCGCCTCCTCAACAGCAACATCACTCTCAAGTGTCGTTACATCTCCCAAGGGCTTACCTTCGGCAACAGCCCTCAACAGCCTCCTCATTATCTTACCACTCCTGGTCTTTGGTAGTATCTCAACAAACGTTATCATAGCATCTGATGCAACAACGGGCCCCATCGTAGATCTCAAGTGTGTCTTCAACTCCCTCACCATCTCATCACTTGGTTCGCAACCCTTCTTGAGAACGACGTATATCAGTGGAATCTCACCCTTTATTGGATCGGCCTTTGCGACGCATGCAGACTCTGCAACAGCAGGATGTTTGACCATTGCAGATTCAACTTCAGCTGTTCCAATTCTGTGTCCAGCAACCTTCAAAACGTCGTCAGCCCTTCCAAGAACCCAGATGTATCCATCGTGATCGATAGTTGCAAAGTCTCCGGTGTAGTAATACCATCCTCTATGCTTATACTTTTCAAAGTAAACCTGGATGTACCTTTCTGGATCCTTGAACAGTGTCATCAGCATTCCAGGCCAGGGCGTTGAAATCACGAGGTATCCCCTCTCACCAGGCTTGACTGGGTTCCCTTCCTCATCAAATACCTCCATCTTAATTCCTGGAATTGGGAAGCCGTTTGTTCCAGGCTTTAGTGGAAATATCTTTCCAAGTCCGGGGAAGTGTCCTGTGAGCATGCATCCAGTCTCGGTCATCCACCAAGTGCTTGAGCATACAACATCCTCCCTTCCAAAAACCCTGTAATACCATCTCCAAGCCTCTGGATTTATGGGCTCTCCAACACTGTGAATTATCCTTAGGGTTGACATGTCATACTTCGTGTAGTTCTCCTCTGGAAATCTCATGAGCATTCTGATAGCCGTTGGGGCTGTGTAGAATATCGTTACACCATACCTCTCAATCATCGAAGCCCATCTTCCAACATCGGGATAATCGGGAGCACCCTCATACATCAAAGTTGTTGCACCGCACATCAGAGGACCATATACGATGTAGCTGTGTCCGGTTATC
>Ga0190367_1001868_pt1 | contig 11560 bp, 14 predicted proteins | sample 4872181011_MG_FD_171838 | JGI IMG/M metagenome (GOLD analysis project Ga0190367, IMG submission 171838) | Hydrothermal vent microbial mat bacterial communities from Southern Trench, Guaymas Basin, Mexico - 4872-18-10-11_MG | ecosystem: Environmental > Aquatic > Marine > Hydrothermal vents >... | reverse complement strand
ACATATCTAAATACAATCTGTCCATTCTCTATAAGCTTGTTAAGAATTTCTTCTTCCTTTTCTTTTGGAAAAACAACTCTACCTTCCGCATGAGCAACGGGGAACATAACTATTTTATCCAAATCCAAAAGATTTGTGAAAATGCATTTGTTTTCATGTTTTAGATATGATGGTCTGCATTCAAATCTTGCAGATTTATTTACAGTTAAAGCCATTTCAGGCATTTCAGAAATTGGTTTATCCTCATCAAATCCCGGTAAAGCACCCAACTCAACCAAAACCTGAAAACCGTTACATATACCAAGAACTGGATATCCTTCACTTATGAATATTTCAAGATCCCTTCTTAAAACACTCTTCATCCTTGCAGATAATATTGCACCAGCTCTAACATAATCTCCAGCCGAAAAACCACCGGGAATGACCAAGCAGTGATAATCGAAGAGACTTCTCTGTTCACTCTCTTTAATGGTATCGCTGTAGAATTGCTTTAGATGGACAGCTTCAGCATCAACACCAAGATATTTAAAGGCTCTAACAGTCTCATCTTCACAGTTATTTCCCTCTATTCTGAGAACAGCAACTCTTATCTCTTCCAAATCCATATGTAAATATGATCCAACCTACTATTATTACTATCGGAAACTAAATTTATAAAGTGTAGATGTATGTATGTGAGGAAGTTTAAAAGAATTGAGGCTGGAAGTTTTTACAGTTACTTGAGTGAAGGCTGTAAAATTTGTAGAAGAGGTGCGAAGATGGTTTTATTCATTACTGGAATATGCAAAAACTCGTGCTTCTACTGTCCAATTTCTGATGAGAGAAGGGGTAAAGATTTAGTTTTTGCAAATGAAAGAGAGGTTAAAAGTTTGAAAGATGCAGTGGATGAAGCAGAGGCAATGTCTGCAGAAGGAATAGCTATAACTGGAGGAGAACCTCTTTTGAAGTTGAATAGGGTTATAGAATTTCTTAAAGTATTTAAAGATTTGCACAGCCATCTTTACACATCAATTCCAGCAAGTTATAATATTTTGAGTAAGCTAAAATATCTCGATGAGATAAGATTTCATCCTCCAGAACTTAAAAATATAAAAATATATGAAGAACCTATAAAAGTTGCTAAGAAGATGGGAATGGAGGTAGGTTTTGAGATTCCTTCAATTGCAATAAATGAGGAAATTGTAGATGTTGTAAACAAGTATGATTTATTCCTGAATTTGAATGAATTGGAGTTTTCATCTACAAATTACTATAAATTAGTTGAGAGGGGTTTTAAGCCGAACGATCACTATGGCTGTTCGAACTGTGATGAAATTGTTAAAGCTTATGCTGAAAGGGTAAATAAGTTTCATTACTGTAGTGCCAGATTTAAAGATAGGGTGCAGTTGAGAAGAAGGTTGATCAGAATGGCAAAGAAATTGCCAGACTTTTACTTGATAACGAGAGAAGGTACAATTGTATGTGGATACATTGAAGGTGATATAGAAAAGATTAGGAGATATTTGGAATTGAATGGTTTGAGAAATTATGTAGTTGTGGAAGGGGGAATTGAGGTCTCTGTTGATTTTATCGAAAAACATCTTGAAAATTTGAAAAAAATTGGAAAAAACGTTTTTATAATCGAAAGATATCCTACATCTAAGAGGATAGTGGTAGAGGTAAATCCACTATGATCGAAAAAATTAGGGAGAGGCTTATAAATTATTTGAGGAGAGATAGAAAGGGTATTAGAAGGGAAGTATTGAGTATTATGAGTGATGGGAGGAAGTACACAACGATGGAGATATACGAGATTTTAAAATCTAAAGGTTACAAAGTCAACATCAGAGGAGTTTCTGCAATGCTGGGACTTATGAACACAAGATTGGGTATAGTTAGGACTGAAATGGGTGAGAAAAACAGATATTACGTTAAATCGGAATATATTGAATTGGTTAAATCTGTTTTGAGGGAATTTTCATGAAATTTTTTAAACCAATTTACAAACTCTACGAATTCAATTTAATTAAAGAAGTAAGGAAATTTCCACCTCCAAAGCATGTAGCTTTCATAATGGATGGTAATAGAAGATTTGCTAAGAGATTGGGTTTACCTCCTTATGTGGGTCATGTATTCGGTTCGAAAAAGGCTGAAGAGGTTTTAAAATGGTGCTTAGAATTGAAAATTAAGACAGTTACAGCTTATGCCTTTTCAACTGAAAATTTTAAGAGAAGTGAAGAAGAAAAGAAGAATTTATTCAAATTGATAGAGAGACAGTTGAAGAAGTTAATTGAAGATAAGAGAATACACAAAAACAGAGTTAGGGTTAAAATAGTTGGGAAGAGAGAACTTTTACCTGATAGAATAAAGAGAATTGCAGAAAAACTTGAAGAAGTTACATTTAGCTATGAAAGACATCTTTTGAACATAGCAATAGCATATGGGGGTAGGCAGGAAATATTAGATGCTGTTAGAAGTGTCCTTAAAATGATTAAGAGTGGAATTATAAAAACTGAAGATATAAATTCTAGACTTATTGAGCAATTTCTTTATTCAGATAACGGTTATGAGTCTGTAGATATTCTAATTAGAACTGGTGGAGAACAAAGGCTTTCAAATTTTTTGCCTTGGCAAACCGCAAACTGTTTGGCATACTTCTGCGATGTTTACTGGCCAGAATTTAGAAAAATAGATTTCTTGAGAGCTGTTAGAATGTGGCAGAGAAGAGTTTTTGGTCAACACATTTATAAATAGAAACTTAAAATTGTTAGACATGACTTCAAAGCTGATTTATGAATTCAAAAGGAAGTTGGAGGAACTTGAAAGGTATAAGGGAAGAGGTACTGAGCTCATTACACTTTACATTCCTCCCGATAAAAACATAGCTGATGTTGTAAGTCAGCTGAGAAGTGAGCTAAGCCAAGCAGAAAATATAAAGTCAAAGCAGACAAGAGTGAATGTTATCGGTGGATTGGAGGCAATTCTTCAAAGGCTTAAAATGTTCAAGAAACCTCCAGAACATGGAATGGTTATTGTTAGTGGAGTTGTTGAGGAGAATGGTAAGCAGAAGAGAGTAACAGAAATAATAATTCCTCCAGAGCCAGTGCCACTCTATAAATATCATTGCGATTCCAAATTTTACTTAGAACCTTTAAAAGACATGCTAAAAGAGAAAAAGGTTTACGGACTCATAGTTTTGGATAGGAGAGAGGCTACAATCGGATTGTTGAGAGGTAAGAGAATTGATGTTTTGGATTACAAAACTTCGAATGTACCTGGAAAGCACAGGCAGGGAGGTCAAAGTAGTGTCAGATTTGAGAGGTTGAGAGAAATTGCAATTCATGAATTCTACAAGAGGGTGGGAGATGCTGCAAGTGAAGCCTTTTTACCACATAAGGATGAGTTAGAAGGAATCTTAATAGGTGGTCCTTCTCCAACTAAGGAAGAATTCTACAAAGGTGAATATCTGCATCATGAGTTACAGAGGAAAGTTATAGGTCTTTTTGATGTTGGTTATACGGATGAAAGCGGATTGTATGAGTTAGTTGAGAAGGCACAGGATAAGCTTCATGAACTTGATTTGATTAGGGAGAAGAGATTGATGAACAGATTTTTGAAGGAAGTTGTGAAAGATGGTCTTGCCGCTTATGGTGAGGAAGAGGTAAGAAAATACCTATCTTTGGGAGCTGTAGATGTCCTTTTACTGAGTGAAGGTTTGAGGCTTGAGAGAGTTAGATACAGATGTCCCAAATGTGGTAGGGAGAAGGAGATAACTTTGAGTGATGAGGTTACAAAGAAGATGATTTGTGATTGCGGAGTTGAGATGGAAGAGATTGGGAGGAAGGATGTTATACTTGAGATTTCGGAGCTTGCAGAGCAAAGTGGTGCAAAAGTCGAAATTTTATCTACAGAAAGTGAGGAAGGTGCTATGCTCTTAAATGCATTTGGAGGAATTGCAGCAATACTCAGGTTTAAATGAAGGGATCATACATACTTTTCTTGAAATTCAATAATGATAGGAAAGTTGTTGTTGGAAGATTGGGCTTGGTTAATATCAAGGCTGGTTGGTACGCTTATGTTGGAAGTGGCATGAATTCATTGATAGGTAGGATTGCTAGACATTTTAAGAAGAACAAAATTTTTAGATGGCATATAGATTATTTAACTTCCATTGCAGATGAAATGGTTGTATTTCTAATACCAAATAGAAAAGTTGAATGTGAGTTAGCCAAACTTTTTAATGGCTTTGAAAGTGTTAAGGGCTTTGGATGTTCCGATTGTTCTTGTAAAAGCCATCTTTTCTATCTAGGTAATTTTTAAGTAGTAGCTGAAAAGTAATTTTATGAAGAAAGGGATTTCAGTTCTCATAATATTGATTTCTCTTTCCCTTTTGGGATGTAGCACTGTTGGGAAGCCAGTTATAAAGGGTGTAGAGAACAGATGGGGTGAAATAACGAATAACTACACAGAAATATTGACTGAAATTGAAGTTTACAATCCAAACCCTTTTTCAATTCCAATAAAGGATGTTTTAACAGAAGTTTATCTAAATTCCATGAAGGTTGGAGAAGGTAAATCTCTGCAATCGGAGATAAAGCCTAAAACAAAATCTACAATTCTAATCTCAACTAAGATAGATAATGAAAAGATTCCGAAATGGTGGATAAGTCATATAAAGAATGGAGAGAAATCTATGCTCGGAGTAAAGGGTTATTTGATTTTTGACCTTAGGGTAACAACATTCAAATTTGAAATTTCTGAAATGAAAAGAAAAATAGAAACGAACTTCCTTGGATTTTTTTCTGAAAAACAATCTTTCGATTTGGGGATTTATAGAGTTACTGTTGAATCTGTAAGAACTGAATGGGGTGATGTTGATTATAACGTTACACAAATAATTGCAGAATTTAAAATAAAAAATGAGAATATTGTGCCGTTGTACTTAAAAAGAATGCACTACATAATCACTGTGAATGACATAGTTTTGGGTGAAGGATATACAGATGTAAATGAAATAGTACAACCAAAATCTTCTGCAGAAATTCCAGTAATCCTAAACATTCAAACTCAAAAGATAAAGGATTGGTGGATAAGTCACATAAGGAATGGAGAGAAGAGTGAAGTTAGCATTAAGATAAGACAGTATGTTGAGATTGATAAGAAAAAATTTGAATTTGAAATGGATGAAATGAAATTCAATTTTGAAACTCACATACTTGAATGAACTCCTCAATCAATCTCTCCTTTTTGTAATTATGCTCTATGAAATCCCAAGGCAATTCAGATTCAATATCGAATCCATTCAAATACTTTGTCAATCCCAATTTCTCAGCAATCCTTAAGCTCGGCTTAAAATCGAAAATTCTGCTAACATCTACATCCCCTCTTGACAAAATTGTTTGAATTGCAAACTTCTCAATGCTCCCAATATTAAAATTGCAGATCTTGGAAAGCTCCTTTATAAGATATTTTTTCTTTTCCTTCAAAACTCTAAATCCTTCCCTAACATCATATACACAAGTATAAGGGCACCACTGTAAAGGTGTATGAGGTTTTGGAACAAATGGATTTACTGAAACAGAAATTTCAGCTTTCATTTCCCTTACTCTCTTAACAAGTTCTACTATACCTTTAACATCATCTAAACTTTCGTTCGGTAGGCCAATCATGAAGTAGAATTTGAAACTCTTAATACCCTTATCTATGCAAACTTTAACAGCGTTAATGACATCTTCCTCACTTAAATCCTTCTTCAAAATATCCCTTATCTTATCACTTCCAGCTTCTGGTGCTATCGTTATACTTTTCAAACCACCTTCAACTAGAATTTCTACAATTTCTTCATCCAGCCTATCTGCCCTTGTAGAAGAGGGAGAAACCATAAAACCCATATCTACAAGTTCAAAAAGCAAATCCTTTATTCTGGGATGATCTAAGGTTGAAGGAGCTACCAGACATACCTTATTGACAATACCCCTATAATCTTCAGCAATATCCTTCAAAAGTCTTATATCTCTCCATCTGGGTGGAGAATAAATCTGTCTGGCAACACAAAATCTACAACGCCTTATACATCCTCTTCCAACCTCCAATATAAGGCATCTACCAAAGACAGAATCTGCAATTATTTGCCTGTTCAGATAGAAATCCAGCTTTTTTGGATAAACTCTTTTCACCCTTCCCCTCTTTAACCATATTCCTTCACATTCTAAATCTTCAATCGATCTTGCATTGGCTATAATTTCCAATATTCTTGTATTTTCAACTTCTCCGATAACAAAAGCATCAAAGAATTTTGAAATTGGTTTTGGATTTATCATTGCACATGGTCCTCCAGCTATTTTCAAGCCTTTGAAATTGCTTTTTTTGAGAATTCTTATTGCATTAAAATAGTCTTCCTCAAATTGTAGAGAAAATAAGGCAATATCGAAATCTTTCAGATTTGTCTTACTTTCCAAACTTCTTATACCCTCATGAACATCTATGTAAAATCTCTCGCATATACATTCCAATGAATTTAGGTAAGCGTATATGTACTGAAGCCCTATATTTGCTATTCCACTTGCATATTTATTTGGATATACTAAAGCTATCCTTTTCAATCCCTTTCTCCATCTCTTAATGTATGGATTGTCCTCCACTGCAAAACCTTAAACTTTCACATAATTAATCTTAATCTGTGATAATAGATTATCCCTCAACAAAGGAATCAAAGGAAATTTCGAAACGTTACGGCTACAATGAATTTATTGTGAGAAGATGGATCAACTTTTTCGGAATTGAAGAAACAATTGAGCTAATTGAAGCTATGGAAAGAGGAATACCAAAACATATAAGGGTAAACACAATAAAAATCGATGAAGATGAATTGGTGGAGAGGTTGGAGAGTAGAGGATTTAAGGTTGAAAGAACTGAAATTCCTTACTGTTACGAGGTTTTGAGAGAGCCTTACTCAATAGGTGCAACTCCAGAATATTTGATGGGTTATTATTATGTAATGGAAAAGAGTTCGTGTATCCCACCATTGGTACTCAATCCAAATCGTAACAATATCGTTGTAGATTTTGCATCGGCTCCAGGTGGAAAAACAACATTTTTAGCCCAATTAATGGATAACAAGGGTGTTTTAATTGCAATAGAAGCAAATAGGGATAGAATTCAAGCTTTAATAGATAACATTCACAGAATGGGTGTTTTAAATACAGTTGTAGTTCAAATGAATGCCACTAAGTTCTATAATTTGGGAATTAAAGTTGATAAAATTCTTCTAGATGCTCCTTGCAGTGGAGAGGGAGTTATTCACAAGGATGAAAGAAGAAAGAAAATTAGTGGTAAAAAGGATATTGAATTCTGCTCAAAACTGCAAAAAGACCTAATAACTTCAGCCTTAAAGAGCTTGAAACCCAATGGTACCTTAGTCTATTCAACATGTTCTCTAACTCCTGAGGAGAATGAACTCGTAATTCAGTATGCTTTCGAGAAATTTAACATAAAAATTGATGAAATCGAATGGGGTGAACCAGCATTAACATACATTCCAGATTATGGAGAATTGAATGAGGAAATAGGAAAATGTAGGAGATTTTTTCCCCATAAACATAAAACTTCCGGATTTTTTGTTGCAAAAATTGTTAAGATTGATTAAAGCAAATCTTAAGTACTTACATCTAAAAAAGAAATTATGAAATACGAATCTATTATGAAATCATTAGATGACATAATAATGGCAATGGACTCTGCAATAAAAGAGTTCTGGAAGAATTATACGGGAATGATGGTTTCAACTGGTAGAGTTTTTGGTAGTGAAGCTGTAAAGAGAGGTTTGGCAGAAAATATCGAAGAATTACTGAAAGAAATTGAAAATATAATACCGTTGAAATTTAGTGTTTCTGGTGAAAAAATTAGAATTGAGAAATGCATCGTCAGGGATTTAATTGAAATGGGTGTTTTGGATAAGGAGAACACAATCTGTCCATTTATAAAGGGTTTCATATCTAAGATGTTTGAATCCATAGGTGTTAAAGCTACATGTGAAGAATGTGAGGTGAAAATATGATGCAAAAGGAAGTGATAGATATAAGGGATAGAATGGTTCTGCTATCAATATTGACGAGATCACTGGAACTTTTCAGTGGAGAATGGGCTAAGACCATATGCTACATAGCAGGAAGAAAAATGAGTGAGGTTATGGATGTTGGCAAGTGTGAGAGTGTTGAAGATTGCTTACAAAAGTTGAGTAGTGTTTCTCCGTGGTGGGTTGATTTGTTTGAAAAGGTTAGCGATAATGAATATCTTGTTGTTTTCAAGAGTTGTCCGATAAGGCAGACTCACTATACTGTTTGCACAAAGCAGGGTGGTGCGTTATGTCAGGTGACTCATGGTTATATAGAGTCAATTATCTCAAATCACTTAGGGAAGAAGGTTAGGTTGATTTTGATGCATGCAGGTCCGAATGCATGTCTGAAGAGGTTGGTGGTATCATGAGGGTTGGAATCGTTAAGCTTGCATCGTGTTCTGGTTGTCAAGTGGCATTACTCGATACTTATGAAAAATTCCTTGAAATTGCAGAAAAAGTAGTTTATGCACCTATCATCAAAGATAATAGAGAATTGCCAGAATGCGATGTTGTATTAGTTGAAGGAGCAGTAAGAACTGAACATGAACTTGAAATGCTTAAAAATGCAAGAGAAAAGGCAAAAACTTTGGTAGCTTTTGGAAGTTGTTCAGCTTTGGGTGGAATATCTAGTATGGGAAGTATTTACAAATCAGAAAAATTGATAGGAGAAGTCTATGGAACTGAAATAAATCATAAGCTTTTGGATTTCGCTTATCCAATAGATCACTTTGTCAATGTCGATTACTACATTCCAGGTTGCCCACCAACTCCCGAAATAATTTCGAGATTTATAGAAGGAATTTTGACTGGAAATGTTGTGAGATACGATTATCCTGTCTGTGCTGAATGCGGTAGGTTGGTTGTTCATACAAAAATTGATAGAGTTAGAAAAACTGAGCTACCAGATCCAAAAGTATGTCTACTAAGCCAAGGTTACATCTGCTTAGGTAGTGTCACGAGAGGTGGTTGTAAAGCTGTTTGCACTAAGGCAGGTGTACCGTGTAGAGGTTGTAGAGGGCCTACAGACAAAGTGATGGTCATGCCCTGTAAGGATTATCTTACAGAAATACATGATAGAATTAGGAGAATTGCTGGTTTTGATGTTAAATTTGAAGACATTGCGAGTATTTATGCTTTTGTTTTCACAAGCGATATGATGGATAAGCAAGTATCGAGAATTAGAGAGATAATTAGAATTGGGAGAATTGGAGGTGGTAAAGCTTGATCGAAGTTATAATTGATGAAGATAGATGTGTAAAATGCTTGGAGTGCGTTGATGTATGTCCTACTGAGGTAATAGTTAATAAAGATGATAAGCCATTTGTAGAAAAGCCTGAGAAATGCATAGGTTGTCTGAGTTGCTCTTACGTTTGCAGAGCCGATGCTATATATCATAGAGGTATACATATAGAGGAGAAGATTGTTAGAAATGTTTACCTTGAAGAAAAGGTTAAGAAATTTGTGTGAGGTGTTTTCAAATGATAATTGAACCTGTAACGAGAATTGAAGGTAATGCTGCAATAGAAGTAAAAGATAATAGAGTATATTTCAAAGTTTTGGAGTTTAGGGGTTTTGAGAAGTTTCTGGAAGGCAGAAGTTTTGAATACCTACCAGTTTTAACTGCGAGAATTTGTGGTATCTGTCCCGTTGCTCATGCTGTGGCAAGTGCAAGAGCAGTTGAGAGTGCCTTTGGTTTAGATGTTTCGGAGAGAGTTGAAGACCTTAGAAGAATTTTACTGCTTGCTCAAACAATACAGTCTCATGCCTTACACTTATTTTTCCTAGCCCTTCCAGACTATTTTAAGTCTGACAGCTTTCTCGGTTTACCTAAAGATTTGATACATTTGGGAGTTGAACTTAGGAGGATAGCTAATGAAATAGTGAGTAGAATTGCCGTAAGACCAATTCATCCTGAGGTCATTGTTGGAGGAGTTGCAAGAGATCTGGATAAAGATTATTCAAAAGAGCTTAGATCTCTCTTGATGAAGTTAAATGAAAATGTAGATAAGTTCGAAATGTTAAAGGAGGGAGAAGTTTTAAACGAAACTGCCTATCTCTCTCTGAATTCAAAGGGAATCATAGATTTCTATGGAGAGAGTTTGATTGGCTATGACGGTGAATTTTTTGAGTTTAAGTTCAATGAATATCCCAAATATTTGGAGGAAAGGGTTGAGGAATTCAGTTTTGCAAAGTTTCCCTATCTGAAAGGGAAAGCTTGCAGAGTTGGTCCATTGGCAAGATTGAATCTAACAAAAGTAGACACAGATGTCGCAAAAGGATTAGCTGAAATTTTTAATGATGTAAAGCATGAAACCCTTCTTTATAACTACGCAAGGCTTGTGGAAATTATATATTCCATTGAGAAGGTAATAGAGATAATGGAAAATGTCAGGAGTGGTAATATAAGACAAGAGGTAAAACCTAAAGCTGGTGAGGGTGTTGGAGTTGTTGAGGCACCACGTGGAACACTTATTCATCATTACAAGTTTGATGATAGAGGTTTGCTTGTCAAAGCAAATCTTATAGTTCCAACAACAATAAACAACACGGCAATAAATCATGATCTGACCGCAATGTATAAGAAAGGGAATAACAATTTTGAATTAGTTGTTAGAGCATACGATCCATGCTTAAGTTGTTCCACACACTAAGGTGATTAGTATGTTGTTTCGAAAGAAGAAAAAGCTTGAGGATATAAAAGAAATTACAAAAGGTGTTGATTTGATAGATTTAAAAGAAAGATACGGAACAGACCTTGAGGATGAAATTCTCAAGAAGCTTGAAAGACTCACATTTGCCATAGCAGTTGGGGCTAGGGATGCAGATGTTCGAGAAAAGGCTTTAAATCTTTTTGGAAGGGTGAAAATTGCCAGAGCTATAAGGAAAACTGACAAAGAAGATCTAATAAAACTCTATACAAAAATGAATGTTCCAGATGAGTTAATTGAGAGGTTGAAAGGTGAAGGATTTTTGGAAGTGACATACAAAGTTTCTGGTATTGAGATAAAGGCAAGAGATAAGGAAGAGATTGCTAAAAAAATAGAGGAATTCTTGCAAGAGGAATGGGATCTCAGTGAAGATGTTAAGGTTGCTTTAAGTGGCAAACCACTTAAGGTTGAAGAGAGGAATGCAGAAATTATGGGGAAGCTTTACGAGCTCGGATTATTTGATATATATCTCGTTCCCAAAAACTGGTTTGATTTGCCATACATAAATGGTATAGATGTTGAGAGAGCACTTAAAGAATTCAGAGAGTTAAAAGAGGGTTTACCTGAACATATTTCAAGGTTTTTGGATGAAAGATCTTAAGAAAATTTACGATAGATACAGAATAAAAATCTGTCTGATCTGCAATGATATTTCATGTTATGGTCTGAGTGAAAAAGAAAGGGAAGATATTATTGAGATATTTGGTGATGTCAAAGAGTTGAGTAGAGTAATTGAATTTGAGGGAGGTATATTTAC
>Ga0190367_1001867_pt1 | contig 11561 bp, 5 predicted proteins | sample 4872181011_MG_FD_171838 | JGI IMG/M metagenome (GOLD analysis project Ga0190367, IMG submission 171838) | Hydrothermal vent microbial mat bacterial communities from Southern Trench, Guaymas Basin, Mexico - 4872-18-10-11_MG | ecosystem: Environmental > Aquatic > Marine > Hydrothermal vents >... | reverse complement strand
AACAGCCTTATATCTTATGGGTCTTCCTCCAAGCGAAACTACTAGCCCCTTACTCTCTAGACTACTTAATACGTCGTAGGTTTTAGTATAAGGTACTTCAGCTAAATCACTGAGTTCGCTTACGGTAGCTGCTCCTCTAATGCATAAAGCAAAATATATCTTAGCCTCCTGATACGTGAGCCCAAGATCCATCAACATTTTAATATACTGCTCACTCATCTCAAGCCACCTGCCCCCGTGGAAGCACGCTAGTTTACCTTAATTTACTTATGTATATATACAGGAAGCTATTATATGAAACTTTTCACATCTGTGAGGCTGTCTGATTAAAGTTTCATGAGAGTTCGCTGTCTTTAGCTTATGGGCGAGACAGTCGACAAGTTATTCTAACTAGAGAAAGGGGCATCAGTTTTAAATAAAGCCAATTATATCAATAGAAATAGACAACTACCTTTATTTTCTAAAACTAAAATACAAACTATACTCATCTTAGCATAAGGAATTGAAGCAGACATTATTTTAACAGAAGACAAGATATTTAAAAATAATTGAAGAAAATCATTAAAAGAAAAATAAGTAAAATACAAAATTCAGAGAAAACTAACACAACTCTGCGTAACTGTAAACTTCTAATCTATCTATAGACTGTTAATTAAAGACAGAGAAAACATAATAATTCGCAGAGACTTTAGCTCCTTACAATCTTTCAATTGCTAATTCGACTATTTCCTTAATCACTAAACTGAAAGCTCTGCTGAAGGAACTAAGTCAATTGCCAGTTACTCTTTCTAGACTATATTCATTTATCTTTAAGGATAAATTTTCCAACAATAGGAAAATAAAAACTCTTTTAAATCTTACTGTAACGTATTTATATCAAGTCATGATAACTTATATATGTCTACTGAAGAGAAGAAGGAAGTTATTGCTAAAGGAATTACCCTCAAGTCACTTACACTATCCGCAATAATAATAATATTGACCTATGCTATATTCTTCTACAGCTTCCATCCCAGAGTAGCAGGAGCACCATACTGGTTCACCCACTACCTAGTGTACTTTGGATGGAAATGGTACTTTGGATGGGAAACTGTGCTCTTTCCATTAATGTTCATAATAGCACTACTCTCATTCGCCTCAAGAAAGCTCTCACTAACTAAACAGGAATGGACCATAGTGTACGCGGTAGCATCCGTAGTAGTACCTAGCACATTTTGGTGGGGTATATGGGCTTGGTGTATGAATACAATGCTAGGCACAGAAAAATACAAGCACTTAATAGAGGTCATCCCGAGCATTTGGGTGCCAAAAGACTATACGAAATTATCTGCGTTCTGGGCCTCTAGAGATCCATTCCAGTGGACTATCCCCTATGCTGATGCCTGGACAGTACCCATCGTTACATGGGTTCTCTACTACATATTCTTCAATGTAATGCTTTACGGACTAGTACTAATATTCATGAAGAGATTTATTGACGTAGAGAAATTGCCATATCCAGTCACTATGACGACACTTACCGTAATAAACTACGTTTCATCACCTGCAGTAGAAGGAGCTAAGAGAAGGCTTCTCTTTAGCAAGAAAGCACTATTGTTCTGGATAGGTTTCATTTTCGCAATATTCTACGATATATTCCACTTCCAGTACTGGGATGGCTTCCTATCAATATGGAAACACCCGCCCTTCACCATACCTGACGTTGACTTACAGGGCAAGTATCCGCCTTTCCAGAGATCTATACTTGATTCATTCAGCCCAATACCCTCGCAAGTAGGTCTATGCTTCTTATTCTCAATAGATATACTCTTTACAGGAGTTCTCTTCTACTTCATATTCCAAGTAATACTACCAGCAGTCTTTGTCGCAACAGGAGTATATCCATCAAGCCCTACTAGTGAATGGGGCGCCATGTGGGGAACATACTTTAAGGCAGACTTAGGTTTGGCTGGAACATATAACTGGGCTCTAAACTGCATGACTCTAGGCATTGCCTTATACTTGATTTGGTATACAAGAGACTACTGGATTTCCTCTTTCAAGAGATTCATGAGAGGTGAGTCTCCTGAAAAAGATGAGCCTGTATCACCTCGTGTAGCATGGCTAATCTTCCTTGGAGGAGCGCTACTACTTTTCATCTGGATGTGTGCTAGCCAGATACATCCAGTAGCTTCACTCCTAGGAATACTATATATACTTGTAGTGTGGTTTGCTGTATTAAGATTCAGCGGAGAAGCCTGGACTAGCGATATCTTCGACCCATGGGGCTTTAGATTACAGGGACCTGACAGGCACTTTGCCTACTATGTATCAAGTGCTCTAACAGGAAACGCCTCTACAACAGGCTACGGACTAGCATATATCGTCTCAAATGCAACCTGCTATCAGCCTCACTCATCCCTAGTACCAGCTGTCTTCAGCTATAAAATAGCTCGCGAAACTAAAACCGATCCCAAAGAGGTATTCAAAATACAGTTCCCCATAGTCATACTTACAGCTATACTCTCGGTAGTAATAGGCTGGTACACTATAGGTCTTCAGGGTATGCGTAACTGGGCTCATGGCTGGACGACCAGCTGGGATGGAGCTCTGAACAACGGGTTAGGTGCTGGAAACTATGTAGTAAGAGCTAAAGAGCCACCTAACCCTGTCCATGCTTGGTCTACTCTCATAGGAATAATAGTCGGCGCGGTGTTAATGTTCTTAAGAACAAGGTTTGCTTGGTTTATAATAAACCCAATAGCATACCCGATGCTAGCGCTACTGAATTTCTATGCTTGGGGATCAGTATTAGTAGCTTTCATAGCAAAGCTTCTCGTAATTAAAATCGGAGGTGTAAAGATTTACAGCGACTATGCTGTGCCCTTTGCTGTAGGAATGTTCTTCGGCTCACTGTTCTCCTGGAGCTTAGGCTTCCCTATAATATTGTACTTGAGATTTGGTATAGGAGTGCTGCCTATCTAAGTAAATAGTTCTTAATTTTTTTAACTTAATTTTTTAAGAACATCAATACGAATAATATAGTTTGAATTATTTTAAGATCTTGTTTTAAACTACATGTCTTATAGTTAATTTGCTTTCTGTAATGTACGGATTTGAAAACAAGGGCGATTTTATATGAGTGGTTCTGTTAACTATTATTTGAATTTTGTAGAAAAGTAAGTTTAAACCGCGGCTTAGCGTTTGGAATCTTCAGTCAATGACGTTTAGAGATCATAAAAATGTATATATAGAGTAGTTCTTATATTTCTTGAGGTGACTTAAATGCTCAAGAGTAAACTTACTTCAGGACTAACTATATTACTGGTAGTATTCTTGGTTATAGCCCATATAATTGTAGCGTATCCTCAAGAGGAGGCAGAGCTAGCTATTAAGGAGCAACAAAAGCCAGCAAGGCTAGCTATAGAGTCACTTAATATGGATAATATTAAAAAGCATGTTAAGGCTTTATCTAGTTCTGGTAGTAGGTTTACTGGTTATGAGGGCTATGAGAAGGCAGCTGAATACATTTATAAATATCTGTCAAAGAATCTAGGTCTTAACACATGGGTGTGGACGTATGAGGCCGTAGTGCCTTATGACATTAATTCTACTTTAACAATATTATCACCTGTGAGAAAAGTCTTTAGAGTGTATGCTTTGTTCCCTAATCTCATTCAGACGTGTACTGGAGTTTATGAAGGTAAAGTGGTTTACGTAGGTGAGGGTAATGTAAAGGACTTTGAGGGAAAAGACATTACTGGTAGTATAGTAGTAATGAGTTATAATAGTAGAGCTAATTGGATGTATGCGCTTAATCTTGGGGCTAAGGCTGTAGTATTTATTGAGCCTCTATATACTGTTAGAGGTGAAGGTGACTATAAAGTATTGGAAGTACCGATAAAGTTTCCTAGAGTTGTTATGAAGTACACTGATGCTAAAGAGCTGATTCAGTTACTAAAGGATGCTGATGCTAAGGGTGTAGACGTTATTGCACGACTTGAGGTTAGAATGTACTGGAGGAAAATAGTTCTTAAGAACGTTTTCGCGTGGGTTCCAGGGACTTTAAATGAACCTCATGTAATTATGCTTGCTTGCCTTTTTGACGCCTATGGCGTAGTTCCCGGTCTTACTCCTGCGGCAGATGAAGCGTGTAGTGCAGCGGTTCTCTTAGAGTTTGCCCGTATTCTCAAGGAACATGGGTCGAAGAGAAATGTATTACTAGCTTTCTTCTCAGGAGCGGCTATAGGAATGGCTGGAGCAAGACACTTTGCAGAGTATCTGTTTTTCAAACACTGGGACAACGACAAGCCAGCAATATTTAACGGGAGTAAAGGTTTAATAGCTATTTCAGGGAACCAAACAGTTGCAGTATTTGTGCCTTGCTTCTCTTCAGATTCTCCTGCAATTGCCTTAACTACTTTAGGTACTTTTTATGGAGGATTAGATATAGAGCACAGAGCTGCAACAAACATTTATGCCATAGAGTCGTATCTAAAGGACTATAACTTAGAGTCCATTAGAAGAGCTGGAGGTGTATATGATTTAACTACAAGGAGATATCGCTTAGCTGGAAGAAACTACACGATCTACTTCGCTATATCAAGTTTTGATAGAGAGGGATTGCCGTCTCAAGTGAACCACGTTGGAGAAGTATTTTTACATGTTCCAATATTCTCTTTAACATTTTACACGGCACATGCTGCTAGAGTAATTTGGGAAACTCCATGTGATACTTTTGATAAAGTGAATTTCGATAACATTAAGCCTCAAGCGGAGTTTTTCTGCGGACTAATCTACCTTATTCTTTCTGATCCAAGAGCTACAGTAAGTCCTATGCTTAGAGATATAATGCATGGACATTCTCGTACAGCTCCTGTTGGCCTCGCTTTACTTAGAGGAAAAGTCCGCTACTATAATTATTCAAAGGCATGGTATGACTACCACTGGAATAGGGTAATTGAGGAAAACGAGTATATTATAGTCTACGTCAGGATGCACACAATAGGAGTATACAAACATTTCTTCGTAGCGATCGCTAATGAAACAGGAGACTTTGAGATACCGGGACTCAAGCCTTCAGGATGGGCTTTAGGAGCATTTGAGTACCAAATATGGGCTTTCGTCATAAACAATAATACAGGAAACATAGTTTGGGCACCTAGTCACGGCTATTATGGTAGAAGACTATGGCCTTTCGGCCCATTATTTACTCTTCGCTCAGGAGATGAGGCCTCTGGCAGAGTACCAGTTAATGTAGTTTTATTTAGATGTGGTACAATAGTTCTGCACGACATGATAGATCCTACTACACTCGCAACACCTCTTGTCGCTCGAATGGAACCCATGTTCTTCATAATTTATGATTCCAGAAGTAGGGCTCAGCTCCTTGACTACGGGTACGTCATATCGACTCCTCCAAGTCCTCTTCTAACAGCAAGAATGATTTCGCTGGGCATAGGAGATCCTGCTATAGGCTACGATGCAGTAGTTTTTGTTCCACCAGATACTCCAGTAGATATAGTATTTAAGAGCGTTATAGAGGAAGCTCCTCTAGGTATACTAAAGAAACTTAAGGTCTCTGAAGGAGAGTACTTAGATGTAAGTATTACAGCACTTAAATATGCTGGTGAAATGATTAGACTTGCAGGTGAGAGACTTAACGTAATGGAAAATGAGGCGACTTTAGCTGGGTCTGTTGGGAGAGCTGTAGAGTATTATAATGAGGCACAAAACTTATACAATAGGGCTTGTGAGCTACTTAAGAAAGGAGCCTTCACTGAAGCTTATGCGCTTATATACAGGTCGTGGGATTTAGCTAGAAAAGCTTACATTATTGCACGTGAAGTATATGTAAATATAGTGTATACGAACGTAATGCTGATACTTCTGCTTATTCCTATGGCGCTAGTTATTGAACGCCTGGTTTTCGAGAAGCATGGCTTAAAGAGAATATTCTGCATTTTAGGCGTGCTAGCAGTCTTTATAGCTTTATCATATATTCTTCATCCAGGTCTCAGAATAGCTTGGAACTCTGTTATGGCCTCTTTAAGTATATTCTCCTTTATACTCACCTTACCCGTCTTAGGGTTTGTTGTGAGCGGAGTAATTTCCTTAGCTAAGGAGATTAGGCGTAAGGTTATTGGAGAGCACTTTATAGATGTCTCGAGGTTTTCAATAATGTCTGCTGCCTTGTCAGTAGGTGTAGGGAATCTCAAGAAGAGGCCTTTAAGAACCATACTCACATTATCTTCTGTAACCTGTCTAGTGTTATCATTAGTTCTGTTTACTTCATGGACATTCGGTGACTTCTATAAGACTCAGAAACTCCCCGTTAAGCCGCCTTACCCATATCAGGGTATATTAATTAAAGCTGGTGAGGAAGTATCTATATCTCCTTCCCTCTTAGAGTATCTTATTGGTTACTTTAAAGGAAAAGGGGAGGTCTGTCCGAGAGTATGGCTACGTGTACCTAGTAGAGAGGGATGGATATGTGTTATGAATGAGGAAAAGAAGCTGGGCTTCGCTAAAGCTGTAATAGGAGTTTGTGCAGAAGAACCTCTGCTTAAGAATGTTTTAAAAGGCTTAGAGTGTAGAGGACTAATGTTTTTTGCTATAGTTACAGAAGATCTAGCAAAAGATTTAGACTTAGTGCCCGGAAGTTGCATTTATGTAGCTGGAATAAAGCTAACTGTAGTTAAGATAATTAAAGTAGAGGAGGCTAGAACATATCTGCAAGACATAGACGGAGATTATATTACACCAAAGGATCCAGAAGCTCCTCCTGGAGCGCCTATTAAAGCTAAAGATCACTTAATTATAATACCTTATGGTCTGGCAATACGTGTAGGAGGTTACGTTGCTTCAGTAGCAGTAACGTCGCCCTATCTCAGTGTAGTAGAGAAGGGTGCTAAAGATATATCAGAGCACTTAAGTTACCTTGCAGTATACTGTTCTGACGGTAAGCAAACTTATCTTTCTAGGTGGATTAGAGGATACGAGCTCAGGGGATTAAGTCAGATAAGCATACCTCTGCTTGTAGTAATGCTGTCACTTCTCAATGTAATGATAGCAGCTGTATACGAAAGACTTAGAGAAATAAAGATATATAGTGTTCTCGGGCTCTCACCAATGCATGTAGCAATCATGATATTTTCAGAGGGCTTTGTTTACGCAGTATTGGGAGCTACTGTAGGCTACTTAATAGCACTAGTTCTCAGCTATATAGTGTCATTAGTTTATCCGGGAGTATATCCAGTAGATTTCTCTTCACCTTACCCCGCGCTATCAATACTCTTCTCAATGGCGGCAGTAGTAGTATCTGGAGTATATCCTGCAGTAAAGGCTTCTGGCTATGTAACACCTTCACTTGAGAGAAAGTGGAAGATACCCACTAAGCCCTTAGGAGACAGATGGTACATACCCTTACCGATGAGTGTATCAGATATTAGGAGTGCAAAGGGGCTATTAGCCTATATAGCAGAATACTTGACTGCAACATCTATGGAGGAGAAGTTCCGTGTAGAAGAAGAACCAAAGCCAGTAGTCAGCACTATAGCTGGTAGAAAAGCGATAGGTTTCGATATTAAAGTCAGGCTCCCGCCATATGATGCAGCACTAGTAGAAGACGTGAAGATAGTGGCCGTAGAGAGACCAGACGGTAAAATATCTATTGGAATCGACGCTAAGCTTGTTTCAGGAAAACTCTACCTCTGGGCACCAGGACATAGGAATTTTGTAGATGAGGTTAGAAAACAACTATTAACGTGGAAAGGTCTCGAACCAAGAGTTATTCGAAAGTATATTAAATTAGGAGAGAGAATGTTTGAAGGGGTTGAGGGCGGTGAATAGTAGAAAAGTAATTGGAGAAGAGTGGAGAAGTGGCTTAACGTGGAGAGTAGTGCTTGCAGTAATCTACGGCGCAGCAGTACTAATGCCAGTCACCATATGGGGCGAACTCATGATAGGCAGCGTCGGAAACTTAACGTGGACAGTAGTCATACTTTTCTACTGGCTTTCCCTGCTATACGGTTCTCCTCTTACAAGACAAGAGATTTTAGTTATGTTTGCTGCAGTTAACACAGCAGTATTTGCAGGCGTAGGACTAAACTTCCACCACATGTTCTATAGAGTATGGTTTGCTAGTAGTCCTATCGCTAAGGCTTACGGAGTAGCTAAGTACCTACCCTACTGGTGGGTTCCAGAAACTCCTCTTATTAGGACTCAAGCTCTCAGAACATTCCTCCATCCTTCATGGATTCCAGTAGCAGTTACGTCACTAGTGTTCTGGATAATGAACTTAATTATAGGGCTCTCATTAGGATTCTTCTTCTACCAGCTATTTGTCGAAACAGAGAAGCTACCATTCCCCATGGCTAGAGTAAGTGTCGAAGTTATTACAGAGCTTTGGGAGAGAGAGCCTATGAAAATGAGAATAATGGTTCTCTTTGCCCTCATAGGCTTCATTTACTCTCTCTTAGCATATGGAGTACCTATTTTAAGCCAGACATTTATAGGTGTACCTATAGTAGTAATACCGTACCCATGGCATGACTTAACAGAGTCGTTTAAGGAAGTACTGCCTGGAGCAATGATTGGAATAGATACTAACTTAATAAGCTACATGATGGGTATGATAGTACCCTTCGAGGTAATAGTCTACATGTTTATAGGATCGTTTGCAGTATCTGTTTTAGGAAATCCGATTATAGTCTGGTACTATCCAGAGCTTATTCCAAAATGGGTTGGATTTCCTAAAGGGATGAGGCTAGCAGACATACTTTTCTGGTCGAACATATACGTATGGTACGCTGTGAGCATTGGTGCTAGTTTCGGAGTATTTCTTGAAACACTAGTTCGTGGAAGAAGAGAGTTTGCTCAATCTATCAGAAATTTATCTAAACTGAGTACTGCTATGAAAAGGCTAGGTTATCTTTCACTACATAGCATTATTGTCATATACTTGGCAATAACACTCCTATGGTTCCTTCTCCTAGAATTTGTACTTATTCCAGGATTTCCGTGGATTCCATTACTAATAGTAGTAGTGTTCTGGCCATTTATACACGGAATACTATCAGCTAGAGCTCTTGGTGAAACAGGTTTCCCAATAAATATTCCTTACTTAAACAGCAATGTTCTTTTAATAACTATGGAGTCTTATAACATTCCTGTACACAGTAAGCTCGGCATATGGCCTTGGTTTGCTCCACTAGGTGTATCTAGTGGTGAGGGCTGGACATCGACTTTTTATGTCTGCAGAGGAGTACGCTGTACTTTCAGTAGCTATATTAAAGCAGTGCTTCTAATAGCCGCGCCCGTAGCTATACTATTTAACTTTCTGTACAGTGAATACTTGTGGAAGATGACTCCTATACCTTCACCTATGTTCCAGTACGCTCAGATCTTTTGGCCAATTACAGCTGCTCAGAGAGTACTCTGGTATACTAGGAGAATATATAGCTTTAACCCTAACTTGATCATTGGCGGCTTCGCGTCACTATTAGCTGTTTCAGCCGTAGCTAGCTTCCTTAAAATACCTTTCTCCTCTATAGGACTACTCGCAGGTATTGGACAGCCTCTGCCCACACCACTAGCACTTTTCATAGGAGCTATCGGGTCGAGACTTTTAGAGAAGCTAAGTAAGGGGAAGATTAGTTTAAGAAAATACGCTTATGTAATGGTAGGAGGCTACGCGATAGGTATGTCTATCGCCATGGCGCTATCTATATCAATATCGATATTCGCTAAATCGTTGTGGCCACTACCATACTAGTGTTAGGTGGGTTTTATGAAAAAGACTTTATTTTTATTTATTTTTATTCTAGTTCTTTTAACGGAGAATGTCTGTAGCCCAGTTGTAGTAGAAGATAAAGTATACGCTGTTGTTGTAAGTAAAAGTACTTTAAGTAAACCCGGCTGGAAGAAGATTGTAGATAAGCTAGTGGAAAAGTACAGTGCTCTTGTCTTAGTCTACAAGGATGATTTAAGAGAAGTACACTTCAACTTATCGAGGTTGGCGCCAGACTATGTATGCTTTATAGCAACACTTAATGAAGCTTCACCTGAATTCGTTAAAAGTGTTAATAGGCTTATGAGGGAACTTGACAGTGATCCCTATGTTGATGCTATATGGGCTATATTAACTGGCTACAGCTACGAAGATATTTTGAAAATACTTTCATTAAGTAGACTTAGAGTTAAGAGAATTTTAGCGTGTTGCTGTGTAAAGTGGGTTTACTATGTTAAAGAAGGAGGAGTAATGAAGCCTGAAACAAAGTACGGCTTACTCTACATCATTTATCCTAATGGAACAAAAGTAGAGAAGAAGATACCTAAAGACTCTACACTACTTCTCGCAGACTTAGTAAACAGCAATCAGTTCGATATGATTATTACGAGTGGGCATGGAAATCACAATAGGTGGCAAGTACATTATCCTAGCCCCTGGCCTGAAGGATACTTTATCTCACAAAATGGGAAGGTGTATGCTATAGCGGCAAATAACTCAGCGCGCTTAATTAAGTCAACTAATCCTAAAATATACTTTGGGCTAGGTAACTGCTACATAGGAGCTATACTTGGAAAAGACAGTATGGCTCCAGCGTGGATACACTCTGGAGGAGCAGTGTTCTATACGGGATATGTTATTGAAGAAGGACCGTACAGCTATATGATGGGAGGAATACCTGCATACTTTATTGAGCAAGACAACTATACTTGGGCTGAAGCCTTCTTCGCGAATCAGCAGTCAGCTATCTTCGACATGATCAACTTAGTTCCAGGACCTAACCACGAGTACTTGAAGAAAGATATAAATGGCCCTGCTCTCTACGGAGACCCAGCGCTAGACGTGAGAGCTGAAGTAAGCATCAAGCGTATGTATACGAGGTTTATTCATGTAGAGTATCTTAACCAGACGTGCATGAATATAACTGTGGGCATAGTAATGAATAAAGACGGGACTCCGGGCTGGAACGGTAAGTGGGGTAATAGACATCCAGTAATAGTTCTCCCGTTTAGAGTAGAGAACGTGACAGTGATTTCAACAAATGCCTATAAGGCAGTAGTAGCAGATAACTTTGTTCTACTCTATGTGTGGAAAAAAGGGGATCCTCCCCTGAAAAAGGGTTCTGTCTACTATGTGAGCTTCACTGCTTATCTAATGAAAAGACCTAGGAAGATTCCTTCAGCAGAGAAAAAGGAAGCTTTTCTCTGGACGACACTAGTAGTGCTTCTAGCGGGTGTCTCAGCAGTAGTAATTGTTCTAGTAGTCTTCAAGATAAGAAAGAAAATCTTTAGTAAAAGTACGTCGGAATTTACATAAATATATTTATTACTAGTCTACAGTCAATATTAATTAGAGAAAATGAAAGCACCTAACTGCGAAACTTTCATAGTAATATTCTCTATACTAATATACATATTTAGCAGTACAATAATGTTTTCTGAGAAAGGACGGGGGGCGGGAGATGAGTGAGCAGTATATTAAAATGTTGATGGATCTTGGGCTCACGTATCAGGAGGCTAAGATATATTTTGCTTTATGCATTAGAGGAGCAGCTACCGTAAGCGAACTCAGT
>Ga0190367_1001866_pt1 | contig 11571 bp, 8 predicted proteins | sample 4872181011_MG_FD_171838 | JGI IMG/M metagenome (GOLD analysis project Ga0190367, IMG submission 171838) | Hydrothermal vent microbial mat bacterial communities from Southern Trench, Guaymas Basin, Mexico - 4872-18-10-11_MG | ecosystem: Environmental > Aquatic > Marine > Hydrothermal vents >... | reverse complement strand
TCCTTGAAGTACTCGGCGCAAGCTATGAAGTCGTCGAAGACGTTCCGCTTCTTATCCCTCATACCCGCCCTATGCCACTTCTCCCCGTACTCTCCCCCTCCTCTCAGGTTGGTTGCTACGAATACTCCGCCGTCTTCAGTAAGAGGGATTATGAAGGGGTAGAATTTAGGGGTTATCGATAACCCGAAGCCCCCATACCCGTAAAGCAGGACTTTGTCTTCTGGCGCGCCCTTCCTCTTGAAGATAAACATATGTATTCTTGTTCCATCTTTAGACGTGGTCCACGCCTCCTGTATTTCAAAGTCTCCTTCAATTCCCTCGGACAACACTAACTCTAGCCTACCGTCCCTAAGCCTGTAAAGCCTATACGGTATAGAGTAGGACGTGTACTTGAAGAGTACCTCTACGCCGTCCGTAGACATGCTGGACACAGTCCCAAGCCCCTTGAGGGGGATGCTGCCCAATTTCCTCCCGTTTAAGTCGTGTAGGTAGAGTTCCGAGTGCCCGTCTACCAATCGGTGAACGACCATGTACTCTCTAGCGGCGGTTACGCCCTCGATAAGGTACTCTTTCTCTCTTACGAGGACACGGCGATCCCCGTCTCTCCGCAAGGCTATAACCATCCCGCGCCCCTCACCCTCGTACGAGAGCACTAAATACCTGCCCCCGACGTAATCTACCGGGTAGGCAGGGTAGTCCTCGCTGCCGTACAGGAAAGACCAGTCGTCTGGGTCATTTATCTTACCGCCGTAGGCCTTAACCCCTACCCAGCCGTAGTACAAGCTTAACAAGGCCTTAGAGTAATCAGTAGAACTCCTTATGGACAGGAGTATAGAACTCGGCAAGCCCTCTCCAAAAACCATCTCATCCCTCCCGTTCTCTCTCAGGAAAACCCTAGCCGCTGGCGGGCTAACTCCGTCAGGTGTCTTCTCCCTCCTATATTGCCTCACGTAGTAGTACTTGTCAGGGGCAAAGAGGACTATGCTGCGTATAACCCCGCGAAGCTCATCGAGGACTTCGCCCGTCCTGACGTCTATTACCCTAGCTATGCCTTCATCGGAGCCCTGGGAGAAGGTGTAGGCGAGGAGCGGCTCAACCCTAGATGCATAATAGGAAGTAATCACGACATTATCACCCAGCTCGCTGGAATCGACCACCCTAAAGATCTCCCCGTCTTTAGACATGAAGTCTATCCTGTAAGAGGGACCAACCCGCCTAAACAGGAAGTACCCACCTCTACCGATCTTAACAGAGATTAAGGTGGGTATAGAGTAGTACCTGTGTATCCTATCGGCGAGAAGCCTGGAAAGTCTTGACAACTTACCCCTAGCGCGCCTATCCCTCTCAATAGCCCACCTAACTATCCTGGGGTCGTCTATGGCCTCAAGCCAGGTATAGGGGTCTTCGGTCATCACGCATCTACCCTTTAAAAGCGAATATCGCCTTAAATTTATTTACATGAAACCCACAGAGAATATCTACCCTCGATACTGCATAAGAGTTTTCATGATACAAAAATAAATTAGCCTCAATACATCTATTTTAACATACAAGTAGAAATTTAAACCTATTTAGCAAGTTAATGAGGAACTAAACGGGTCTTTGAAGTACTCATAGAGCAAGAGTACATCGACATGCGGGTGCCCTTAATTTCTCTATGTACTCCCCATAGCGCCCGAGCGTGCCGCTGGGTTGGGTAGCCGGTAAAGATTAAAGAGTTTTCACAGGAGTTTATGCCTTTGGTGCGAGGTATGGAAGGTAAAGGTAGAGTTCTACTAGTATTATTCCTGCCCTTTGCGCTAAATTTCTTAATATCTACGGCCATCGCCACCTACGTGATATCTACTACGAAAGCGCCCTCAGAGGAAATAGGCAGAGAAATCTTCAGGACAATTATGACCTACAACTTCTACTGGTCTATAATTCAGGTAACGTTTGGTCTCTACGCCGCTAGAGCAATGGGAGGATCAAAGTGGTTAAAGGAGCAGTACTCCAGAGAGGATTTCTCGGATGCCCTGAGAAGCGCTGGGCTAGTCTTAGGCCTCGTGGTAATATCTACAGCGGTAATCTGGGCCTTCCAGTTCCTAGCTGCCTTGTCCTCAGGAGGAATCGAAGCTTACTTCAAGACGTGGAAGGAGATGGTGGCCACGATACCCCTATGGTCTAGGCTATACTTCGTACTAGTCGCTCCCTTCACGGCGGGGATATTCGAGGAGATACTCTGGAGGGGCTACGGCATATCCAGATTGGAGGAACACATGGGTACTCGTAAAGCAGTCTTAGTGCAGGCGGTGGCCTTCGGATTGTGGCACGGCATATCTCTACATACGATAGCAACTGCGATAATAGGGTTGATCTACGGCTACGTTTACGCGTCTAGGAGGAGGCTCCTTGTAATATCTACAGCCCATGTGCTAACGGATATAATAGGTTTCTACCTAGCTTTCTTCACGTAGGGGAGGGATATGAAGCCCTCTGAGAGCGCCAGAACAGCGCTGAAGAACGTGTTAAAACTCGTGAGTGGGGAGAGGCTCCTAATAGTAGCAGACGAGGAAAGACTAGAGATAGCTAAGGCCTTCGCTGAAGCTGGGCTAAGCCTGGGGGCTTGGGTTAGACTTGTAGTCTTAACGCCCGGGGATGAGTTTCGCAGAGAGGTGCCAGGCTTCCTAAGGGAGATAATCATAGGGTCTAGGCCGGATGTAGCGGTTAACCTACTGAGGGGGATAGCAGCCGAAGTACCCTTCAGAATTTCACTGATAAAGCTGGAGACAGAGAACGCTGGGTCGAGGCTAGCCCACTGCCCTGGTATCACTATAGACATGTTGACTAAGGGAGCCCTGGCGTTAAGTGATGAGGACTACCAGGAAATGGCGAGGAGGGCGAGCGGTCTCCTAGCCGCTCTTGAAGGCACTGTCGAAGTGAGAGTAGAAAACCCCGACGGCACGAAGGTAACGATGTCCGTTAGGGGTAGGAACTTCTTCACGGATGTCTGGATGGTTAAGAACTGGGTCAACTTACCCGTAGGCGAAGTAATCGTAGCACCTGTGGAGACCAGCCTAGAAGGAGTTATAGTGGCCAGGGCGGCTGGGGGTACAGGCCTAGTGAAAGAGAAGATATGGCTGGAGGTCTCCGAGGGAAGAGTTAAGAGAATCCACAGCCCAAATAAAAAGGTCGAGGAGGAAGTCAGGAGGGTACTGGAGACAGATGACCAGTCCTCCTTAGCCGGGGAGTTCGCCATAGGTCTCAACAAGAAGGCGAGGATAGTACCCGAGTTCTTGGAGAGCGAGAAGGTTTACGGAACCGTGCACATAGCCTTCGGGAACAACTCGGACTTCCCAGGGGGCAAGAACAGGTCTAAGACGCACATAGACTTCCTAATAATAGAGCCGACCGTAGAGGTAGAGTACGAGGACGGGAAAAGGAGAACCATATTAAAAGGCGGAGTATTCGTTTAAGCACCAGAATCCCCAACCCCGTTGATCACTCAATTACAAGTTCTCCCCCAGCTCACGTTCTATGGACTCTGACCTCCACAGCGTCGTCCCTCCGCTTAGCCTCTACGAAGACTTCTTCTCCCAGCACTTTAACCTTAAGCTTCAAGTAATTGATGTCCCTCGGGAGGCACGGCGAGAAGAAAAGCTCTCCCCCACGTACGTCTAAGCCCATGAACGCCGTGATCAAGGCGTAAGTCGAAGCAGCGCTCCAAGCCTGCGGAATGTTCGCCCTCGGTACCGGACTAGGGGGCCCAGCTTTCCTTGGTAAGCCCGCAAATAACTCTGGGAACCCGTCAAGGAGGTAACCAGCCTCGAATAAGTCTTCGACCAGTCTAGATACTTCTTCGTGGAATCCCTGCTTGGCCAGTCCGAGCGCTATAAAGGCGTTGTCGTGGGGCCATATACTACCGTTGTGGTAGCTGAATGGGTCGTAGGAGACTTCGCGGCAGGATAAAGTCCTAATACCCCAGCCAGAGTATAGCTCCTCGCTGAACAAGGCGCGTACCAGTTCTCTACTCCTGTCTGAGGCCCCCATGAGTAGGAGGTGGCCTTGGTTTGACGCTAGGACTCTGGACTTCTTACCCGTACCTCCTATGGCTAGGGCGTAGTACCCCCTGTCCTCCAGCCAGAACTCCCTGTTAATCCTCACGTAGAGAGTCCTCGCGGCGTCTCTAACCCTGCTCTCATCTATCCCTATGACATCGGCTATGTCGGCGGCTACCTCCAGGGCCCTGTAGGCGTAGCCCTGTATCTCTACGACGGCCGCTGGCTTTTCTACCGGTCTCCCATCCTCGTACGGTATTCCTTCGGCGGAGTCCTTCCAGCCCTCGTTCTCCACTTTGCCAAGCATCCACTCCACAGCTCTCCTTAAGTTGTCAGCTACCTCCCTAATCCCCTCTAAGTCGTTAGTCCACTTCAAGTACTCGCCAGCCAAGACCACGTAGAGGGGGGTGGCGTCCGCGCTCCCATAATAGAGCGAGAACACCGTCCTACCCGCCAGCGAGAGTTCGTCCACCCTTACCTCGTGGGGTATCTTACCAGGCTCCTCTTCCCTCTCCGGGTTAAAATACCTGCCCTGCAGCTCTCCGAGGGTTTTAAGCGTAGCTAGGGCGTACTCGGGGTAGTAGGGGAGGAGGTAAAGAGCGCTCAGTATACTATCCCTCCCAAAGATACAGGCGAAGCTAGGTATTCCCGCTAGGAGAACAGGGCCGTGAGAGGTATGATAAGTTAACAAGTCTAAGTCTAGCGTTGACACGTCTAGCACGCGGTTAATCCTAAAGGAATCCGTTCGTACTCTTCTCTCAAGGGCTACTTGCCGCGGTCTTGGGTTAGCGTACCCCACTTTCCCCGTGAAGCCGGGAGAGAGGATCACGGAGAAAGAACCGTTAGGTTCTAGGCGTGTCTTCACCACGCCATTACTGAGGCTAGCCCCGGAGGCTTTAACCTCCAGGGTACGAGTCAGGCCGTCTATCCCCCTATACACGTATCTAAGCCCGCCGTTTACCCTCTCCAGCCTTATCTCCCTCCGGATGGGCTTACCCCCGCGAACCTCAAATATGCTCTCAAACCTCACGCCGAACTCCAAAGTGAAGGATAGGGGATCCCCGCCCCAAACGTACCTCACAGTTTCCCTTAAGGCCCCATCCTCGCCCACTCTCCTCTCCCTAGATATCAGGGCGCGGCCAGCCTTGAGCCAGAAAACTAAGCCCCAAGGGGATATACGCTCGTAACTCAGGGGGGAGAGGTCATACTCCTCCACTCTCAACTTCAAGTTAGAGACGTAGCGGGTATCCCATGCGTAGTACCCGTGGCTGGGCTCTGAGAAGTCGCCGCGTATATCCGATACTACGAAGAACCCCGAAAAAGCGGTTAAGGGTTTCCTCATCACTCAACCCTCTCAATCCTCACCCTGTAGGCCTCTATGTCCTCAACCTCCGAGTCGAAGCCCCCTATCGCTAGCTCCTCCCCGCCCACGTCTAACGTGAAGTTATTCACCTCCACAGTCCTCTCGACGCGGACAACCTCCCCCTTTACGGATACGGGCTCCCTAGTCTTGACGTACCAGCCGTCCACGTGCACCCTAGGCTTCAAACCCTTGGAGAGCAGGGCTTCCAACTCGTTTAGAGCCATCCCGAACTCCAGGAAGGTCTTGGGGTAGGACTCGGGGGATAGAGGCCAGGAGAGCACTTCATCGGCTGTTTTCCAGCCTCCCTCAAATATGTTTAGAAGCCTCCATATCAAGTCCTTCTCCGTGATGTAGAAGCCGTAGACCTCGGTCTCTGGAACGGGCAACTTATACGGGCTGTAGAATCTCCTCCTAGCGTAAACCGTGACCCTGGTGTCGGACGTAACCATTAGGAAGTTCCCCAGCCTGTTCTTCCTCAGCTTCAACGTAGCATACCTGGACAGGTTCTCCCTAACCTCCTCCGGAACATCGGGGAAAACTATCAAGTACATGTTAACCCTCCTGCTCAACGTGTTCTCAACAGCATCTATTATCTCCGTCAAGACTCGGGTGGGGAGTTCCGCGCAGACCTCCACCTGGGCGCTGCCTAGAACCTCCAGTATAGCGGCCTCCAACCCCTCGTACCCCCTTATCAGGTAGACCAGGGCTTCGCCCTCAACCTCCTTCTCTACCGCCTTCAATTTGTCTAAGAGTTCCACAGCTTCAGCCTTTAGATTCTTAATCACGTGTACACGCGTGTCGAAGAGAGAAGCCAAGTCGTTAGCCGCGTACACCTTAGGCCTGCCGACGGAAGCCCTAATGAAGCCTTTCCTTATAAGGCTCGAAAGTATATTGTACAATTGAGGCTGGTGGACGCTCTCAAGGGTTTCTAGTAGTTCTTTTACGGTGGCAGACCCCCTAACAGCTATTGCGATATATACTTCTGCCTCCTTCTGGGTTAATCCTATTCTTCTGAGGATTGATTGCAATCTTCTTCTCTCACTCTCCAAGCTATCCCCTACTCAATTTACCCCTAGAGAATATATTTTTTTCTAAGGGAAAATCTTTAAATACTATAAATTATTAGTATATATCGACGCGGGTGGAAAAATGCCTACGAAAGTGCCTAAAACAACGGCTATCCTCCTCGTGGTAATACTCATCCTCGGCATCGCCGTCGCCTACCTCGTTCTTAACCCCCCAGCTAAGCCTGTTGAGAAGGTATACATCAGGTTCGCTGGCTGGAGCGCCGGAGAGACAGAGATGAAGAATTACGAAAAAATGATAAAGAGATTCGAAGAGCAGAACCCGAACATTGAGGTTAAGTACGAAGTTATAACTCAGATGTTCCACGAGAACATACTCGCCAGCTTTGGGGCTGGTGTGGCGCCGGACGTGTTCTACGTGGACACCAGCTGGGCTCCAACCTTCGTAGAGAAGGGAGCCCTATACCCCGTGGACGAGCTGGCTTCCCCCGAGTTCATAAACCAGTTCTACGACTTCTTAATCGAGCCTTTCAGGGGCAAAGACGGGAAGATATACGGCCTACCCAAGGACTGGAGCATGCTAGCCCTATTCTGGAATAAGAAACTCTTCGCCCAGGCAGGGCTAAGCGGGCCCCCGGACACCTGGGAGGAGCTATTAGAATACGCGAAGATAATAGCCGATAAGACGGGCAAGCCGGGCCTAGCCATATACCTCGGAGGTTTCAACAGGTACGTACCCGTAGCTATAGGTTACGGGGCTCCTAAGCCCTGGTTCGAGAAGCCCGGAGACGAGGCTTGGTTTGACAGGCCGGAGGTTAAAGAGACTCTTATCTGGTACATAAATCTTTACAGGGAGGGTAAGCTCGCGAGGGAGGCTGAGGGTAAGGCACCGTACGTAGTCCAGCCAGCAGATGTGGGCGCCGGGTGGCTCGGGGACGCGTTCGGGAAGCAAGAGGTAGCCATGGTTATCAGTGGCAACTGGATGATACCATTCCTGGCTGACCAGTTCCCTGACTTCAAGTTCGGGGAAGACTGGGATATAGCCCCCGTACCGAAGGGGCCCAAGGCGAGGGCTACTATGGCCTACACCGTGGCTCTCGGTATAAACTCTAAGACGGAGAATCCCAAAGCAGTGTGGAAGTTCGTAGAGTTCATACTGGGTAAGGAAGGTCAGCACGAGTTAGTAGTTAAGATGGGCCACACGCTACCCTCTATTAAAGGCCTTGAGGAAAGCCCCGAAATGTGGCCTCAGCACAAAAAGACCCTGGGCTTCAAATATGACAAAGTCATAGTGTTCCTCTGGGGCCCGAAGAGCGGAGAGCTGGAGGGTAAGATAAGCGACGTGATGGCCGCGGCTATGAGGGGAGAGCTGGAGCTAGACCAAGTCATACCAACTATTAAGGAGGCCGTTAGATCAGTACTTGGAGGATAGCTTAAAAAGGTGTCTTAATTGTCGAATATTTTTTCTAATTTTTTTAGGAAAGCGTCTCGTAGGGAGACCTTAGAGGCGGTCGCCCTCATATCCATAGCTGTGGCTTTCAATATGACCTTCGGCTACTTCTCCGCGTTCTTCGCCGTCTACCTTAGCTTCTTCGAGTGGGACTACATAGGCCCTATGAAGTTCGTAGGTTTAAAGAACTATGAGTTGATGGTTAAAGACCTGCTTGAGGGAGCTATGGGTGCTTCCTACTTGATAACGCCTTTCTTCACGGGGCTCAAGAACATCCTACTGTATACGGCTATAGTCGTACCCGTCCAGACCTTCCTAGCGATAGTACTCGCAGTACTAGCCAACCAGAAAATCAAGGGTATACAGTTCTTCAAAGTCAGCTACTTCCTACCAGCGACGACTTGCCCAGTCATAGTCTCCCTAATATTCGTCTGGCTTTTCATGAAGAAGGGATTCATAAACTACGCCCTCAGCTTCGTAACCCCGGGATTCCAACCAGACTGGCTAAACGACAAGAACTACGTCCTAATGGCTATGGCCTTAGTGGCTATCTGGGGTACCAGCGGCCACTTCTTCGTGTCTTTCTTAGCCGCTCTACAAGCAATACCCAAGGAAGTGTACGAAGCCGCCATGTTAGACGGAGCTGGGCCCATAAGGAGGTTCCTCTACATAACAATACCCCTACTGAGGCCCATGGTCACGTACGCCGTGGTCATGGGGCTGATAGGGGCCCTACAAATGTTCGACCTGGCGTGGGTAATGGCGGGGTCGGGAGGAGGCCCCGGAGGTTCTGGGTACACCATAGCTATGGACATATACAACGAGGCGTTCACAAAGCTTAGACCAGGCGTAGCCGCGGCTAAAAGCATGTTCTTATTCGCGATAATATTCACCACAACCTACATCTACCAGAAGAAGTACGGGGGTGTAATTAGGTGAGGATTAAGCAGGTCATTTGGCTCGCCTTCACGTTCATGGTGCTGGTCTGCTTCGCCTTCATCTACCTAATGCCCTTCTTAAGATCAGCCGTCGCGGCCTTCATGACTTGGGAGCAAGCGTCGAAGTACCCTCCAGAGTGGATACCCGACCCCTTCACCCTCGAGAACTTCGAGAAACTGTTCAGGCTTAAGTTCTTCCCCCGCTGGATACTGAACTCAGCCGTCTACGCGGGGATAATAGTAGCCGGCAACGTGATATTCACCTCTATGGCTGGCTACGCATTCGCCAGGCTGAGGTTCCCCGCTAGAGACGCCCTCTTCTCAGCCCTACAAGCCCTAATGATGATACCAGGCTTCGTAACCCTAGTACCGAACTACATTATAATATACAAGTTAGGGCTCGTCGACAACATAATCGGGCTGGCGATATTAGGAATAGTAAACGTGTCGAGCATATTCCTCATGAGGCAGTACTTCCTCAGCCTCCCAGAGGACATCTTCGAAGCAGCGAGACTGGACGGATGCGGCCCCATAAAGACCTTCTTCTACATAGCCCTACCACTAGCCAAGCCAGCCGTGGGGGCGGTCGCGGTTTACCAGTTCTTGGGGGCTTGGAACGCCTTCCTAGGCCCCTTGGTATTCCTCAGGAGTCCCGAGAACTTCACGTTACCCGTGGGGCTGAGCTTCGCGTTCCAGAGAACTATGTGGGTCGAGTACACCCCTATAATAGCTGGGAGCTTAATAGCCTCGCTACCCACTATAGTGCTATTCGTAACCCTGAACAAGTACCTGATCAGGGGCATCGTAGTGACTGGAGGGAAAAGCTGATCCGCAGTGTCTTTAAGGCACTACTACCCTCACAAGTATATTCGTCAGTATAGCGGTGAGTATGCCGAGCAAGCTGATCTCGACTACCTGTTTAGCTATTATAGACAAGTTTTTCTTCCATTACTACGTGTTAAAATTCACTTATAAAACTGACAATTCCCTCAGGCCATAGTCTTCCTTAACAGCGCGGGGTTATTTTCCAGATCCTCTGGTTTTAAGGCTCTCCTGGGGCGTCTGCCCAGCACGAAGTACAGATTCTCCATGGCCTGGCGTACCAGGTCTACGTCTTCCACGAACAGCCAGAGAGTGGACGCTATGCACGAGATGCTCCTGAACACCAAGGGGACTGTGACCGACTCCCAGGTTCTAGCCCTAATGTAAGTCCTCTTGTACGTCCCTCTGACTGGGTCGTAGCCCGAGTGGACTGAGAAGCTGACTTCCTCGGGCTTGGGGTTCTCCACTATGAAGTCCTTATACCCCGCCCTGAAGATGTAATGTATCCTATCCATCTCCTCTATAACTACCACGCCATCGTCTTTTAGCGCGGCAGTCGTAGAGGCTAGCAGGCGGGGGAACTGCCAAGCGTCGAAGTGAGGTAGTATCGCGCCGTACATTAGAGCTAAGTCGAACTTACCCAGGGTGTGAACCTTTAAGGCGTCCATCTCATAGGCCTCCGCGGCGACTCCCTCCTCCCCGGCGAACTTGAGGCTGTCCCTAACAGCGTCCCTCCTTACGTCCACCATTACGAGCCTAACACTCAAACCCCCCTCTATTAGGACTTTGGCCAAAGCTACACCTCCTATACCCCTACCAGCGCCTATATCCACGACGCTGACCTCCCTTCTCCCCACTAATTCCTTAAGCCAAGGGTGTTCTAGGAGCTTCTTGAAAGCTCTGAGAGCCCCGCGGTATCTCTCCCGACCTTCCGGAGTCCATGGGTCGTCTTTCCAGAGGGCTATCCTGTAAGCCCTCTCCAGGTCTCTGGCTGACATATGGTAGTGATGCGAGGCGGGGTAAAATAGTTGAGGCTTATGAACTATCCTCTGTTTACTAGAGGTAATCCTCGGTTTGCCAAAATAGGGTATGAGCATAGACATATTTCTCCGTGGAGAGTTAGGTTAATGGTGTGGGTATGGAGTATAGAGTAGCTCTAGCTGTATTGATGATTCTAGTGGTTGTTCTAGGGATAGCTACGGCGTGGCTCTTCGTAGAGGTAAGCTCCCTTAAGGCCGGGTACGAGGAGTTGAAACAGCAATACTTGGAGCTGAGGGAGGAGTATAAGGAGCTGCTGGGCAGGTATGAGGATATCTCTAGGAAGTATGACTCCCTGAAGGGCAAGTACGCGGAGATAGCGGAGGAGTTGGGCGAGGTTAGAGATTTCGCGTTGAACCTGGCTAGCGAGTTGAAGATTTTCACCTCTAGGCTCGAAGATCTTGAGAACGTTTCCCAGACCATTAAGTCCCAGTACGAAGAGGTTTCGAAGGAGGCGGACTACATAGTCGAGGCCCTACTAAATCTCTCAGACTTCCTCGTGGAGATCGAGGAGATGCTGGGCTTGATCTCTTATAGGAGCACGTGGGGTTCCTCAGTTGCCTACTACATGTTCATAGACTCCGAGCCCGTGGAGAGGTTTTACAAGGGGATTAGTTTCTCGGGCAACGTTATAGCCGATATAAAGGCGTTGACGTCGTACTTAAAGTCGCGAGTAAGATATGACTACGACAAGTACAAGCGTGGCCACTCGCCCGTCAAGGTGTTAGACGTAGCGCTATCATGGGATGAGGCCACCTACCCAGCGGATGCCGGATTCAGAGTCATACCAGTACCTAAGGGGAGAGCTGTAGTCGATACTTGGAGCAGGGAGAAGTACGCGTGGATCTACCTCCCCATATATTTGGTTAAGTATAGGAGAGGCGTGTGCGCGGACTAC
>Ga0190367_1001865_pt1 | contig 11575 bp, 9 predicted proteins | sample 4872181011_MG_FD_171838 | JGI IMG/M metagenome (GOLD analysis project Ga0190367, IMG submission 171838) | Hydrothermal vent microbial mat bacterial communities from Southern Trench, Guaymas Basin, Mexico - 4872-18-10-11_MG | ecosystem: Environmental > Aquatic > Marine > Hydrothermal vents >... | reverse complement strand
TTAAGAACCTCTCCTTGAACTCGCGCTCGAAAACGCTCATGGTGTTATTCTAACTTCTTCACTTTTGAGGAACCGCAGTAGGGGCACTTTATCTCCTCAACTTCCTCCTTTACGCTAAAGTATCCTCCTCTTCCTCTCTTCTTGCATTCTAGGCAAACACACCTAGTCCTACTCATAGTGCCGTCCTCTTCTCCTTTAAAACCTTAAGGCATCTATTTAATGATAATGGCTTGTATTCCAGCCCTAATGTTCTGAGCAGCCGTAAAGCACCCTTAGAAATTCGAGGGGCTACAAGTATGCCTCTAATAGTTTTAACGCCCAGTTCTCTCTTGAGGCTATCAAGGTACTTTTTCAACTGTACGACGGCGTCGCGAGAGGCCGTTTCTCGCTTTAGCTCAACAATGGTAAGCCGTCCCTGGAAGTCAACTCCCATAACGTCTATAAATCCTGGTCTAACCTTTCTCTCCACTTTTGTTACGCGAAAACCTTTCTCTAGAAGCGAGGGCTCCAGCTCTATGGCTTTCTTCATGTCCTCCTCAGTACCATACATGATGAATTCTCCTTTATCGACTAGCTTGAACGCGCTGAGTAACTTTACTCTAAAAATGCGAATTTCAATTAGCTCCCTTATGTTCCTCCTAGCACTCCTTATGATTAGAGAATCCCTAGCCATCCTCGAGGACACAATGCTGCCGCTTGGCTGCCAGTTAACGGGTTCGTAGCCCTTGCTCCTGTGCACAAGGAGCGAGCCATCAGGCTTGAAGATTATGAGCCTTTCGCCCCTGCCGAGCTTAGAGGACGCTCGGCCTTCGTAGGAGATCTCGCACTCAGCCACCAGTAGGGTTACTAGTCCTCGCCCTATAAACTCCTTAAAAAGCCTATAACACTCCTCTAATCCTGGATTGACAACGCATTCAACTGTCATTTCTTGTAGCAAAATAGACGACATCCTTAATTTCTTCTTCGCTCGCGAGCCTAAGGTTGGAAAAGCCCTTTTCCCTTAAAGTCTGCCTAGCCTTCTCTCCTGAAAGCTTAACTGCCTTACAGACGCTGAACGTAAACCTGCTTCCTCTCAAGACTCCCCTAATCTCGCTTAAACACTTCCTCAAGAACTCCAGGCTGTCAATAACTGTTATGGAGAAGGCTTCGTCCACAGAGTTCTCGCGCAGAGGAAGTAACCTTATATCGGCAGCTATGAGGTCTGCTTGAAGGCACTTCCTTTGCTTCGCTTTGCTCAGCATGCCAAGCGAAAAATCCACGCCTACGATTCTCTTCACGTCGGGCAATTGACTGAGCTTTCGGAAAAGGAGACCTGTGCCGCAACCTAAGTCCAACACAATGCCCCTAGGAGCGATTCTTTCAAGTATCAGCGAATATTTTGCCTCCTGTTCGTCACCGTAAAGCTCGTCGTAGCTCTCCGAGAGCCTATCATAGTACTCTATTGTTTCAAGGCCCTTGGAGACGCCCATCAAGTATCTAACTCAAAATGCCTTCTAAAAAGCCTTAATGCATTAAAGTTTTTCGTAAAAGCATGATAAAATATATGTGACGTAGCCATATGGAAATTCTAACATTTAGAATCCCTCTAAGCTTAAATATTAGTGTTGACCGTTTTGAGTACGACGAACCAAGTTTAGTTAGGTGAAAATATGTCTAATAAGAAGATAATAGGAATATTGTCAATACTGCTACTCACGGCTCTAATAGTCGCCATTCCCACGCCCGCATCCGCTTCTCCTGATGTTATTGTAATAAAACTACAGGACCAGCTCACCGCCCCCGTCCATAAGGATATTACTGAGGTACGCCTAATAGTTTGGAATACTACTACAGGATATGAAACATTGCTAATCGATGCTGTGGGTGGAGCACCTGACGAGACAGGCACCGTGGTGTTAACGCCTACTGTTTTAACGACTTGGACTAATACATGGAATGTAAACATAACTATACTCTTGAAGACAAGGGCTACTGGGGATACATACCTCCTATTCTACTATGCAACTGCTTCAAAGACCTTTAGTGATATAAACCAGACAACGACTCCCTACCAGGGCAACCACTGGTGGAACCTTAAGTTTAAGGCTATAACTAACCTTAATCGCACTGTAGACTGGGGCGATCCTAATGTTTATGAAGTTCCACTATACTTCGAGGATCCAGAGAGGCCTGGCATAGCTGATGCAGCTGTAGTGAGAATATACTTCGGTGAGAATGAAACCTACCCATTACTCGCCGAGTACACAGTTGATTCCACAGGCACAACCGGATACTTCAACTTCACCGACTCATTAGCAACTGTGGACGCTGAGGGTCATGTCACATTCTCCAATGTAACGCTGTACGCGCTAACAAAGTGGTGCTATGATAGGATCGTAGTAGGTAAGGCCCTTATTGAATTAGGAGTAACTCCTGCGGATGTCTCAGTGATAAATATAACCGATAAAGTAGATGGCACGAAATACGTTAGTGAGGCCATAGTTAATGATAAGACCTATGAGCTCAGAACCTACACATGGCTTGTTAAGATCAACCTAAAGGACTGGGATGGCAATCCGTTCACGCCTAAGGCTAGCGAGTTAAAGGCGTTCTGGGAGTTTGGAGACTACGTGGTCAGATCGGGCAAAGCTAATGATGACAAAGTGCCCGCAGAAGGCTACACGTATGTTGATGGAGCGGTCTACTTCTGGCTACCAGATGTCTGGACTATATACAAGAAGAACTTAACGCTGGAGATCACTTATCTCAGAGTTCCAGTCTACGTTGAGGAAATTAACGTAACGGATATTGGACCCAACGTTACCTATAATGGAAAGCCTATAGGTTCAGTTAGCCTTGACACCAAGTTACAGGTAGTAAAGCTTAAGATTATAGTTAAGGACAAAGAGCCCATAGCGCAGCCACTGGCTGGCGCTAGGATAGAAATATACTATAACGACCTGAAGTTAGAGCTCGCTCCCGGTATGACGGTCACCACCACTGACACTGACGGCGGCGTGTATCTCCCACCATTTACAAGCGCTTACGTAACAACTGGAGGAGATCTTGTAGTCTCCTCTGAATATAGTCCATATGGATACCTGCCCGTACCAGTAGACAAGACCTCCGAGACCTATGAGTTCAAGGTCTACTGGAAATTCGGTAACAGCGACTGGATTGACGTAACTGATGCTGCTAACAGCACTATAACTGTAAAGCTTAGTGAACAGGGCAAGACTTGGCTGATCACGGCCAAGGTCTTTGAGGCTTCATTCATCTTCAAGAGCTACTGCGGAGAGTTATTGACATCAACAGAGTTCGCCGATAACAAGGTTTACGTGTATTATGGGGGAAATCCGGATCCAGTTTACATAACTACGCTAACCCCTGAGGGCGTTGTAGTGCTACCACAGATACCTCCAGGAGAGTACAGCTTCAAGCTGTACTGGAAGTGGGTGACAGTCGAGCCCTATAAGGGCAACGCAACAATAACCATAACTGACAATATAATTGACAAGCCAGTAATATACTGGCCTTTCGTCAGCGTAGTCATAAACACCTATAACTGGCAGAAGCAGCCCGTAGGAGGGCTGCAGGCAGCCATATTCTACAACGTAGAAGGAACGTGGGTAATCGACCCGCAAGGATGGGTTAAGGCCGATTCAACTGAGACGTCCGTAGAGTTCAAGAAGATACCTGCAAACGTCAAGGTAAGGCTATTAGTAAACACTTCAGACAACACTTGGGGCATTAGGGATGGAGAAGTAGGAGTACTAGTATATCAGAACGATGACTTCGTAATTGAGGCAGCCACACTAGAAGACTGCACTATAACTAAGGATGTCTACACCTGGATCTACAGCTTCAAGCTAATTGCAACCGACTGTACCGGCAAGCAAATATTGACTGGAGTGAAAGCTTATGATGAGAGTAAGAATGAGTGGGTCTACTACAACGTCACCATACTAATCGACGATGCCGAATACACGACGTACAAGTCCGACTTTAGGTTCATCAACGTAACGCATCCATACGACGCTAGCGCGATCTTCGAGTACAAGGCAGTGCAGACCAACGTAACTACCACAGGAGTATCCCACATATTCATCGCCGGTAGGACGTACCTGATCAAAGTCTACTACATGGGCGTAATGGTATACAACTACACTATAACCCTGCCCATGCCATGGGAGACCGTAACGATGTACTTCAACGAGACTGCTGGCGAGCCCATTACTGAAGTCCCCGAGATCAACGCGACCTACCACCCAATCTACACGTTCACTGGAGTTGCTGAGCCAACTCCCGACGCCATACCCGAGATCACGCTATACACTTGGGTAATACCCTTAGACATTTACACTACTACGATAAGCGGAGCTTCTGACATCGACAAGGCGTACGCGCTACCCAATGTCAACGTAACCATAAAAGTCGAACACGTGTTGGCTGTCACCCAGATAAACAACTACACTGTACTAAGCGATGACTCTGAGAGTGGATGGTATCCGGGGAACACTACAACAGTCAGAATTGGCGTAATGACAGACGAGACAGGAAAGGCTCACATAAAGATACCAATGTGGGTGCCCTATCGCGGCGTATCAAAGTATCACTTTGCGGGTACTCCTGCACGTATATGCTCTGGTATAAACGTCACGGAAGTATATGCCTATGGTAGCGATGACTACGAGACTCCAGGCTTCGTAGTTGATGCAACTACATACATAGCCTACTTCAGCTCATCAGACTTAGCTAAATATGGCGAGATTAAGCCAGGCTTCGACTGGAAGAACCTAACGTGGTGTGGAGACTGGATATTCGTACCTACTAAGGCACTCGAGCACATAATGGTTAAGGTGATCGCTCCGACAAGAATCGGCACCAAGGCAGGAGTTGAGGAAGCCACTGTAAGAATATACCTGTCAGGGACTCCTGTAGCATCGGCAACGACTGACGAGAATGGTGAAGCACACTTCTGGGTTCCAACGGTAGGCGAGATTTCGCTGCCTAACGGCACAACCTTACCAGTAGTTGCCGTAAAGCCAGCGCTAGAAGAGGTAATGTACATAAGCCCAGTCTTCACAGACTACACCATTGAGACCGATCTCGAAGCCATGGTAACAGGTGTGCTCAAGAACTACGGCACCGTAGAGAGGGCTGACAACATAATATACCTGAACGGAAAGCCCGTAATTAAGCTAGAAGTGCTTAGTGATACTGTCACCTTCACCGAGGACTATAACTGTGGAGGCAAGTATGTGACTCTAGAGTGGGGCGCAATACTCGTAAGGTTGCTCGACTGGGCTGGACAGCCACTGAGGAGCATGACGGTATTCGCCTCCGCAACTAATGTAACTGAGGGCACGATACCCTACATATTCGGCGTAACTGACGGTGAAGGCATAGCAATACTCTATGTAACCGGCACAAGGGACTACTACATTGATGCTTACTGGCGCGACACCTACTTCCTATTCTACGCTGGGAAGATACCTAAGTACATAAACATCTACGCTAGCGCTCACGACGAAGAGTACCCGAAGAACAGGGTATGGAGCAAGGGCGAGTACAGAGAAGTGAAGGTCTATGTGTATAAGGGCGTCATCAAGCTACTCAAGGCTGATGGAACATCGCTAAGCACGGACGCTCTGGCCAAGATAACTGTCAGAATAACTTGGCCAGACGGAGTAGTAACTGAGGTCAAGCCCAAGAACGACGGTAGTGTACCAATAGTCCTAAACGCTAAGACGGTAAAGACTTGGCCATTTGACTACAGCAGTAACTACAACCCAGACTCACCAGACGACCAGCCACAGACACCACCTGGAGGATACACGATAGAGATCTACTGGACCGGCATAACCGAGCCACTCTATAAGGGTACAGTAACCGTTGAGAGAGGCAAGTACGAGACACCGCTAATAATCTTCGAGGTCAAGCTACCGGTCTACGACCTCGAGTTCAAGGCAGTAACTGCCTTCGGAACGCCTCTAGCAAACGCTGACGTTGAGGCAGAAGTACCTGGCGTAGGAACTGTCAAGTTCACGCTAGACGCTGAGGGCAAGGGCATAATTAAAGAGGTGCCTCTAGGAAAGGCGACGATCAAGAGCATTATATGGAAGGGAGCCAACATACTTGAGGCAGCCAAGGAGATAACGCCAGTCGTTAAGAGCGTAGAGGCTAAGAACGTGGGCAAGCTGACGGTAAGAGTAATTGGCGCAATGGGCCAGCCCGACACTGAGACCGTAGAGATCAAAGGACCAATAACCAAGACCGTGAAGGTCGAGGGAAGCTACACGGAGGAAGTGCCAGCAGGAACGTACACGGTTAACGGCAAGACCGTTACGGTGCCTGCTGGAGGAGAGGGAATAGTAGAGATAACCACTGGCAGGATCTTCGGAATGCCCTACACGACGCTCATAACTTACATCGTCGGCATAATAATAGCGATCGTAATAATCGCAATAATACTCTACGAGTACATGAGCTACAGAACCTCAAGAAGGCTCGCTAAGGCCATTGCTCCAGCAAAACCAGAGAAGTAAAATAAGTCGGGTTTAACAAAACAATAGGAGGTAAATTTATTTTCTTTCTTTTTCTCTTTTCTCCTCTTACATCTTTCTAAGAGTATCTTCTGATACCTTTTTGCTAAGGAACGATCATGTTTTTCTACACTACGTAGCGGCATAATGCTAGTTTCCTTCACCGTGTCTAGCACTATGCACTTGATACTCCGCTGATAACTCTCAGCCTATCAACTACAAATCTCTCCAGCTCGTCGATATCCCTTGCCTAATTTTAGCATTATGTCCCAATTTCCCGTTATTATATGCGCCTTCCAACCTTGGGAGAACTGCGGTCTTGGGAAAGTACTCGCTTAAAGAGTTATCGAGGGATGATCTAGGCGCCTTAGATATGTCTCTCGTTAAAATGTTCGAATTAGAGTGCGTTTACGAGTAGTTTTAGTACAACTTTTATTGCCTGCTAGCCGGTTTAAGAAGGACTGTCGTGCAATCATCTCTTGGTTAAAGATAGAATTATATTCCCCTATTTTCATGGAGTTTATTGGGGAATGTAGTGGCGTACAAGCTAACGGATGTCAAGGGAGTTTCCTCAATAGCTGCTGAAAGGCTTAAGGAAGCAGGTATTGATAGCATAGAGGCTCTAGCTGTTACCCCAGCTAGAGTACTCGCAGAAATTCTGGGCGTAAGTGAGGATAAGGCTGCAAGGATAGCTCAGAGCGCGCGAGAGCTTCTTGGAGTAAGGTTCTTGACTGCAGAGGAATACTTTAAGAAGCGCAGTAAGGTATCGTACATTAGCACCGGCTGTAGAGCGCTTGACGACATCTTGGGAGGCGGAGTTGAGACACAGTCCGTTACTGAGTTTGTGGGGGAGTTTGGTGCTGGTAAGACTCAGCTTTGCCACCAGCTTTCAGTAATGGTTCAGCTTCCCATAGAAGAGGGAGGACTAAACGGTAAGGCGATCTACATTGATACTGAAGGGACATTCAGACCGGAGAGGATAGTTCAGATGGCTGAATATAGAGGCCTTGATCCCAAGCAGGCTTTGAGGAACATAATTTACGCTCGAGCGTATACCTCTGATCATCAAATGCTCCTAGTCGATGAAGCTACGAAGATCATTGAAGAGGAAAATGTGAGGCTCCTAGTTGTGGACAGCCTTGTCGGTCACTTTAGAGCGGAGTACCCTGGGAGGGAAAACCTAGCTTTTCGCCAGCAGAAGCTGAATAGGCATGTCCATCAATTGCTCAGAATAGCCGACATATACGACGTAGCAGTTGTAGTAACAAATCAAGTGATAGCTGATCCCGATTCGCTTATCGAAAACCCTCTAAGACCAGCAGGAGGAAACATCGTCGCTCACGGCTGCACGTACAGGATATGGCTCAGGAAAAGTAAAGGGAATAGGAGGATAGCAGTTATATTCGACTCGCCTAAACATCCTGAAGTTGAAGCAGTCTTCATGGTAGTGGAGCAAGGTGTCGTCGACGTCTTCTAAAACTCCTGAGGTTGAGGTCCTTAAATTAGAGGAGATCCTAGAGAGCATTAGGAAGAGGCCTAAGATCAGTACTGGTTGTAGGGCTCTAGACGATATTCTAGGTGGCGGTGTTGAAACCGGGTTTATTACTGAGTTTGTGGGGGAGTTTGGTGCTGGTAAGACTCAGCTTTGCCACCAGCTTTCAGTAATGGTTCAGCTTCCCATAGAAGAAGGAGGACTAAACGGTAGAGCCGTTTATATAGATACCGAGGGAACGTTTAGGCCTGAAAGAATAGTTCAGATAGCCGAGTATAGGGGAATAGATCCGAAGCAGGCGCTGAAGAACATAAAGTTTGCTCGAATATACTCCCTTAGGGAGCAGCTGGGACTAATACCCCTTCTAGAAAAGCTGCTAGAGGATAGGAGCTTTAAACTAGTTGTGATCGATACGATATCGGCTCTTTATAGGCTGGAATACGCCTATACGTCTCGGGAGAGAGTTTTGGTGCTACGAAAACTCGCTTTCTTCGCCTATAGAATGGCGCAGCTGGCTTTAGAGAAGGGTATAGCGGCAGTTTTCTCCAACCAATTGGTCTCAAGGCCCATGAGAGGCGAGAAACCTGCAGGAGGAGTATTTCTAGAAGCCTTTATTACAACGAGGGTAAAGCTGAGCAAGCTAAGGGATAACTTGAGGAGGGCGATTGTGGTCTTGAGCCGTAATCCGGAGATCGATGGAAAATCCTGCAGGTTTATGATAACCGAGTTCGGGGTAACCGATTCCTTTTAAACTAGAGAATGGAGTAAACTATAGTCCAAGAGGTTACCCAGGAACCTATATATTCGGCTATGCCTGTAAATATCTCCTTCTGCTCAATACCTTTTCTCTTCAAGAAAATGTATAGGGCGACGTACCCTAAGATCCCGACAAATATTCCCCTCAACCCTTCGAGTTTCAGCGCTCCACAAACGATTCCTACAATAAAGCCTAAAAGTATCTTTAGGTAATAAAGCTTGTTCACTAATGCCAAGTTCTCAGCCTCAGTATGGTGTACTTAATGGATTACTACAATAAAAACGTTAAAAAAGCCTTAACGTCGCTAGATGTAGCTGCAATAGTTTCAGAGTTGAGAAGGGAGATCCTCGGTCTTTACGTATCAAATGTCTATCAGTTTAAGGAGGTAGTTCTCCTGAAGTTTCACAGCTCTGAGAAGGGCACGAGGAGACTTCTAGTTATACCCGGCGTCTCGTTGCACTTGACTTCCTTTGACTTCGAGAAAACTGGCGAGGTTCCGGGGTTCTGCAAGCTTCTTAGACGCTATCTAAGGAGGAAAAGGCTCGTAGACGTTAAGCAGTTGGATTTTGATAGGGTAGTTTTCCTAGATTTCAGTTCTAGAGATGGTGAAAGAGTTACACTGGTAGTTGAACTGGTCAGGGAGGGAAATGTAATATTGGTCGACGAGTCCTCAACGATAGTAGCGGCTTTAAGGTATCAGGAATTGAGAGATCGGGCAATAAAGAGGGGGTTAAAGTACGTTCCTCCACCCAGGTGGAGGAAGGATCTCTTCGAGTATAGATGCGCTGATATTGAAATCTCAGAGGATCTCGAGAGCCTGTTAAGGAACTTTAATATTTCGAGGGAATTTGCAAGAGAGATAGAATATAGGGTGAAGAAGTTTTCTGAGACAAGGGGCATTCCTGTAGCTAAGGCGCTGGAGGGGGTAATTGAAGAAATCAGGTCAGCGATCAAGGAAGGGTCGCTTAAGCCCCATATAGTATTTTTAAACGAACAGAAGGTTAACGTTCACCCCTTTTTCTTCCTAAGTGAGGAGGGAGCCAGACGCGTAGAGTATCACTGTTTCAATGAGGCAGTCGATCAGTACTTCAAGGATAAGCTTGAGGGTCTCCTTAAAATAGAGGGTGAGGAGGGGAAGATTGCTAGGATCAAGGCTACAGTAAGCGACGTTAAGAAGCGGATAGAGGAGTTCAGGTCTAAGGCGGACATTTTGGAGAGCTTTGCTAAATCCCTGTCTCTGAACCTAGACCAACTCCACCTACTGTTGGACGAGACGTACAAACGCATAGATTCTGGAGATTTCGATGGCGCTAAAAGGCTCCTAGAGAACTTCCTTGCCCGCGAAAACGTAGAACTTAAAGTGGAAATTGATCCGGGTTCAAAGAACGTAGTGCTGAAGGTTCGAGGAGTAGAGATACTCCTAGAAAGAGGTGAGAGTGCAGGGAAGCTAGTTTCTAAGATATTTGATGCAGCGAAAAAGTACAAGCAGAAGGCCAATAAGGCTCTGGAAGTTCTTCAAGAGAAGTTGGAGAGGCGCGAGGAGCGCTTAGAAAGGGCTCCTCCCAAGGCTCTACTAAAAGTTGTTAAAGCGAAGAAATGGTATGAGAAATTCCACTGGTTCATTAGCACGGAGGGAGTACTGGTGATAGGCGGAAGGGACGCTACTCAAAATGAGATATTAGTTAAGAAATACCTTGACGAAAACGAAGTATTCATGCACGCAGATATTCATGGAGCTTCCGTAGTGATCGTTAAAGGTCTCGAGTTCGGGGAGAGGACGCTTGATGAGGCTGCAGTTTTCGCGGCTGCTTATTCTAACGCTTGGAAGTTAGGATTCTACTCCGTGGATGTTTTCTGGGTATATGGGAGGCAGGTTTCTAAGAAGCCTCCTAGTGGACAGTATTTAAGGAAAGGATCCTTTATGATATACGGTAAGAGGAACTACATTAGGAAAGTGCCAGTTCAACTATCATTAGGAATGGTCTCGGAGGAAGGATCCTTCTCCCTGCTGATAGCCCCTCCAGCAGTTGTAAAGTCTAAGTGCAGGGATTACATAGTCCTCTCTCCAGGTTCTGTGAATAAGAACGATTTCGTGAAAACGCTAGCCAAATTCCTAAGCCTTTTAAAGACTAAGGGGATCCGCGTGGAATTCGACGTAAATGAACTATTAGAACGTCTTCCAAGAGGTGGTTTTCGAATAGTCGAGAAGGTGGGAATTTTCAAGGAGTTTAGAGGTGGAGGAGTATAGGAGAGGATCTTAAATTCATTGTGGATGCAATGCTAGGAGATGTCGCGAAGTGGTTGAGAATACTGGGATACTACACCATATATCGAGCAGACTTCAGCGACGAGGATGTGATCAAGCTTGCAGAAAGGCACGGCTTAATGGTCATCACTAGGGATAGAGGGTTATTTAGAACCGCTCAGAGAAAGGGGATTAAAGTAATTCTCTTACCAACATTTAAGGACGATGTTGAAATGTTAGCCTTTCTCGCACGTAGTGTCGGTATAAGATTATACATAGACCTGAACAAGACGCGCTGTCCTAAATGTAATGGCTCGCTCAGTAAACGGCGAGCTGAGGATATTAAGACCCCTCTGCCTTCAGCTATACTCAAGGCATATGATGTATTCTTCGTGTGCGAGAATTGTGGGGCGGTGTACTGGCAGGGGTCACATTACAAATCAATGCTAAAGATTTTAAGTGAGGCTAGACTTTTAAGAGAACGGGGTAAGTGAGCTCAGGTGACAAGGATGGTTTTCCTATCACCCTCTGAGGGAAGCCTGCTTGTGGGAATCATT
>Ga0190367_1001863_pt1 | contig 11576 bp, 9 predicted proteins | sample 4872181011_MG_FD_171838 | JGI IMG/M metagenome (GOLD analysis project Ga0190367, IMG submission 171838) | Hydrothermal vent microbial mat bacterial communities from Southern Trench, Guaymas Basin, Mexico - 4872-18-10-11_MG | ecosystem: Environmental > Aquatic > Marine > Hydrothermal vents >... | reverse complement strand
TATTAGAGCACCTAGGTATAGAGTGCAAGGAGCTTAAGTTAAGCTTAAATAATTACATAAGTAGATGGTTATCATTATTTATTGGTATTCCTTATACCAGTAAGATATCAAAGTATATTGAAGGGGCCGTGGTTAAGCCTCTCTGGACTATAATTGATGATATAGGTGAAGATGCTTTCTATGAATTACTTGTAAAACTATACACATATTATGAACTATACGAAGTAGGAGAAGTAAATGAGGATACGATTAAAGACCTAGAAAACATCCTATATATCATGTGGAGTAAGCTAGCTTCTAAACAAATTAACTTAAAAGTAGAGTTAAATAATATGAATATGGCAATTATGCTGATACTTTACGTCCTTTCATTAAGTACGATAAATTATACGACATGACTATACTTTACCCCTTACTACAATAATATTTTAATGAGGTGAGCTATTTGGACCTTCCTATGGCAAAGATAGAAATTATCGACGTTGACGGAAGGAGAGCAATAGGTGTAAAGATAGAACTAGGTAAAGCACCATTGCTCGTGATTAGAGGTGAAAAAGGATACTTGATGTGCGGTTACCTAAATATCGAAGTTGCTGAAAGACTAGGCGATGCAGCTGCTGTTATAACTGGTGTTAAGGACTTTAAGGATATGTTAACAAAAGAGGTTAAGTATGTGACATCAAAGGCTAGGGAATTGGGAGTAAATGAAGGCATGAAAGGATATGAAGCTCTTAAGAAATTAATGTAATGACAATGGAGGAAGCACTGCTAGACCTTCATATACATACCATATACTCTGATGGACTAGCAACTCCCAACGAAGTAATAAAATACGCTAAGATAAGAGGATTAAGGGTAATCTCTATAACCGACCACAACAGTATTGCGGCATATAACGCAATTGATAAGAGTAATGATATATTGATAATATATGGAGTAGAACTTGACACGCCTCAAGGCCATTTATTAGTGTATATGGATAGTCTCGATCCGAATGTACTTAGTATCACACATGTTGAAGACCTCTTAGATTATATTAAACAGAATGATTATCTCACATCTATAGCTCATCCTTATGGAAAATTTCTCATTATGCCATTCAACATTATAAAAAGTGACTTAATTAACAATATCGATGCTATTGAAGTAATAAATGGTAGGTTGCCTTTTATTAGTAACTTAAAGGCGTATAAACTAGCGATAAAAATTTCAAAGAACATTACTGGTGGTAGTGATGCTCATTTATTAAGTGAAGTAGGTAGAGTTGGATTAATATGTTATGAGAATATTGAAACATATGACGATCTTATTAGTGCTATTAAGCATGGACGTGTAAAGGTATATGGCACTACAAGAAGCCATAGAATTATATGGAATATAATTAAATCAAATATTTTAAGAATAACGCGTAGCCTAGCTTACTAACTTGAGAACTGCTATAAAGAACCCGCCTGTGTCATGAATATGTGGAAATGTCCTACAATAGAATTCACTATACTTATAACCTCTATAACCTGGGCAACAGCTAATTTCAGGTTTAATAAGTCTAACACAATTTTTGCTTAGTACTGATCCAACTACCTCTTCGCCTTCATCTGGCAGAAGAGAGCATGTAGCATACACTACTACATCACCTAGATTAATGGCATTAGATAATAATTGTTTCTGTACATTAGAGTAGTATTTAACTCTGCCGGGGTTCTTTATATGAACTTTTATTGCTGGATCTTTAAATATCACACCGCTGGATGTACACGGGGCATCAACAAGTACTTTATCAGCTTTTCTTAATGCTGAGAAATTTCTTGAATCCGCTAAAATAATATCGACTTTGTCTAGATTAACATTGTAAACCTTAAGCAACTTTCTTAGTGCTTTAATACGCTTACGAGAAATATCTACAGCTATTACCCTAGCTTTATTTTCCGTTAATTGCATTATAAGAGAAGTCTTTACTCCAGGAGCAGCACAAATATCGTAGATTAGTTCATCATGCTCAGGCTTCAACGCTTCAACGACTAGTGCACTAGCTTTATCTTGAGTAATAATATATCCTTCACGAAGTAGTTCTAGTGTATATATGGGTTTCTTATAGTTTAGTACCTTTAACATGTAGCTTAGTTCTCTATCCTCTTCAACTTCAACTCCATTAGCTTCAAGAAGTTTAATAGCTTTATCGATATCTATTTTAAGCGTATTAACTCTAATCCAAATAGTTTCGCTATTTAATTTTTCTAATAACTTACAGAGTTCTTCTTGATCAAAAAACCTAGATAATTTGTCAACGAACCATGAAGGGTAGGAGTAGTATAATGCCAAATTAATATATTTCGGTAACTTAAGTTCATCTATGTTAATGTTCATTCTCTTTATCAATTTTTTCTTATATTTCTCTAATATTTTGGCATTACCGATAATTTTGTCACCATATAATATCATCCATAATTTAATACAACGCTTATAACCATAGATTGCTCCATAGACTCTCTCTTCAAGATATCTTAATTTATAGTAATTTAGCACAACATCTCTCAATACTTCATAAAAGGGTCTTAGACTATAGCCTTTAACTCGTTTTTCCATTTTTCTTAGAGTTTTCTGGAATGCTTTATCAAGCGAAATATGGTACTTATCAATGAAATAGAGAGCTGTAGATACAAAGTCTATTATTAAGTCTATGTACCTGCTCATATCCACATACCTTAACCTTAAGCTGAGTTATTCTAGCTTACAGAAAACTTAAATATCACCTGGATATTATGCCATGATAGAATGGTGTAGATAAATTGGACATCGTAGTGGTTAAGGACTTAGTCAAATACTATGGGAAGCTAAAAGCACTTGACTCAATATCATTCACCATTAGTAAAGGAGAAATTTTTGGTCTTATAGGACCTAATGGTGCAGGTAAAACAACAACACTTAGAATAATTGCAACACTCCTAAAACCGACGAGCGGTAAAGTTATTGTAGCTGGATATGATGTAGTAAAGGAACCTGACAAGGTACGAAGAATAATAAGCTACTTGCCTGAGGAGGCAGGTGCCTATAGAAATCTAAGTGGTCAAGAATATCTTAACTTTATGGCTCGGTTATATGCTAAAAGTAAAAAAGATGCTGAAGAGATGGTTGAAGATGCCATCAAAATAGCTGGTTTAGGTAATAGAATAGACGATAAAATTAAGACGTACAGTAAGGGGATGAAGAGAAGGCTTCTTGTAGCAAGAACATTAATGGTTAAGCCTATGCTAGCAATATTAGATGAACCTACAGCTGGATTAGATGTAGTACATGCACTACATGTTAGGAAAATAATAAAGGAATATGCTAGGAAATATGGTGTAACGATACTTGCTTCAAGTCACAATATGCTTGAAGTGGAGTATATGTGCGATAGAATAGCGCTTATCCATAAAGGTAAAATTATTGATGAAGGTAAACCTCAAGAGTTGAAGAAAAAGTACGGAGCTCAAAACCTTGAAGAAGTATTTGAAATAGCTGTTAAACGTGGAAGTGCGTGATACCATGAGCCATTTAACGGATTTAATTAAAAAAGAAGTTAAGGATCTACTTAGAGAACCTCACATATTAATATTCGCAATATTATTACCAGCGGTAATGTATATTGTCATGGGAGTTGTAATAACAGGGGCTATGGAATCAGCACTAGAACAGGCTACAACTACAGGCACTAAGGTAGCAGTTATTAACTTCGATAAAGGAATTTTCTCGATACTGTTTATCAAATTTTTGGAGCAAATGCCTCAATCCAATGTAACCATACTTAATACTACGAACATACACGCAGCATTGAAGTTTCTAGAAGGACAAAACATAAGAACATTAATAATAATACCTAAGGACTTTAGTAACAATATTAGTAGTGGCACACCAACTTATATAAGATCGATTAGCATTATCAAAGAACTATCATTATCCTCCATTATGGGGGCAAACATCATTAGCGGAGTTATTCAGGCTTTCTCAAAAACACTACTAACTACTATTGTTAAAGAATTCAATATCCAAATGAAGCCTGAATTTATAATACAGCCTATTAAATCCATAAGCGACGTGTATATCCGTAATAAGTTTATTCCAAGCGAAATACTTAGTAACGCATTTGGAATGATATTCTCAATAGTTTTCGTACCATTAATAGTAATAGGATATGTAGCAAGTATTTCAGCAACATCAATGGGTATTGAAAAAGAAGAAAAGACATTAGAAGTATTATTGACGTTACCAGTAAATAGAATTGAAATACTCATAAGCAAACTCACAGGGAGTTTTATAATATCATTATTAGCTTCAGTAAGTGCTGGTATAGGATTTTGGTTCTATATCACTAAAATAATGAGTGTAAAAACTAAGCCGTTAATTAGTGAAATAGCAGAATCCTCAATCACATCTAGAGGACTATTTGAAATAGTAAGCTTAAATGAATTGACATTAATTATACCAGCCCTTCTCTTAACAATTCTGCTAGTCGCTGTAATAGGATTTATTGCTGGAGCATTATCCCAAAATGTTAGATCAGCGCAATCAATAGCAGGTTTTATATGGATACCATTATTTCTTGTGATATTCCCATTAGCATATCTTGAGCTAGCCTCCTTAGACCTTACATCGAAGATGATAATAGCTATTATTCCCTTCTCTTCACCAATAATAGCGATAAAGGTCATGTTCTCTAATGAGTATTATGTCCTCATGGCATCTCTCCTAGCAACAGTAGCGTATCTTGTAATACTGTTATTCTTAGCTACAAAACTATTAAGTTCTGAAAGATTATTGCTTGGAATTAAGTGGAGGAGAAAGTTTTAACCCACAAACCTCCAAGTATCTCGTCATGCCATCTATATAAAGCATACGCATAGCTCGAAGCATACAAGGCTATAAAGGATGACGTATATACTAAGCCTCTCAACATTAATATAACTATGAACAACAATAATGCTATGAAGATTAGAAGTTCATAAGGGGGATATGTTTCAAGGATCTGCCTAGCATACTTTCCCTTAGGAGTTACTCTTCGTTTAATCTTTAATCCAAATATGCCTTTAATTAAAGCTATCGATATATAAGGTGATTGTGATATCAATAAACCAGTATTTCTACCGGACAAAACTAAGGACCTATACTTTGAAATACCTCTTGTACTTAAACAATGATTAAACGCTATGCCATTAATTATAAGTGATGCTAGCCATATAGATAGAGACACAAGACTATATCCAATTACATCAACTTCTAAAACGGCTGCAGTTAAGGAGAGTAAGATAACACCAATAAATGTTGTTAGTACTGATAGGTATTGAAGAGGATAATGTGTAAGTAATATCTTACCGTACCATGGTATAGGGGCCTTGAGAAGGTATCTAATTCTCTTTCTTAATAATTCGATAGCTCCATAAGACCATTTATATTGTTGAATTCTATAGGCATATAATGTTGGCGGTACCTCGACATATACTTCACATTCATCAAGATAAATTATACGGTATCCTTTACTAATTATTCTAATACCAATTTCAAGATCTTCCATTAGTAGATCCTCGCACCAGCCACCCAACTCTTCTAGAGTCTCCTTTCTATATAATGTACCCGTGCCTAGTGTGTAAACAGGTATACGTATTTTAGACCATGCTCTGAATGAGGCATCGACTATAAATTCCATGGAGTAAGCTAATCCTTCAGCTATTCTAGTATTTTTATTAAGAGCTTTCCATCTACCAACAACTGCTGCTACATTATAATCTGATTCCAGTATTCTCACGGCCTTATTGATAAATTCCTTATTAACTACTGAGTCTATGTCCATAACCAATACGTATTTACCTCTACAATACTTTAATCCATAGTTTAGGGCACCTGCTTTACCACCTTTTCCTTCGGATCTATTTAAGAGTACTACCTGTAACTTCAATTCTTCAGACATAGACTTCACTATCTTATTAATACGAGTAGCAATATCAATAGGATCGTCTGAAACCATTATGATTTCTAACTTATCTCTAGGCCAATTCACTTTAGAAATTCCATTAATGAATCTTCTGATTAATTCTAGAGGCTCATTTTTAAATGCAACAAGTATAGACACAAGAGGTCTTTTGACTATTCCTCTTTCATTGAATGTACTTTTTCCATTTAGGGAAATGAAGTAAGAGAATGATTGAAGTAGTAGTATGAGTGATGGTATTATGAATAATAACGAACAAATCAATGGATTTAATATAATTGTTAAGCTCACTAAATTCACCTTTAACATAGGCTTATTATAACATATGACTGTGGTTATTTCCTAGGAAGATCTTTAAGTGTACAGGTTTATATATTAAGTAATGGGATAAATAACTTCATGGACGCATAGTGATGAATATAAAGAGCCTATTAACTTCATGTAGTAACACAGCATATAAGTTATATGAGATCGTGGAGCCTATTGTTAAGTCACTTGTCTCCATAAATGTTAAATGGAGGCATTACCAGCCATACACAATAGCGAAGCTTATGAGGTCACTACTTTACAGCAATGAAAAATACATAGCATTAAATAGTCCTACTGGTAGTGGAAAGACCTTAATGATACTTACATCAACACTGCCATTAATAGAAGAAGGAGATTTAAAGCTTATAATATCTGTAAGGACTAGAAATCAAATGAATGTCTATGTAAGAGAATTAAAGAGATACTTTAAGGGGAAGAAGTTTAGTGTCTTAATTGCGAAGAAGGATTCTTGTCCCATGTATGGGGATAGACTTGAAGGTATTGATATTGATTGTAGGATATGTCCTCTTAGGAATAAAGTTAATGAAAGAGTAATCTTTAACAATTTGATAGCATATGACGATGTACAATCAGCTATTAAGAAAACATTTACAACCATACCACCCATATGCCCATATCATTCAATGAAGAAGGCCTTAGAAAGCTCAGAGATAATAATTGTATCGTATCCTTACATTTTTGATAAAAGGATTAGAGAAGCAACAATAGCATCACTTCTTGAAAAATCCATTCTAGTAGTAGATGAAGCACATAATATAGATAAGCTACCTGAAATGATGAGCATTATAATAACTAGAGGCATTCTTGAGCAAGCATTACGCCAAGTAAATAAGTATATTAAGGAGAGTAAGAGCGCAATTGAAATACTCGGTAAGTTAAAGGAAAAGCTAGTACCATTAATGCAAGAAGCTAAGTCAGAACAATTAGAGGAAGTTAAAATAGATGACTTCATTACAGATGATGAAATGTTTATCCTAGAAGACTCTATGCTGGATATACAACAAAGCATGTTGTTAAGTGAGGAGTTAGAAACGAATTGGGTTAGAAGAGTAGTCGAATTTGTTAAAGCAGTTCATGTAGATAAATTTAAGGTGTATAGGGGAAAATTTGAGGACATAAATTATCTTGTAGCTAAGCCTATAGAACCTAAACAGCTACTAGACATATTGACTCTTCCTCAAAAAGTAGTGTTCATGAGCGGTACATTACCTAGAAGGGAATATTTAGAAGCTTCGTGGGGTGTTACTGTAAATTATATTGATGTTGAGGAAGAATACGGGCCTGTCTTCCCTCATTCATTTAAGAAATGGATATTGGTACTAGATGTCTCTAGTAGATATACCGAGAGATCTCATGTTATGGTGAAAAAGTATTGTAAGTTAATATCTAAGATATATGAAACTACGTCAAAACATATTCTAGTTGTTGCACCTAGCTATGTTGAACTAGAGAAGTTGAGAAGTGGGCTAGAATATAGTTATCCCATTTTCGTTGAAAGTAGAAAATCCACATTAGATGAAGTATCAAAATTCATTAGACATCATAATAAGTCGATAATTCTTGCCGTATCCATGGGTAAGCTTGTAGAGGGTATAGAGTTTACAGATAAAGAAGGTAAGAGTCTCGTCAATACAATAATTTTTGCGGGACTGCCATATCCTAAACCCGATGATTATCTTAAACTAAGGCTTAGGCTGTTAGCTAAAAACCTTAATGTAGATTACTTCACGGCACTAAAATATTATACGGCTATATCAATTAATCAGGCTATAGGAAGGCTTATTAGAAGGGATGGCGACAAAGCCTTGGTAGTATTAGGTGACAAAAGATTCAAGGAGCCCATCTGGTTTAAGCTCTTAGGTATAAACATGAAGCATATGTTTTATACAACAACTAACAATATAGATATAGCCGTTAAACGTATATGGATGCGATTGTGATGATCTCATATTACTTTATTAACTTTTCAGCATTTAAAGTCTCTCCAAATTAAGGATAGTATGGTGCCTATAGAGTGAGCGGATTAGTGTTCCCTGCAAAGGAGCGGGAGGTGTATGTACCTGATACAAGTGTTCTAATTGAAGGGGTAGTTAGTAAACTCATTGAGCAAGGAGTTATTAGGGGTAAGATAATTATTCATAAAGCTGTTCTAGCTGAACTTGAACATCAAGCTAATGAGGGTAAGGTTACGGGCTTCACGGGTTTAGAAGAAATAGCTAAGCTTAGGGAAATGGAGGCTAAGGGCTTAGTAATTATTGAAATAGCTGGTGAAAGACCTAGACCCTCAGACATTAAATATGCCGAAACAGGTACAATTGATGCTCTTATAAGAGATTTCGCGTACGAAGTGGGAGCCACTCTTGTTACTGGTGATAAAGTACAGGCAGCAGTAGCTAGAGCTATAGGTATGAAAGTCCTATATATACCTCCATCAACTAAGGAAAAGCTCTTGGTAGACGAATTATTTGATGATAAAACTATGAGTGTTCACCTTAAGGAAGGCGTTCCGCCGAAAGCTAAGAAGGGTACTCCTGGTTATTGGACGTATGAAAATATAGGTAATAGACCCTTGAGCAGAGAAGAAATCGAGGGAATAGCTAGAGAAATAATTGAAGCTGCAAAGAGGAGAAGAGATGGATTTATAGAAATTGATAGAAAAGGCTCAACAATAGTACAGTTAGGAGACTATAGAATAATCATAGTCAGACCTCCATTAAGTGATGGATGGGAAATAACTATAGTTAGACCATTAGTAAAACTTAAGTTAGAAGATTATAACTTACCTCCAAAGCTAATGAAGAGACTTGAGGAAAAAGCTGAAGGAATTCTCATAGCCGGAGCACCAGGTATGGGTAAGACCACATTCGCGCAAGCACTAGCAGAATACTACATGAGGAAAGGTAAAGTAGTAAAAACACTTGAATCTCCAAGAGACATGAGATTACCAGCAGAAGTCACCCAGTTATCTAAAGCTTATGGTACTAGTGAAGAATTACATGACATATTATTATTAAGTAGACCTGATTATACTGTGTTTGACGAAATGAGAGATGATGCGGACTTTAATTTATATGTAGATCTTAGACTTGCAGGAATAGGAATGATAGGTGTAGTACACGCTACATCACCTATAGATGCTATCCAAAGATTCTTAAGGAGGGTAGAGTTAGGTATGATACCAAGTATTATAGATACAGTAATATTCATTGAATATGGAAAAGTAACTAAGGTTTATGTTCTCAGCATGACAGTTAAATTACCAACAGGATTGAAGGAAGCAGAGCTTGCTAGACCGGTTGTTGAAATAAGAGACTTTCTAACAGGAGAATTAGAATATGAAATATACACCTTCGGAGAGCAAACAATGGTTGTTCCTGTCAAGAAGATTAGACCATCATTAATAGAAACGAAAATTAGAAGAGAACTTGAAAAAGTAATATCAATACCGGGAATGGACATACTTATACAAGGAAATAACGTCATATTAAGTATACCGAATGAATATGCTAATGCCATTAATAGGAGAATATTAAAGAAGATCAAGAAATTAGAGAGAAGCTTAGGAGTAAGTATAAGGCTTAGGTTCCTTTAGCAAACCCTTTAATTCAATTAATGCAGAACCGCAAATAATACATATTTTGAAATGTGGATCTCTGTATACGAATCTACATGTAGGACAATATTTTACATGCTCAGGCACATATAATCACCTTGGCTCTTCTCATGTGACTTAAACTTTCTATGACTTTTTATTTATTTAGATATTTAAGTAAACTCTCCTTTCGTGTTAATCTAATTAAGTCGTTAATATTTAATCCTTTTTCAACAAGCTCCTTAGTAATCTTATAATTTCCTGAAGAGGTTGCCTCAAGTCTATCTATTGGTATAAACCTCCAGTTGGTTGCTCCAAGATACTTAACAGCTATGAAACCTAAGCCGCCTGCTCTATAACAGAATTCTATTAGTTTATTTACCTTTTCTTTATTAATGTAAATGGGTTCAAGCTTGCTTCGTACCTTAACTTCAAATACAAGGATTACCCCGTTCTTTAAGGCTATAAGATCAGGATATATAATCCTTTTAGCTTTACTACCGCTGGCGGGGGCACGGAGACATGCAAAGCCCTTTTTCCACAGTAATCGAATTAACTCACGTTCGTACTGAAATCCCTTCCTTCTTATACTAGGCTTATCTGCCAATTAAGACCCCTTAACATTCTTATTGTCTTACTATCTCGAGTAACCTGCTTCTAGCTCTTAATATCTCAACTGATGCTCGTTCTAGTTCTTTTTCAATACCTATGTTGAATCTTTTACTATATATTACTTTCTTACTAACTATTACAGTATCGATAGGTGTTAATTCGGGGGCATAAATTATAAACTCCATAAGGTTATTTTCGTTTACAATACTTTTGATCTCGTTTGCTACATTGAGAATGACTATATCAGGACTTGTTCCCTCATCTATTATATTGTCTACATTAAATAGCTTTGCACCATTTACTGCTAGAAACCTATAAACATCCCATGCAGTTACTTCAGCTGACCAATATTGTTGTCGTAATTGTAAAACAGAGTCCTTAGCTACTCTACGTAAATTAACTTCATAACTAGGATTGAAACCATCAGTACCTAATGTAACCTTAACACCAACTTTATCTAGTTCAGCTACAGGGGCAACACTGCCAGTATAAAGCAAGGCATTTGAAGTAGGACAATGTGCTATAAAACATTTCCTGTGCCTTAATAGCTCTATTTCACTATAAGTTATCCAACATAAGTGAACTAATAAGGCATTATTTGTTAAATTGTATTCATCAAGCAATTGTATCGGTAACCTCCTATACTTCAACCAAATCTTATAGACTTCGTCTCTTGTCTCACTTACATGTATATGAAGTTTGATCCAAGGTATATGATTTCTAATTTCATTAACAACATCTTTCATGATCTCAGGTTTAACACCGTAAAGGCTATGCATATTAATTATAGGCTTAAATAACTCATAATCAACACGATTAACTTCAGCTTTAAAGTGATTCCAAGAAATAGGATTAACAGGTCCTGAAAGAATCCTTACACCAAGCTTTTTACAGGCTTGAACGGTGGCGGTCCAGTTAAAATACATGTCTACAATGCCACAACATCCATTCCTAATGTGAAGTGAAATAAAAATTAATGAGGCGTAATAAGTTACTTTATCATTAAGTATACTTTTTTCTATGAGCTTCGCTTCTACATTGATAATCCTATGGAGCCAGCTCCAGAAACCTAAATTTGAT
>Ga0190367_1001862_pt1 | contig 11597 bp, 17 predicted proteins | sample 4872181011_MG_FD_171838 | JGI IMG/M metagenome (GOLD analysis project Ga0190367, IMG submission 171838) | Hydrothermal vent microbial mat bacterial communities from Southern Trench, Guaymas Basin, Mexico - 4872-18-10-11_MG | ecosystem: Environmental > Aquatic > Marine > Hydrothermal vents >... | reverse complement strand
ACCTCCTTCTGATCCGGGCCCGTGTAGCGGACTACTTCGACAGGCTCATTTACGCTACGGCGACCAGCCGGGGGAGCATATTACTGACCGAGGATGAAGAGCTGGCCAGAGTGGCCCAGAGAGGGGATTTGCCAGCCCCCAGGAAAGTGATTAGATGGAATGACGTAGTAGGGGAGATACGCCGAGTATGATCGTGGTGCCGAGGGCGGGCTTCGAACCCGCGACCTCCGGATCTCCCAGGGAGGAGCCGGCTCATGCCCCCCGGGCCGGGCGCCCAGGAGGCCCTTATGAGTCCGGCGCTCTGACCAGGCTGAGCTACCTCGGCACCCGTTGGGCCTTGGCCTGGCGGAGGGGTAAAAAGCTTTTCATAAGCTGCGGGCGCCTATCTGGCGATGGGGCATGTCCTTGGGCGAGGAGGTGGAGGTGAGCCCGGTCATTAGGGGCGACAAGGTGGTCAAGCTCGTGGTGGCTGGCGTGGAGTGGCCTCTCAAGGCCGAGGTGCCCGTTCAAGAGCTCCTCAAGCTGATGGACGCCATAAAGCTGTTGGCCCGCTACGTGGACTTGGCGCGGGTGAGCTTGCCTAAGGCCCCATCTAGCCAGCCCGGGCTAGCCAGCCTGGAGCCCTGGGCGGAGGAGGAGCTCAAAGCCTTCCTTGAGGAGCGGACGGAGGAGCAAAAGGTCTTCCTGCGCCTGCTGGCCGAGAGAGGTGTGGTGAGCCGGGAGGAGGTGGTGGATGCTATGAGGAGGGAGCTAGGCAGGCCAGATTACAGCGGCCGCGACCTGGCTGGCGTGGTGGCAGGCATCAACAGGCGAGCGCACACGCTGAGAAAGGAACTCCTCTTCACCATAGAGCGCAGGAGGATGGGCGGCAAGCTCGTGGGCATCTACAAGGTGGACCCGAGGTATCAGGAACTCCTGGCCAGGCTCCTCGGCTAGGCCTGATTTGCATGGCGTGGTTAATTGCTTATAAGCGCCTGGGGCCGTAGTTCTCTCTGGGGAGCGGCATGGACATGGAGCTGTTCCCTCTCCTAGCCAGCATAGCTGTCGGCTTCGCCCTGGCCTTCACGTTGGGCTGGAAGCTGAAGGGCAGGAGCGAGACCCTCGACAGGGTGGTGGACGCCATAGTGGAGAATTACCTAGACGAGCGGCGCTTTAACGTAAATGACCTTAAGCAGCGCACGGGCTTAGATGATGCCGAGCTCAGGAAGGCCTTGGGCAGGCTGGAGCGGGCTGGCCTGATAACACGCGTGGAGAAGGGCAGCTACAGGCTGAGGGACCCGCTCGTCTTCCTCACGGAGCGCGATTACGACCGAGCCATGAGGCTCACGAAGGACGACAACCTCCTCTACGGCGCCTACCAGAACCCCTACCTGCCCAGGCTCTACCTCTTCTTGGTCTATGGCCTCTTCTTAGCCGACCTGGTCTTCGTGGTCGGCGCCTACCTGGGCTACGTGATCAACGGTCCTTTCTCGCCCTTCGTGGCCCCCGTGATGCGCTTGCTGCCCCCCGGGCGCAAGGACCTCTACGTGCCCTTCCTCCTCTTCCTGCTAGGCATGGGCTTGGTCTTCGTGGACTTCATAGACAACATCATCAAGGCCTGGGCCAGGGAGCGCTTCATGGTCATCGTGGGCGCCTTAAGCGGCATAAGCTACGACAAGACATTCGCTGACGAACTCTCGGGCAGGATAAGGCGCGGCCAAATCGTGAAGGTGGACCTGAACGTCTCCCTACTCCAGAAGCTCATCAATTACTTCAGGAGCGTCCCGCTGGGCGATGTTACCGTGGTCTACCGGGTGGGCAAGGAGGAACGAGTGGAGTCCTTCAGGAACATGCCCTTCCCGAGGGAGCTCTTCTACGTGATCAGGAGCATCCAGCTGGGCGCCCTCCAGTGGCGGAAGAGGTATGCGCGCACCCTTATGCTATGGCGGGCGAGGACGGCCATCCCATCGGCAGGGAGGTGAGTGAGCGTGGCAGAGGAGATCGTCTTAGCCGAGATAGAGGCTGGCTACAGGCTGAGGCCTGCCACGCAGGTAGGGCTCATGATAGTGATGGTGCTCCTCGGCCTCTTCATCATAGAGCAGGCCAAGCTCCCGCTCGACGTGAGTATCATGGTGGCCACCATCTACGTGGCCCTCCTCTACCCGCTCATCATAAAGATAAGGCACAGGCTCGCCATAGCGCTCTCCTTTGGCCTCTACGGGGCAGCCCTGGCGGCCATACTTTATTGGATCATCACGGGCCACATCCTCCCGCTCGTGCAGGGCGGCCAGGCCGTGCGCTTGGAGGCGCTGGCGCTCTACGTGATCTTCTTGGAGATCGTGGGCATGGAGCTTTTCCACCACCTCTGCGAGGAATACGTGTTCTACGAGCGGGATTGGCGCTCCTACCTGATGGTCTCGCTGCTCTCCGTGGTCTTCTTCGCCTGCCTCTACATCTTCCTCTCCGCCTACGCCCTGGGCTTCATGGCTCTGCTGCTGTCCGCTGTCCTAACCATCATATTCGCCTGGGCCGTCCTGCCCGAGAAGCCGATTTAGGCCGCGGGCTCAGGAGCCGCGAGGGCCTTCAGGGCCTCAAGGAGCTTCTGGCCGCGCTCGGTGAGGATGAGCTGGAGGCTGCCCCGGCCGCTCTCCCTCAGGCTAGCCATCAGGCCCTTCTCCAGGCAGTAGCGCGTGTATCTATAGGCCGTGATGTAGGGCAGCCCGCTCTCCCTGGCAGCGTGGTAAACGGAGGTAGGCCCTAGCTCCTTAACGGCCTTGAGAAAGCGCCTGAGGCCATCTAGCCTGGGCGTTCCCTCTCTCCTAGCGCCTCCCCGCATGCGGGATCACCCCTAGTCTGGTCAGGAGGCTTGAGCCAGACCCCCTGACCAGCTCCTCTATCATGACCTTCACCTGCTGCCTTACCTCCTCTATGGCCTGCCTGCCCTCCTTTCCCTCGGCCGCGTCCAGGAGCTCTAGCACCCAGCCGAGCGCCTCTAGGGCACCACGGCAGTATTCGTTCATGGCATCACCATGAGGCTGGAGATATCTTAACGGCCCTGGAGGGGCAAGCCATGCCGCTCTGGGAGATACCGCTGCCCGTGGGTGCCAGGAGCGTGCGCTTAGAGCTGCCAGATGGCACGAGGGCGTCCATCAGGCCAGCCTTCTATAGGCCAAGCCTGGAGGGCGATGTGCCCGTCCTAGCGCTCCTGGCGGGCGACAACTTCGTGGGCGATACGCTTGAGCTGAGGGCCGAGAAGCTGACGGCGGCTGCTAACTCCATCTGGGTTGATTACTTCGCCATCGTCCCCGTAGCGGATGGCTGGCGCAGGCCCCAGGACATGGCCCACAACGCCATGAGGCCCGTGGAGCTCGCCTTCACCATCGCGCCCAGGTGAGGTGAGGGCGCTTGAGGCTGCCGCCCGGCACCTACGTTTTCGCGTTCAGGCTGAGGTGCTCCGACAACACAGCGCCCAGGAAGGTGGCCACGCTGGAGGTTAGGGCCATCAGGGACGGCCAGGATGTGCTCCTAGCCTCCAGGGCCGTCTTGGCCACGGACTTCAGGACCGCTGGCGGGTGGCAGGTCTTCTCCCTCACGGCCGAGGTCCAGGAGGGCGATGATGTATGCCTCCGCGTGGTCTTCCACCCGGGCACAGCCGACCTCTGGTGCGATTGGGTGCGCGTCCAGCCAGCTGAGCCACGTGGCCACGAGCTACTGGAGCTCCCGCCCGAGTTCTGGCTGGACGAGCTCCTCACGCCCATCAGGGCCAGGAGGGGCCTTGAGGTGGGCAGCACGAGGCTGAGGGGACCTGGCACCCCCAGGAGGCCTCTGAGGCTTGAGGGAAGGCGCTTGGCCGTGCTGGAGGTAGCTGGCCGCAGGAGGCTCGTGCTAGGGCCTTCTTACGCCAGGTTCGAGCGCTATGATGAGCAGGCGGGTGCCTGGGTGGAGCAGGCGTCGGCAGAGCTCGTAGAATCGTGGAGGGACCCCGAGGAGCCGGGGAAGATAAGGCTGCCAGCCCTCAGGCGCTACCCCTTCGGGCCAGAGGACCTATCCGTGCCCGACCTAGATGGCCAGGGCCGCCTCAGGCTGACTGAGATAGGCGAGAAGGCCGCGAGGAAGAGGACCCACGTGCACGTCCGGTTGGACTTGGCCGAGCAGGTGCTGGCCAGCCTGCCCAGGAGGCCAGCCGCCGTCATTAGGAGGTGCCCTCCCATCCTAGAGCTCATCTACGAGGAGCAGCTGGCTGAGGAGGAGAAGGAGGAGCTGAAGAACAAGCTGAAGGAGCTCCTGGGACCGGGCTATGAGGTGGAGGTAGAGGACAGGGCCATCTAAAGCCCGTGGCATGGTCCATCAGCTGCGCCCAAGGCTTCTCTCTCCTGGGTCGGCCACCCCGGCCCTCCTGCCTCCTGCGGCCGAGATAGCCTTCATGATGGCGCTCAGCACGCCCATGTCCGAGGCATTCACCACGGGCAGCTGGGCACCGCGCTCCACCTCTATGACCTTCCTATACTCCGGGAAGCGGGCGAAGCACACATGGCTCACGTAGAAGACGCCATCGTCCATCTCGCGCTTGAAGGACTCCTCATAGACCTCCACGCACATGAGGTAGCCGTCCACCCAGAAGAGCCTGTTCACGCCATACGTGAGAGCGCAGTAGAGCAGGTTGCGCACCTCTCGCTCGTCAAAGCCAAGCACCACGATGCGCTTCACCGGCCGGAGCTCCACCTCTATCTCGGATGTCAAGCAGGTCCCTCCCCCGCCTCCACGCGGCCTGCACTAGCGGGGGCAGCCCGGATTTAACCTTGCTCATGCTACCCCGGGGGAGGAGTTCCCGGCCTCCTCATAATGCGTGTGCAGCACCTCCCTCACGCGCTCCACTATCTTGGGGCCAAAGCCCTTGAGGTCGCGAGCCCACCTCTCCACGTTCTGGAGGGCGTTCATGGGCGTCCCATAGGCCCTGAGGAGCGCGGTGGCCTTCTCACGGCCCACGTTCGGCAGGCTGGCCAAGAAGTATATCTGGGCCTCCGGCAGGCTCTCTAGGCGCTTCATGGGGTGCACCTTGGGCGCCCGGCGCTCGGCCAGCTGCTCCTGCTTGCAGGCCACCACGATGAAGTCGGCGCTCTCCTTGTAGTTCAGCGTGGGCACGACGGCTATGCCGTTCTTAGCGAGCGCGAAGAGGGCGCCCCATACGGAGCTTGGCTTGATGCGGCTGAACTTGTAGATGATGGGCATGTAGCCCTCCAGGAGCAGGATGGGGCGCTCGTAGTATTCCTTGAGCTCGAAGACCTGCTCGAAGAGCTGGCGGCGCGTGAGCGTGTAAGCGAAGTCACGGACCGTCTTGCGCTCTATGGCCACCCTGTCGGACACTATGTAGTCGCCACGCGGCAGGGCGCGAATGGCCACTTCCGCACCCAGCTCCCTCAGCCTGTTCACCAGCTTCTGGGCCGCGGCCGCCTCCCGGCTGTCCACGATGACCAGGATGGTCTGCTCGCCCCTCTCGCGCAGGTAGGGTATCAGGCTCTCGGACAAGGCTCCCGCCTGAGGCGGCCTAGCCGTCCGGGATTAAGCTTGCTGGCGAAAGGCAGATAAGCGCCTGGGAGGTGCCTGTAGGTGGCTGTGATGAACAATTCCGGGTGGGACCTCATGACGACGACGGGCAGCCTGAGCCACCCGCCCGCCTGAACTCTCTAGTCCTCTGATTGCTCGGCCCAGAGGCGGGCCAGCTCCTCGGGCACGAACTTGCCCACGTGCTCCACGCGCCCATCGAGCCTGTGCACCAGCAGGCCAGGTGGCCCTTCCCTCACGCGCCCTATCACGGCCCAGGCCACGCCGAGGGAGCCGAGCGCCTCAGCAGCCCTCTCAAGCCTTTCCTCGGGCAGGGTGGCGAGGAGGCAGCCTGAGCTTATCAGCTTGAGCGGGTCCACCCGTAGAGCCTGGCAGATCTCGCGCGTCTCGGGCCTTAGGAGCACATCCCGCTCCCAGACCTCGACCAGCTTGCCGGACGCATGGGCAAGCTCTGCTAAACCACCCAGGAGGCCCCCCTCCGTAGGGTCGTGCATGGAGCTCACGCCCACCTCCGCCAGGGCGAGTGCCTCCGGGACCACGCTTATCTCGGCCATGAAGGCCCGCGCTCTGGCCAGCACCTCCTCCGGCACGCCAGCTCGCGCCAGCTGGGCCGCGAAATCCGTGGCCAGGATGGCCGTCCCCTCGATAGCCGCGCCCTTTGTCATCAGAACCACATCGCCCGGTCTAGCGCCGCCCGTGATGACATACCGGTCCTTAGGGGCGATGCCAAGGGCCGTCATGGACACGATGGGCCTGTCTAGGCCCGGCGTGCGTTCCGTGTGGCCCCCCACCACCATGGCGCCTACCTCGCGGGCCGCCCTGTCTATCTGGGCCGTGATGTCATCTATCACTTGTTCTGGGCAGTCCTCGGGCAGCAGCAGGACGGGCAGGAGCCATTGGGGGTGGGCACCACGCACGGCCACGTCGTTGCAGGCCACGTGCACCGCCAGCCAGCCCACGCGCTCCACGGCCTCCGTTATCGGGTCTGAGTGGGCCACGAGGACGAAATCGCCCAGGTCTATGATGGCCGAGTCCTCCCCGTAGGCAGGCCCCACCAGCACGCTCGGGTCGGGCTTCCCTACCCGGGAGAAGACGTATCTGGCCAGCAGCTCTGGGCTGAGCTTGCCGACCTTTGGCATCACGGTCCTGAGGAGGCCGTGCCGGTTTTAAGGAGCACGCTAAGCCATGAGTCAGCTACGCGGAGTGGCAAAGCTTAAGGGCTAACGCGGCCGCTCTCCCGCTAGATGGGCCATGAGATTCCTTGAGCACCAGGCCAAGGCCGTGTTCGCACGCTATGGCATCCCCGTGCCGAGGGGGCGCGTGGCCAAGATGCCCGAGGAGGCCCGCGAGATCGCGCGGGAGCTGGGCGTGCCGGTGGCCGTGAAGGCCCAGGTCCTAGTGGGCGCCCGTGGGCGAGCGGGAGGCATCCTCTTCGCTGACACGCCAGAGGAGGCAGAGGAGGCAGCTAGGAAGCTCCTGGGCTCAGAGCTGAGGGGGATGCGCGTTCACGCGGTCTTGGTCGAGGAGAAGCTCTCCATCAAGCGGGAGCTCTACTTGGGCTTCACGGTGGACCGGGTGGCCCGCTCCTACGTGGCCATAGCCTCGCCAGAGGGCGGCATGGAGATAGAGGAGGTGGCCGAGCGGAGTCCAGAGCTCATCTTCAAACACACCGTGGACCCTCTGTCTGGCTTCAGGCCTTATCACGCCCTCGGGCTGGTGAAGCGCATGGGCTACTCCGGCCGAGCTGCCCTAGAGCTGGCCAAGATATTCACGGTCCTCTACGAGCTGGCCATCGATTACGATGCGGAGCTCACTGAGATTAACCCCCTGGCCGAGACGGCCGGTGGTCGCTTCGTGGCCGCGGACGCGAGACTCATAGTGGATGACAATGCGCTCTTCAGGCACCCGGAGCTGGCCCAGCTTGAGCTCCCGCCCTCCGAGGAGGGGCCGCGCGAGAAAGAGGCCCGGGAGGCCGGGCTGGGCTACGTGGAGCTAGATGGCGATATAGGCATCATAGGCAACGGCGCTGGCTTGGTCATGGCCACACTTGACATGGTGGCCCTCCACGGCGGGAGGCCCGCGAACTTCCTAGACGTGGGTGGCGGTGCCTCAGCCGAGCGCATGGCCAAGGCGCTTGACATGGTGCTCTCCAACCCCCGCGTGAAGGTGGTGCTCATCAACATCCTGGGCGGCATCACGCGCTGCGATGAGATCGCGCGGGGCATCTTAGCCGCCATGGAGCGCGTGGAGGTGCGCAAGCCCATGGTCATCCGCTTGGTGGGCACGAAGGAGGAAGAGGGAAGAGCTATCCTAGAGCAGGCGGGCATCAACGTGCTGGACAGCATGGAAGAGGCAGCTAGGAGGGCCGTTGAGCTAGCTGGGCAGCTGTCCTGATTGCTGGGAAAGGCATCTTCTCTACCCTCCTCTGGCCGGAGGAGGCTATGAGTAGCCTTCTAGCCCCTCACCTCGTTGGTCCTACGGGCGTTCCCCCGCCTCTCCAGCCTCCCCGGGGCGTTTCCCTGGGAGGAGCCTCCTCACGCTAAGACAAGTTGGCCTGCACTAGCCGTCCTCAGCCACCCACCTCCTCATATCTCTCGTAGAACACGAGGCCGCAATCCTTGCAGACAAACACCTCCACGCGCAGGCCCCGGGTCTTGCCCACGGCTATAACGGGATTGCCGAGCAAGACGCCCTCGCCACCGCACCTGGGGCACTTGCCCCGGGAGCTCAAGTCATCACCGTTCGTGGCTTACGTCCATGAGCTCCTTATTTCTCCTTCGCCTTCCCAGCCCCACGGGCATTTCCGCCTCTTGGTCTTCATGCATGATGAAGACCAAATATTTAAGCGCCAGGGTATGAGGTAGCGGGGGGAGGTGCGCAGGGCCTGTCGAGGAGAGGGAGCTGGCCTGAGGAACTTGAGAACGTCCTGAGCAAGCTCCCGCCCCGCATGAGGGAGGAACTCGTGGACTTCTTCCTAGAGCGCTTCGATAGGATGAGGTCCACGGCCTCCAGGCTTGCTTATGCCTACGTGGCGCTGAGCCTGGCCCGGCACGCTGGCGTGGAGAGCCTGAGGGAGTTGGATAAGCCTTCTTACCTGGCCTGGAAGAGGGCCTTGGTGCGCTCCGGGGTTTCAGAGTTCACGCTCAGGTCCTATGTGGCTCGCGTGAAGACGCTCATGAGGTGGGCTAATGGCGGGCAGGTGCCGCCCTGGCTGGCTGGCGAGAAGGGCACCATATGGGACCTTTACTCAAGCGGTGAGCACCTCAGGGACAAGATACTGCGGCCTGATGAGCTCAGAGTGCTCATAGAGGCCTGTAGCCACGTGAGGGATAAGGCTATTCTGGCCGTCTTGGCCGAGACAGGCCTCCGCATAGGGGAGCTCCTATCCCTTCGCATCAGAGACGTGGAGAGGCTCCCTGATGGCACGTTCAGGCTCAGGGTCAGGGGCAAGACGGGCTTAAGGACTGTGGTGGCCATAGCCTCCGCCCCTCTCCTGGCCGGGTGGCTGGAGGAGCACCCCCTGGCGACGGACCCGGATGCGCCCCTCTGGACCACGATAAGGGGGAGGCCGCGCCCCCTCAGGCCTAAGGCCTTCAGGGAGCACCTGCGCCATCTAGCGCAAAGGGCTGGTCTTGAGAAACCCGTGCACCCACACATGCTCCGCCACACGCGCATGACAGAGCTGGCTCGTGTGCTCACGGAGCAGGAGCTCAAGGTGGTGGCTGGCTGGTCCATGTCGAGCCGTATGGCAGCGGTTTACGTGCACCTCAGCGGCCGTGATGCGGAAGCCGCGCTCAGGAAGGCGCTAGCGCTTGAGGGCAACGTGCTCAACTGCCTGCAACCGGCACCTGCCCGCCCAGAAACGACCAGGAGAGGAAGCAGAGTTGAGCAGAAGAGGAGCTGAGGGCTTGAGGAAGGCTAGACAGGGGGTGCGTTTCGAGCGTTCGATCGTCAGGGAGGCATGGGAAAGGGGTTTCTTCGCCATCAGAGGGGCTGGCTCAGGCTCCGGCACGTCCGCTTACCCGAAGCCGGACTTGCTCATCTTCAGGCCAGGTGGCGTGGTGGACGTGGTCCAGGTGAAGACAACGCGAAGGCAGGAGGTGGCTTTCCCTCCCCCCACTTGGTCGGATGAAGTCCAGGCTGCTCAGCGGTTGAGAGCTCTAGGCTTCCAGGCTCGCACGTGGCTCCTCCTCAAGCTGGTGAGGCCGGGGAAGAGCGTCGAGAAGCTCATCAGGATAGACGGGCACGAGGAAGACACGCTTAGGGCCTTCTACGATGAGAGAATGGGCATCCTGAGGTATGAATGGCGGAAGAGGATTAGGAGTAGGGGGGCGTGAGGGAGATACCCGCTCTTTAGTAGCCGACCGCCGTCATCATCACTGCGGGAACTCTATCCTCACGATCCTCCTTCTCTCCAGCCTCCTTATGGCGTCCAGGAACTCGCTGCGCTTCCTCCCATCCGCCTCCAGCTTCCTTAAGAGGTCCCTAATGCGGGCCTTACCCCGCCCACGCACATCGTTCTGGAGATACTCAAGAACAGCACGTTCCACGCGACCACACTTCCACGTTGTATTCCTGATCAGCACTATTATCCCTTCTAGTAATCTGCTTTTCTCCCCCTTTGCCACCCCTCTCCCCGCTGCGTATTTGTGGTACCTACTCTTATAACTTTTCACTAAACTGGTTAGTCTTCAGACCACTAAGGTCTCACAAGGCTTAACTCTCAGAGCTGACATATCGTCATGGGAGGACATGCTGCCGATAAGGGACATCAACCCGACGAGGAGGGCGCCCGTGGTAACGAGGGCGCTGTTGGCTCTGAACGTGCTGGCCTTCGTGCCCGTCTTCTACGTGGCCTACGTGCTGGGCGATATGAACCTATACGCGGAGCTCATGAGGACCTGGGGGCTCGTGCCATCCCGTCTGCTGCTCGGCCAGGGCTTATATGCGCTCCTGACCTCTATGTTCGTGCACGCGCACATCATCCACCTGGTGGGCAACATAATTTACCTCCGTGTCTTCGGCGATAACGTTGAGGACGCGCTTGGGAGGCCCGGCTACCTGTTCTTCTACCTCCTCTGCGGCCTGACGGCCACCTTCACGCACGTCCTCATCTGCCTCCTCACGGGCTCCGGCCTAGACGTGCCGGTGGTCGGGGCCTCCGGGGCCATTTCGGGCGTCCTGGGGGCTTACGTGGTGTTCTTCCCGGGCGCCCGCATACTGACCTACACGGCCTACCGGGTGATCTATGTGAGGGCCAAGTATTACATAGGCTTCTGGTTCTTCTACCAGCTCCTCTGTGGCCTCCTGGCCTTCTGGAGCGGCTTCTATGTGGAGGTCGCCTATTGGGCCCACATAGGCGGCTTCCTCATGGGCGTCTTCGTGGGCTTCCTCCTCCGGGATCGCGCTAGACAGATGAGGGCTCCCGCCCCTGCCTTCGGGCCGTGGGAGGTGGTGTGGTGAGTTCGGGGCGCGGACGGGGGGTGAGAAAGGCCCTCCTGGCCATCAGCCCCTTCCTAGGCGCCCTCCTCATCTGGGGCCTCCTGGCCATCACCCTTGGCTCATCATCGCCTATCGTGGTGGTAACGGGCAGGAGTATGAAGCCCACGCTGGAGCAGGGCGACCTGCTGTTCGTGAAGGCCGTGGACATAGGGGAGCTCCACGTGGGCGATATAGTGGTCTTCCACAGGCCTGACACGGGCGAGCTGGTCGTCCACCGCGTTTATAAGATCGTGAGGGGGCCTGGTGGCGAGATACTGCTCAAGACGAAGGGAGATAACAACGAGGAGCCAGATAGGTGGCTGGTGAGCAAGGACGAGCTGGTCGGCAAGGTGGTCTACCGCCTGCCAGCCGTGGGCAAGGTGGTGCTGTTCGTGCGAGAGAACGCCCCCATCAGCATCTTCCTCTTGGCCGTGCTCTACGGGCTCTTCTTAAGCGAGTTCCTGAGGAGACCCGGGAAGAGGTGAGGTGCCCTGCTGCCAAGCTACGCGGGTCGCATGCTGTGGGTTGACCTCACGAGCAGGAGCACGCGGGTGGAGGAGCTCCCGGACGGCCTG
>Ga0190367_1001861_pt1 | contig 11597 bp, 4 predicted proteins | sample 4872181011_MG_FD_171838 | JGI IMG/M metagenome (GOLD analysis project Ga0190367, IMG submission 171838) | Hydrothermal vent microbial mat bacterial communities from Southern Trench, Guaymas Basin, Mexico - 4872-18-10-11_MG | ecosystem: Environmental > Aquatic > Marine > Hydrothermal vents >... | reverse complement strand
CTCATAGACCTCACCGCAAAGGCGGGTCATCAAGCCACCCTCATCAAGCAGTTAGAAGCATTTAAAAGTATTTAAACATATAGTTAAATCTGAAACAGCCTAGTAGAAAGCACGATTTAAGAATTTCTGTAATAGTCTACTTTGAAGTATTAGCTAGAGCTTACAGAATGAAGCGATCTATAAGTCTATCCTAACGTATACTCATTAAGCTTGTACGTCTTCTATAAGGATAGTACATTAAATAATCCATTAGAGAGTTACTTTACACTTGACATGCTACTAAATATACCATGAATAATTTTATGGTATTTTTATTTGGCCTTTTAAAGTTCGGTATTCACAATACGAATTACATAATCGTTAGTGAAAGATTTATTTTTCAGTCCTGCGCGGGCTCTTCATTAAGATTTTCTTTCTGCCCTTTCGAGCCTCATCATCTATATTAGAGTATGGGTAGTAGTGGTATATTAATGGTTATAACGCTATAGAGAAGTTAAGGGCTAGTGTTGAAAAAATATGTGCATTGAACTTTATTTTATTATTGTGAAAAAGTTTTACCATTCAGATTTCCAGGTTTCTTCTGCTTTTCTTCCTGCTAGTCTCTCTAGCATTATCTTCTTCTCTATTGATGCTACTAGTCTTCTTGTTGATACTACTACGTCTGGGTTAACGCTTACACTATCTATTCCTAGTCTCACTAGGAACTCTGTGAACTCTGGGTACACGCTTGGTGCTTGTCCACAGATTGACACTGTTGCTCCATGTGCATGTGCTACCTTGATTAGGTGTGCTATTGCACGCTTTACTGCTGGATCTCTCTCATCGAAGTATCCTAGTCTTCCTAGAATTGCTGAGTCACGGTCTGCTCCTAGGATTAGCTGTGTTAGGTCGTTGCTTCCAATGCTGAATCCGTCTACCATTTTGCTGAACTCGTCTGCTAGGAATATTACTGATGGTACTTCTGCCATAATCCATACTTTGAAGTCTCTACTCCTCTTTAGTCCCTCTTCCTCCATTAGCTTTAGTATTCTCTCTACTTCCCATGTTGTCCTGACGAATGGTAACATGACCCATACGTTCTTTAGTCCATACTCCTCTCTAGCCTTCCTTATTGCTTTGAGTTCTAGTCTGAAGCCTGGCTCATACTCTGGTGAGATGTATCTTGATACTCCTCTCCAACCGATCATTGGGTTTCTTTCTTCAGGCTCGTACTTTTCTCCACCCTTTAGTCCTCTATACTCGTTTGTCTTGAAGTCGCTGAATCTTACTACTACTGGTCTTGGATAGATTGCCTGTGCTACCTTGGCTATACCATCTGCTAGCTTGTCGATGAATAGTTCTGGCTTACCTGTCTCTACTAGGTACATTGGGTGGTATCCTACCCAGTCTGAGATGATAAACTCGATTCTCATTAGGCCTATACCGTCGAATGGTAGGTCAATGTACTTCTCTATCATGTCTGGTTCTCCAAGGTTCATGTAGATCTTTGTTGCTGTTACCGGGTAAATCTCTCTAAGTATCTCCTTTGGTATAGCTACTCCAACACCAGGCTTGACCTCTGCAGCAGCCTCCTCTTTCTTAACTAGTTCTTCTACTCTACCCTCATAGACTACACCGTGAGTTGCGTCAACAGTTACCTCCATTCCTGTCTTGAGCACTTTCGTTGCATTCTTAGTACCGACAATACATGGTATACCTAGCTCACGTGAGACGATTGCTGCGTGAGCTGTCATACCACCCTCATCAGTTATGATTGCCGATGCAATCTTCATGTATGGTACCCAGTCTGGATCAGTCATCTTCGTTACTAGGATGTCTCCTTTCTGCATTAGCTTAGCTGCTTCATCAACCGTTAATGCTACCTTAGCTATACCGACTGCTACACCTGGGCTTGCGGGTAAACCTCTAATTAGAATCTTTCTCTCAACAGCGGCTGGTGCCTTAGCTGCCTCCTCTGCTTTAGCTTCCTCCTTAACCTTCTTAGTACTCCATACTGTCTCTGGTCTAGCCTGCACTATGAAGACGTTCTCTGGGTATGGTAGGTCTTGGTCTATAGCCCACTCAATATCCATAGCTCTACCATAGTGGTTCTCTATTTTAACTGCTAGTTCTGCTAGTCTCTTAGCCTCCTCTTCAGTTATTGATGGCTTGTCTGCGAACATGTTGAACTTTCTGATTATTTGTGCTATTCCTGGATTCCCTTCCTCAATCTTCTTGAGTTCTTCCTCTGTCTTTGGTAGCTTTACTATAATGTTCTTTCTGGCTATTGGGTCGAATAGTAGTGCTTCAGTCTTCTCATTGATTCTCATTTCTAGTATCTTTAGTGTGGCCTTGTCGACTACTACTTCGTCTGGTGTAACCTTACCCTGAACTACTGATTCTCCTAGACCCCATGATCCCTCTATTACTATCTTGTTCTCCTCACCTGTCACCGGGTGTATTGTGAACATTACACCAGCTGATCTAGAGTTGACCATTTTCTGTACGGCAACAGAGATTAAGACCTTGCTATGGTCGAATCCCTTGCTTTCACGGTAGTATATTGCACGGGCTGTCCATAGGCTTGCCCAGCACATCTTGACCTTTATGATTACGTCTTCTTCGCCTATAACGTTGAGGTATGTCTCCTGTTGTCCTGCGAAGCTTGCGTCTGGTAGGTCTTCTGCTGTTGCTGAGCTTCTAACAGCTACACGTACATTCTCGATACCAATACGTTTACATAGTTCTCTGTAAGCTTCTCTAATGGACTCGTCAATGTCTTTTGGTGTTGGAGTCTCCATTATGAGCTTCTTTATTGCCTCACTAGCCTTCTCATACTCTGTTGGGTGACCCTCCTTAATTGTCTCCTTTAGTATTTGCATTATCTTCTCTGCTATACCAGTCTCCTCAATGAATCTCTTGTAAGCATATGCTGTTACAGCGAAGCCTGGTGGTACTGGTATACCTGCAGCAATCATTTCTCCAAGGTTTGCGTTTTTGCCCCCAACAAGGGGGACATCTTCTTTTCTCAACTCTTCAAACCATAATATTATCGCTTTAGACTTATCCTTTGTAGCCATGATTTAAGCACCTAAACCTACACTCTTAAGGACTGAACCTCTAGAACATCCTACAAAAACACGTATATAAAAACCTTATGTGGATAACTTGAATAAATAAAGGAATAGAACTTAACCAGAAGGAGTCAAAGGTTACATCTTACTGGAACCATTAGGTACCAGCACTAACCTATTAACTTATTAAGTATCTCCTTTTCCCTAACCTTCCCCAAGAACTCTTTTACATGTTTTTGAGGGAACGAAAATTATAGAAGACTATGGGGCTAGCGTTGTAATTATAGTGTTGTAGCTTCCTTTAGATTTATTCCTGGCTTTACTGTTTCCATGTTGTAGTATTTTAGGAATTTCTTGGCGATATCTTTTAGTGTAGTCATTACAACTTGTTTTCTCACATTTAATTCGTCAGCCACAGTGCCCCATGAGTTGGCTTGTAGAACTCTCATTAGGAGTATCTTTTCCTCTAGCTCACTCAACTCTGGTTTGTTTGATGAGGTGAAGTATGTTTTTGCAAGCTCGTATATTATGTCGCATGCTGCCTCATAGGTCATTGGTCCTAGTGAGTATATTCTGAGACGATCCCACTGTATTGGCGTTAGTTTTGGTTTGTAGTCTGGTGTTATCGGTTCTGGTGGATATTTTAGCATTTGGTATGCAACGTTCAATTCTAAGTCTCTATAGTTGTCATGTAACGAGTTTAATAGTTTGATACGGAATTCTCTGTTAGCTATTTTTACCATGTCCTCGGTTTCCTTGTTGAGCGGGTATACGACTATTACTGTGTACTCGCCACTTACAGGGTTACGGTCTGGAGAGATATGTATCGGTATGAAGCCATTCTTTATCCAGAATTTTAGTAGTCTATCGTTTACTCCGAAGCCTGCACCTACCCAATCATAGCCTCTCTCCTTAGCCTCCTCTATAAGCCTCTTTAGCATTTCACTACCAATACCTCTACTCATGACTTGTGGGTGTGTTGCTATACGGACAATCCTCCATCCTACAGTCTTTGCGAACTCTCTAATCCTAATGTGCTTTAGGAACCTATCTGGAATAATGTTTCCAGGTATTCTACCACCAAGTAGTAGGTTGTCTACCATGTCTTCTGGTATTGGTCCCTCCTCCGCTAGCTGAACCGAGCAGACTATTTTCCCCGTCTTCAGCTTTAAAGCTCTAATGGTATGGTGTGGTGCATCAGCCATCATCCCTAGATCATCTGGCTGGTTACGGTAATGTGCTAGAACGTATATTCCGAAGAACTGTTTGAGTTCTTTCTCCCCTTCCTTTGAGAACCATTTTTCAAGATCTGGTTTGACATAGACGAATTCACCTTTAGCTATCGCTTCATGGTCCTCTCTTGTTAGCTCTGCTGGTTCAGCATCAAGTAGTAGTGTATCAAACTGCCATCTCTCAATAGGATCATCTTCACTGTATCTTATTGGCTCCTCCATCTCATACTCTATTATCTCTGCCCTCTTATCCTCCTTTATTGCCTTAAGGAATCTTATTGAGAACCCTCTACCAGCACCCTCATAGCCGTGTATCGTGCTTGAGAATAATATTCTCTTATGCCTATCCCATATCCTATGGAGCATTGGAACCTGGAGTCCTGCAGCCTCATCCACTACGACAATATCGGCTTTCATGTTTACAACGTCTACTGGCTCCCAATACTCAATACTATACCTTTCGCCTTGAATTTCTAATACTCTACCACGCTTCATTATTGGTCTGGGTTTTAAGCCTAGGGTTTCAAGAGACTTAATTGCTAGATCCATGAATGACTGTACGTTGATGAGACTTGGTGCTGTAACGAGAACTCTAACCCTATGCTTAACCCTTCTCAGCTCATGGATTAAACCTGCAACACCAATACCGAGGGCACATGATTTACCTCTACCTCTATCGGCAGTTAAGACTAGTATCTTCTTTCTTTCACCTCGTGGTCTCTCAATAAACTCCTCGAGAATCTTAACAACATTGACTTGGTCTTGTGTTAAAGCTAGCTCATATAGTTTCCTGGGAAAGACTGTTTTCTCAGGTATCTTTATCTCCTTCTTCTCCTTCTTCCTAACTTTAACATCCTTTGATGTTTTTAGCGTCCTCTTTCTAACTAAGTCGTAGATGAATATTCCATTATGCTCCATTAGTTTCCTCTTAACCCACCTTATGAAGATGTTTCTAACCTCCTCTTCAGGATGCTGTGGTGTCGCCAGCTCCTTCTGGAATAATGTTAACTTGTTTTCCCATGTACTCCATTCTGGAGGATTAAGGATTATTATTCCACCACCACGAACTATACCTATTAGTCTTCCTAGATCGTTTGGTTTAAGATCATCAGTTAAGTCCATGATTAATATGTCGAATGTTGTCCCCAGGTACTCTTCAGTCTCACTATAGTCTGCTATTGTAAGTTTTACATCCTTAGTTTCTTCCTTTAATATTCTTGCCACAATTTCGCTTTTCACTCTCTCCTTAGGAAAGTCCCTATGTAGCATGTATAATATTTTGAGGGGTAGAAGCTCTCTCTTATGTTTCTTTATATTCCTGAGGTATGAGAGTATAGTTCTAGCAATACTGCAAGCCGCGTATTCTACATCTTCACCACAGAGAACTATCATTCTTCTATGATTAGCGTCTATAGCTTTAAGTACCGAGTCATTAAATTTTTTAAGAAGCCTAATTAGTGATGCTGGAACATACTTTCTATATTCATCTACTACTTGTCTGATTTCACTCTCCGTTAGTACCATTACTTAACACCTATAGCTAGCTAGCACTATCACTTTTAGCTTAAGAGAATATTATATCTATTCTCTCCTTGTTAAATCCTTAATACTGAGGATTAAACTTTACTAGTGTAGGTTAAAGTAAAAATCAAAAATAAAAGACCTACCATTATCTTACGTTATCTTCTATTTTCATATTACGGTATTTTAGAGAGATATGGGATTGATGGCTTTCTTAACAAAGTTACATTACTAGACGTTTGAATGTTTTTGCTAATTCCTCATATCTTCTTATATCTTCTGGTGTTAGGCTTGGTGGTACAACTTTTAGTGCTTGTAGGAAGTGCTTCATTGTTATTGGTCTTGCTTTAAGTTCTTCTCTTAAGGCTATCATTACTGCTTCACGTACTACTGCCTCAATATCTGCACCAGTATATCCCTCTGTTAGTTCAGCTAGTTTCTCAAGATCAACGTCTGGTGCTAGTGGAGTCTTCCTGGTATGGACCTTGAATATTTCTAGTCTTGCCTTCTTATCTGGTGGCGGCACATAAATTACACGGTCGAATCTTCCTGGTCTTAGAAGTGCCGGATCTACTATATCCGGTCTATTAGTGGCAGCAATTACTACAACATTAGTTAATGGCACTATACCGTCGAGTTCTGTCAGTAACTGGTTTACTATACGATCTGTTACTCCTGTTGTGTCTGACCTTATACCTCTCTTTGGAGCTATAGCATCAATCTCATCGAAGAATACTACACATGGTGCTGCCTGTCTTGCTCTTCTAAAGGTTTCTCTTATTGCTCTTTCGCTTTCTCCTACCCATTTACTTAGTACTTCAGGTCCTCTAATTGAGATGAAGTTTGCCTCACTCTCAGTAGCAACAGCCTTAGCAAGTAGAGTCTTGCCTGTACCTGGAGGTCCAAAGAGTAGTATGCCCTTGGGCGGTCTTATACCCATCTCCTCGAATACCTTCGGGTATTTTAGTGGCCACTCAACAGCCTCTCTTAACTGTTGCTTAACATCCTCTAATCCTCCAATGTCATCCCAGTGTACCTCTGGTACCTCGACATAGATTTCTCTTAGTAGTGATGGCTGGATGAACCTCATTGCCTCTAGGAAGTCCTTCCTAGTGACTTTTAGTTTGCTTAGTTCTTCTGCTGGTATGGGTTTTGTTAGATCAATTTTACCCTCCTTTATGAATCTTCTTAGAGCACTCATTGCAGCCTCCTTAGCTAGCGCTGCTAGGTCTGCACCAGTATAGCCGTGGGTCATTTCAGCTATTTCATCGAGGTTTACGTCTTCAGCTAGTGGCATATTCCTTGTGTGTACTAGTAGGATTTCCTTTCTACCCCTCTTATCTGGTGGTCTAATCTCTATTTCACGATCGAATCTTCCCGGCCTTCTTAATGCTGGGTCTAGTGCTTCAGGTCTATTAGTTGCACCAATGACTATTACCTTGCCCCTCTCCTTTAATCCGTCCATGAGTGCTAGTAGTTGCGCTACCACACGTTTCTCTACTTCACCAGTAACCTCCTCTCTCTTTGGAGCTATAGCATCAATCTCATCTATGAATATTATTGAGGGAGCATTCTCCTCAGCCTCCTTGAATATCTCTCTTAGCCTCTCCTCTGACTCTCCATAGAATTTACTCATAATCTCTGGTCCATTAATTGTGATGAAGTATGCTCCAATCTCATTAGCTAGTGCTTTAGCTAGTAACGTTTTACCTGTTCCCGGCGGCCCGTGGAGTAGTATTCCTTTCGGTGGCTCTATACCGAGATGTCTGAATAGCTCTGGATGCTTAAGTGGAAGCTCTACTATCTCTCTAATCTTCTCTTTAGCCTCCTCAAGATCACCTATATCCTCCCATGTAACCTTTGGTACACCCTTAACTCTAACCTCTTTCACAGGTTCCTCTCGAACAACAACCTCTGTATCCTCAGTAACGTAAACATGTTGAGTAGGCTGAGTTGAGGTAACTATGAATCTTAATCCCATTCCAAATATTGGTATTATTACTACTTCTCCTCTTGAGAGGGGCTTGTTTACAAGATACTTTTTCACGTAGTCCGGAAAGTCTGCTCCAAAACGTATAGGCTCTGTAGGTGCAAGCGTTATTCTTGTTGCAGGTTCAACCTTTACTGCTCTTCTAACTATAACGTAATCGCCTACTCTTGCACCAATACTCTCACGTATTAAGCCATCAATCCTTATTATCCTCTTACCTTCATCGTCAGGGTAGGCAGGCCAAGCTTGAAGTATGGCAGAGCCTTTTTCACCCTCAACCTCTACAAATTCTCCAATATTGACCCCTAGCTCTGCAAGTATTGACCTATCTATTCTGGCTATTTTTCTACCACTATCTCTTGCCCTAGCTTCTGCAACTCTTAACCTTACTTCCTTACTTGAGTGAGGCATATTATATCATCCCCTTGTTGTTCTGTAATATCTATCTTTCACCCATCTTTTAAACGTATGGTATCATATAACTATAAATAACAATTGTAACACATAGTACTTGTGGTGAAGAAACCATGCCCATTGAGAGGGTTAAGACAGGGATTCCAGGGATGGATGATATTCTTCATGGAGGTATACCGAAAAGGAATGTAGTTCTACTAGCTGGAGGGCCCGGTACCGGGAAGAGCATTTTCGGTCAGCAATACCTGTTTCACGGATTACAGAATGGTGAACCAGGAGTATTTGTAGCATTAGAGGAGCATCCCGTTCAAGTAAGAATTAACATGTCACAGTTTGGATGGGATGTTAGAAAGTATGAGGAAAGAGGATTATTCGCTATGGTTGACGCCTTCACTGGAGGTATTGGTGAGGCGGCTAAGAGGGAAAGGTATGTTGTGAGAGATCCTACAGATGTAGGGCTATTAGTTGACGTATTAAAGGAGGCTATTAGGGATGTTGGTGCAGTACGTGGAGTAATAGACTCAGTATCAACACTATACCTGACGAAACCGGCTATAGCAAGAAACGTAGTAATGCAACTTAAGAGAGTACTCTCTGGCCTAGGCGTAACATCAATACTAGTATCACAAGTCTCAGTAACCGAGAGAGGATTCGGAGGACCCGGTGTAGAGCATGCAGCAGACGGCATAATAAGACTCGATCTTGATGAAATTGGTGGTGAGCTTAAGAGATCACTAATAGTCTGGAAGATGAGAGGAACCAGCCACTCGATGAGAAGGCATCCATTCATAATAACCGATAAGGGCATAGTAGTCTACGCCAACAAGATCTTAAGGTTAAGTGGTACAAGTTATCGTGAAGAAGAGCTCAAATAAAAAGAGGCCCTTATAAGTTCAAATTTTTGAGTCATCCACCATTTTTATGGTGTATCTGATGATACACGGTGTATATAAACATTCATGTATAAACTGTGGTGGTGAAACCTCAGATACACGATTACACCTTAGACTACCATGTGAGAAATGTTTACCTGTACACCACGAGGACGTAATGCTCAATTTTAAGGGTAAAACTCTTACACTATACGATCTTTACTCATTAGTTGCCAATACGACAGGTAGAGTGAAGTATCTAAGTGAACTATATAACCTTGGGAAAAGAGTAGAAAATGTTGTAAAATTGTTCATGAAGATTCTAGGTAGTGAGCCCTGGAGTGCACAGAAAACATGGGTTAGGAGAGTCCTTAAAGGCAAGAGCTTCACAATAGTTGCTCCAACGGGTACAGGTAAGACGGTATTCGGAATAATAATGTCACTCTATCTTTCATCAGAGAAGGCAGATAATAAAGCATATATTATACTACCTACAACACCTCTAGTCCTCCAAGTATACAATAAGGCGTTGTCTTTTGCTGAGAAGGCTGGACTCACAAACATAAGGATACTAGCATACCATGCTAAACTTAAGAAGAAGGAGAAAGACGAAGTATTAAGCTCCATAGTTAAGGGAAAATTCAATATACTCATTACTACATCACGCTTCCTAACTACACATTATGATAAGGTCAAGGATGTAAAGTTCTCATTCATCTTTGTTGATGATGTAGATGCTATACTGAAGAGTTCTAAGAATATAGATAGAATACTAACATTACTAGGATTTACAGAGGAAGACATAAACATAGCCTATAACCTCATAAAGCTGAAGAGACAAATAGCGAGAGTTAAGCCTGAAGACCCTAAGTTTAAGGAGTTAATGGAGCGAATAAACATTCTAGAAAGGAAGTTAGCAAAGAGAACACGTAGGATAAAGTCAGTTCTTGTAGTGTCAACAGCTACAGGTAGACCGAGAGGATTAAGAGTAAAACTCTTTAGAGAGTTATTGGGCTTTGAGATAGGCTCTAGACCAGAATTACTAAGGAACATTGTTGACTCTTATTACTCCTTAGAACCCGGGGAGACAATAGAAGAGACAACATACAAGTTACTAAAAACACTTGGCAAAGGAGGATTAGTCTTCGTACCAGTCGATAAAGGTTTAGAGTATGCCGAAAAACTAGTAGAGTACCTTACGGAGAAAGGGCTTGCCGTCCGAGTATTCTCATCAAAAGAGCTTAAGGCACTAGAGGAGTTTATAGAAGGCAAAGTTGACGCTCTTGTTGGAGTAGCAACATACTATGGAGTAATGGTTAGAGGACTAGACCTACCCGATAAGGTAAGATACGCTGTATTTACAGGAGTACCAAGATTCAAGTTTAGTACAAAGTTTGAAGAGCCCCACCCATACAATATAATTAGAGTATTAACAATCCTAAGAGACGTACTTGATGAGCCTGAGAAGAGACAAGTAGAATTAATGATAGGTAGACTTAATAGACTACTTCAAATGATGCCCCAAGCCGTAATAAGCGAGATTGCTGAAAAGCTTCGAAGTGGCGAGCCTATAGAGGAGCCTGTAGCATTATTCAAGAAGGCATTAGACTTTATTAAAGAAAAGCTTGCACAAAAGGAGATAAAGGAGAGACTTAGCAAACTAGAAGATATAATTGTAAGAGAGGAAGAAGGTAAGACGTATATTTACATACCAGACATCATGACGTATCTTCAGGCTAGTGGTAGAACTTCTAGGATGTTTGCTGGAGGTATAACCAAAGGTTTATCGGTCGTAATAGTTGATGAAGAGAAGCTTCTCAGAGGATTAATCAAGAGGAGCATGTGGATTGTTGAAGAAGCCGAATGGAAGAACTTCAAGGAACTTGACTTGCAAAGCTTGCTCGAGGAGATAGATAAGGATAGAGAAATGGTTAGAATGGTATTAGAGGGTAAGATTACAGCTAAAATCAAAGACCTTGTTAAAACAGTACTACTTGTTGTTGAATCACCTAATAAGGCTAGGACTATAGCAAACTTCTTCGGCAAACCAAGCGTTAGAAGGTATGGTGACTTAAAAGTATACGAGGTCTCAACAGGTAACATGTTGCTAATGATAACTGCTAGTGGAGGACATGTATACGATCTTGTAACAAACATCGGATTCCATGGAGTGTTAACACCATATGACAATAATACATCATGGTTTATACCCATCTACACAGCGATAAGAAGATGTCTAGACTGTGGCTACCAGTTCAGCGATGACTTTGATGCATGTCCCAAGTGTGGAAGCAAGAACCTAAGAAACTCCTTAGATATAGTCAACCTTATAAGAGAATTAAGTACTGAAGTAGACCTCATATTAATAGGTACAGACCCTGATACTGAAGGAGAGAAGATAGGATGGGACATAGCATCACTACTAGCACCATACACGACAAACATTAGAAGAATAGAATTTCACGAGATAACCAAGAGAGCAATACTTAATGCAATAAATAACCCAAGAGACTTC
>Ga0190367_1001860_pt1 | contig 11614 bp, 9 predicted proteins | sample 4872181011_MG_FD_171838 | JGI IMG/M metagenome (GOLD analysis project Ga0190367, IMG submission 171838) | Hydrothermal vent microbial mat bacterial communities from Southern Trench, Guaymas Basin, Mexico - 4872-18-10-11_MG | ecosystem: Environmental > Aquatic > Marine > Hydrothermal vents >... | reverse complement strand
TCTTGAAACCAGAACCTAGATATTTAGTTGTTCTTCATACTCATTATTAATTTACAATAAACATAAATCTAGACTCTTTTCCCGAAGGGAAGCTTATCTAACTAGATTAATCGCATCAAATATATATGCTTGTTTAGGCTAAATGTCGCGGTCTAGGAATAGTGTGAGAAACAATATGTTTACAATGAATGCTACTACTTCATTCAATATGCATTCCCCGATGATTAAGCACATTAACTGGACATTAAACATTAAGCGAAAATAAGCAATAATGTTCCTACAGGAGTGTCATTCAGCTGAGGGATATTTAGAGTTCGAGAAAATTAAAAGATCTCCTTTAAATAAATGATAGAGTGTAGATACTTGTGGTCTTCTATAGTACTTCATTTACTTAGAGTTTCCATAATTTCTATGAGTTCTCTGGTATATTCACTGGTCTTTAACGGTTTAACTCCTGGTATATGTCTTGCAAGGTCTTGTGTTACTTTGTTTTGAGATATTGCTTCCCTTATTGCCTCCTTAATTAATTTACTAGCTTCTTTCCAACCTATGTATTCAAGTAGTAGTGTTCCACTGAGAATTTCAGCTGAAGGATTAGCTATGTCTTTACCTGCGTATTTAGGCGCTGTTCCGTGTACAGGTTCAGCAACTACTATGTAATCTCCAGCATTTATTCCCGCAGCCATACCTATTCCACCTACAAGCGCGCTCGCTTCATCACTTATGTAATCTCCATTAACGTTTGGCGCTACTATAATATCATAATCCCAAGGTCTTGTTATTATTTGTTGTAGCATATTATCAGCTATCCTATCATTAACTAGTATTTTACCTTCTGGTACTCTACCTCCATAGACATTAATTACTTCATCTTCGGTTACAACGTAATCTCTAAATTCTTTTAATGCTACTTCATATGCCCAATCTCTAAAAGCTCCCTCCGTATATTTCATGATATTGCCTTTATGCATTATTGTTACGACTCTTCTATTATATTCAATAGCCCACTTCAACGCTCTCCTCATAAGTCTTTGCGTAGCAAACTTGCTGATGACCTTTATACCTATACCTGCATCCTCCCTTAATACAATACCGAATTCTCTCTTTAGAAATTCTCTGATTTTTCTTGCTTCTTCGCTTCCTGCAGGCCATTCAATCCCCATGTACAGGTCTTCAGTATTTTCTCTGAATATAATAAAGTTATCATGTTCAGCATATTTATGTGGTGCTGGTTGTCCAAAGTAGAATATGGGTCTTATATTAGCATATAGGTCTAAAGCTCTTCTTATAGCTACATTTAAGCTCCTGTAACCTGAACCTACAGGAGTTGTTAAAGGACCCTTAAGGGCTGCTAAAGTATACCTTATTCCCTCGAGAGTGTCACTAGGCAACAGCTCACCATAAACTCTTACAGCTTTTTCACCAGCATATAATTCCCACCATATAATACTTCTTGAGCTACCATAAGCTACCTCTACTGCTTTATCTATAACTTTACGAGCCGAAGTTACTATTTCTGGTCCAATACCATCACCCTCGATGAACGCTATTATAGGCTTGCTCGGAACTATTAATTTACCATTCTTTACTTGAATCCGTTCACCTTCCTCTGGAGGTTTTATCTTTTTAAACACAAACTCCTCCATAATAGCCACCTAGAAAATGTTCTTGGTCTTCATATATTCTATGTCACGAGCCTACTCTAATAAACCCTTTGAATTTCTCACCAAGATATCACAGTAATGGTGCCTGTATCCCGAGCAGACAGTTTTTAACTTAGAGCTCTAACAGTATATCACGTATAGAATAGGTGATCCTTATGCCAAAGAATAATGAATTAATTAAAGCTGTTAGGCGATTCATAGATACTCCAAGAGGTAGAGCGGTTATATATAAGCTAGATGTTCTTGAAGAAATAGGTTTTACTAAGATCTCCAGACTTCCATACTCTATTAGAATACTACTTGAAAATGTAGTAAGGAACTATGATGGATTTCTAATTAGTGAGGACGATATAGAGAAGGTTGGTAATTGGCCTCGTGGAGTAGGTGAAAATGTAGTAGCATTTATACCTACCAGAGTAATTTTACAAGATTATACGGGTATACCATTAATAGTAGACCTTGCAGCTATGAGAGAGGTTGCCTTGAAATATAATTGTGATCCAAAAATCATAGACGCTATGGTTCCTGTTCATCTAATAATCGATCACTCAATCCAGGTTGATTACCATGGAACTTCTTATGCATTGGAGAAAAACATTGAACTCGAGTTTAAGAGGTATAGTGAAAGATATAAGCTGTTAAAGTGGGCTCAAACTGCATTTACTAACCTTAAGATAATACCTCCCGCAAAAGGGATAATACATCAGATCAATATAGAATACCTAGCTAAGGTTATAGACCTTAGGGAATTCAAAGGTGAAGTTACGGCTTTTCCAGATACAGTAATAGGAACAGATTCTCATACCACAATGGTTAACGGTATAGGTGTGTTAGGGTGGGGAGTTGGCGGCATAGAAGCTGAAGCTGTGCTACTTGGCCAACCATACTATATCACGTTACCAGAAGTCATTGGAGTAAAAATAATCGGCGAACCCAGAGAAGGTGTTACAGCAACAGATATAGTGTTAAGCATAACAGAATTCCTCAGGAAGAAAACTAATGTTGTAGGTAAATTTGTTGAATTCTTTGGTCCTGGACTAAGGAATTTATCAGGATTCGACCGTACAACGATAGCCAATATGGCGCCTGAATATGGATCAACAATAGGATTTTTCCCCATCGATGATAGAACTCTGGAGTTTCTATTAATAACAGGTCGTAGGCAAGACTATATAGAATTCATAAAAAAATACACTAAACTTCAACACCTATTTTATGACGAAGAAGAACCCATACCAGAATATACGCAAATACTTGAATTCGATCTTAGCAGCGTCGAGCCGTCGATTTCTGGCCCAAGTCATCCCGAAGATAGAATACCTTTACATAAAGCTAAGGAGTATATTAAGAAAGATATTGAAAAATTCATTGAAGAACAAAGGAAAAAATTGAGGAACATTATATCAATTAACAGTAAAGTACGTCTCAAGATAAACGATGAAGAAGTTGAAGTAGGACATGGGATGATAGTTATTGCAGCAATAGCAAGTTGCACTAATACCAGTAATCCGCATGTAATGATAGGTGCAGGCTTAGTTGCAAAGAAAGCCATAGAGTATGGTCTAAGAGTAAAACCATGGGTTAAGACCAGTTTAGCGCCTGGAAGTAGAGTTGTACTAGATTATCTCGAAGAATCAGGACTAATGCCTTATCTTAAAGCTCTAGGATTCCACATTGTTGGATTCGGCTGTACAACATGCATAGGTAATAGTGGACCTTTACTAAAGCCTGTAGAAGAGGTTATTAAAAAGTATGGTCTTTATAGTACCACTATTCTAAGTGGAAATAGAAACTTTGCCGGAAGAATACATCCCCTTTCAAAGGCAAATTTCCTTATGTCGCCCATGTTAGTAATAGCATATGCATTAAAGGGCACAATGAATTGGGATCCACTTAATGAACCTATAGGATTTGATCCTAATGGTAAACCTATATACTTAAAGGATATATGGCCGAAGGAGAAAGAAATAAGAGAATATATCGCTAAATACCTTAAGCCAAACCTCTACATAGAGAAATATCAAGATGTGTTTGAAGGCACTAAGGATTGGATTGAATTAGAAGCTCCTACAGGTAGCTTATATAAATGGGATGAAAGATCTACATGGATTAAGAAGCCACCGTTCTTTGAAGACTTTACACTAGAACCTCCACCTTTACGTGATATTAAGGGTGCAAGAGTTCTCTTATTACTAGGGGATAGAGTAACAACGGATCATATTTCACCAGCAGGACCTATACCTCCCGAGAGCCCGGCAGGAAAATATTTATTGAAGCATGGAGTAAAACCTGAAGACTTTGGAACTTATGGTGCTAGAAGGGGAAACCACGAAGTAATGGTACGTGGAACCTTCTTCAACCCACGCTGTAAGAACTTACTGCTACCAGAACGTGAAGGAGGATGGACTATATATTGGCCTACAAAAGAAGTTATGACAGTCTACGATGCTGCAATGAAGTACATGAAGCATAGGATACCTCTTATAATAATAGCCGGTAAACAATATGGAGCTGGAAGTTCAAGAGATTGGGCTGCAAAAGGACCATACCTTCTAGGAGTAAAAGCCGTTATAGCTGAGAGCTTTGAGAGAATTCACCGTAGCAACCTGGTAGGTATGGGTATACTACCATTACAATTTATGCCTGGTGAAAATTGGAGATCACTAGGTCTAAGAGGAGATGAAATATATGATATAATAGGTATAAGTGAGGGTCTAAAACCACATAAAGTACTAACAGTAATTGCACGTAAACCTAATGGTTCAAAGACTATAGAGTTTAATGTAATAGCAAGATTGGACAATTACATAGAGGTAAAATATTATAGACATGGCGGTATACTTAAATATGTACTTAGAAAACTAATTACAAAGTATAAGGGACAAGGAAGTAAATAAAATAGAGTTCGAATATTAATTAACATAATCTATCATCTATTATATATTTATCTAATGTCAATCCTATCTTTAGTAATGTTTTTAAATTCTCGATAATACTTATATGAGCGAGACAAATCATCCAAGGCGGTCTTATGGTGAAGTCCAGGTCTAAAGCTTTTAGAAAATTACTTGAAGGATCTAAACCTATTGTTAGGCCATGTGCCTATGATGCACTATCAGCTATACTTATTGAGAGAGCAGGGTTTGAGGTTGTTGGAACATCAGGTTACGGAATTGCAGCTTCACTTATAGGTCAACCAGATATAGGTCTTATAAGTTTTGGTGAAATGCTCGAAAGAGTTAGGACAATAATTAATGCTGTCTCCATACCAGTTGACGTAGACGCTGATACAGGATATGGGAATGCACTTAACGTGTATTGGACCGTAAAAAATTTTGCACTAGTAGGAGCTGCAGGGATTAGAATAGAAGACCAAGTATGGCCAAAAAGATGCGGGCACATGTCCGGTAAGCAAATTATATCTAAAGAGGAAATGGTACAGAAAATAAGAGCGGCAATTAAAGCTAGAGATGAAATAGACCCAGATATAGTTATAGGTGCTAGAACAGATGCTAGAGCAGTAGCAGGTTTAGATGAAGCCGTAGAACGAGGCATTGCCTACGCTAAAGCCGGAGCAGACTATGTCTATGTTGAAGCACCACTATCACTCAAGGAAGTTGAAATACTCGTAAAAAAAATACCTGTACCAATAGCTTTAAACATAATCCCAGGCGGTAGAACACCCCCATTTAAGATAGAAGATCTTGAGGCGATAGGTGTAAAGTACATTTCGGTACCTATGGTATGCCTATATGTAGCAACAAAAGCTATGATAGAAGCACTAAGAGTGTTGAAGGAGACAAGAGACCTTATGAAACTTATGGAAATGGGAGTAACTTGGAGAGAATTCAATGAAATAGTAGGCCTACACAAATGGAGACGATTAGAACTTGAATTATTACCAAAGAAGGAACTGTTTGAGAGATATGGAACTACCGATATAGATGAAATATCCAAGAGAGAATTTGAAGAAACAGAAAAAAAATGGAAAAATCAATTAAATAACCTTTAAGAGCACTTTATTTTATCTGTTTTCCTATTAGAAGCTGTTTAAATAATATGATGGCAGCTATTATCGCTGCTGGAAGTAGAAGTAATAATACGTTTGTATAGTAAATTCCTGCTAACGCCATTAATGCTCCTATACCTGATATCACTCTCTCTATTATACTAAGTTCTTTGACAAAGTACCAATAGCCTATTAGAGTGAATTGAAGTGCGATTAAAGCAATTAATGCTCCAACAACACCAATAGCAAGATTAGCTAATGCATTTAAATCCCAATTGGGTACCGTAACTAACAGCATTTCTGGCTTAAATATAAATGCATAAGCTATAACCCAGGAGGTTATTGTTAATTTAAATGCCTCTAAACCGGTTTTCCACATGTCAGACCTTGCTATAGCTGCTGCCGCATATGCCGTTAAAGCTACTGGTGGAGTTAATGGGGCAAATACGCCAAAGTAGAATATGAAGAAGTGTGATGCTAGTAAAGGTACTTTAAGTACAGATAGCGCTGTAACTAGCATTGTAACGCAAAGCACGTAGACTACTGGTGTAGGAAGACCAAAACCGAGTATTATGGCCGCTATCATTGTCAATGCTAAGAGGATTACTTCGTTACCTCCTGAAAGCTGTATAAGAAATCTACCTATGGTCTGTGAAAGACCCGTTAATGTTATTACACCTGCTATAACACCTGCGGAAGCACATGCTAACGTTATTGGAATCATGCCTATAAATGCCCTAGTTAAAGCAAGGTACGTTTTTCGTGCTGTCTCCCTATATCCATGGATTAATACTCCAATCACCAACATAGTTAATATTGCAATTCCTCCACCCAGCAAGACTATACCTAAATAACCTAACCCTAACCTATTAGCTATGAGGATTATTATAAGCAATGCAATGAAGTACCCTAAACCTCTCTTAATGCCTTGCTCGAAGGCAGCTATTATTAAGGCTATCATTAAAGCAATTAATGCCGAGTGCTGGGGGGCAAAACCCATGGCTAAGGCCATTACAAGAGCTATTATAGGTAGTAGGTAGTATGCTTTCTTTAATGGCTCTTTTAATGACGGAAGTTCACCTTTAGGTAAACCCCTTAATCCTTCCTTCATAGCGTTAAGATCCACATATAAGTATAGTGATAGGTAGTATAATAATGCAGGGATTATAGATGCTAAAACTATATTCCAATACGTTGTGCCTAAGAATAATGGCATTATAAATGCAGCAGAGCCTAGAACTGGAGGCATTATTTGACCACCAGTTGATGCTGCTGCTTCAATAGCACCAGCTACTTCAGGTTTATAACCTACCCTCTTCATCGCTGGAATAGTAAAGGTACCTGTTATTGTAACGTTGCCCGTAGCGGATCCTGTTGTTGTACCTACTAATGAGCTTGCAAGAACAGCAACCTTTGCTGGACCTCCTCTCTTATGACCTGTTAAAGCTAATGCTAATTTTATGAAGAAGTCCATTACTCCTAACTCATTTAGTAAATGACCAAAGAATATGAAGACGAAGATCAAGAATACAGCAACTTCTAATGGTATAGAGAATATACCAACATTATATAAATATACTCTTTCAGTAAAGGTCTCTATATCAAAATTAACGTCGGCAAGGCCATAAAGAACGAAGAATAAGGTTATAGCTGCTAATGCAGTACCAACTCCTCTACGTGTTGCTTCGAGTATGAAGATTATTGTTATTAACCCAAAGATTATATCAGGTAGTGTCGTTATACCCATTCTTAATACTAAGAATGGGTATACTAGGAATCTATAGAATGGACCTAAAAAAGCTATTAACGCCAGTAGTATGTCGTACCATCTTATTTTATTACCTCTAGAAGGCTTAAATAGCAATGCGAGTAGGAGTGTACCTGCTAGAAATAAAGACATATGTTGCTGAGAGGACAACATTAAGAATTCAGGGATGGTGATATAAGGCGCTAAAAATGCAAGAAATATGGTATACGTACCTAAAGCTATTAATACGGTGTATGTAGAGAATGCAAATGATAGGATGTTTAATGCTCTACTACCTTGCTTCATCATTACACCTTGACCGCCGATACATTCATCACCTCAACTCAATAATAGTATTATAGAGGAGATGAAAAATATGAGTATTGTTAGAGACACAATTAGTCTTCTTACTTAGCCTTTAAGTTCCGGAGGTACTAGCTGTGGTGGTATTTTGATACCCCTTTCAGTCCAATATTTATATGCCCCGGGATGTAAAGGTATGGCGATACCCGCTAATGGGTTCTCTCTATCAACTGCAGTTAAGAATTTAGCCATCTTTACAACTTCATCAAAGTGTTCCCAATAGGTCTTTATGAAGTTATAGACTAGGTCTTGAGGAGCATTAGCATTTGCTATTATTATTGATGGTATCTTTAATACTTTAACATTGCGGTCCATACCGTTATAGGTATCCTTCTTAACTATCGCTTTTGCAAAGAATCCATACTCCTTTATTAATTTCTCAGCTACCTCATCAGGAATTTCGATTAGAGTTAATGGTGTTGTTAATGATCTTTGATATAGGTGGGGGTTAGGAGCTATGGTATGGTGGACACATGCATCTACTTGACCCGTCTTTAACATATCCCAGCTTTCTGGATCTCCGACATGTACCTTTATCACTTTATCCCATACTCCTGCTGCCTTAAGCATAAGTTCAGCTACAACAGCATCACCGCTTCCAGGCTCTCCTATAGCAACTCTCTTTCCTGCTAGGTCATAGATTGTCTTTATATCACTATCAGCTCTAGCTATAAAGCCTACTATTAGAGGATGTATTGGCCCTACCGCTCTAAGGTCAGGATAAGGTTCCCCCTTAAACATGAGTTTACCGTTGTAGGCGAAGTATGCTACCATTGATGTGGCAAAGGATATAGGGACTTCACCCTTACCTACAACTCTTGAATTAGATACCGATCCTCCACCAGGTATTGCTACAATTACTATATTCGGATTATACTTTGATACAATAGCTGCTATAGCTTGAGCAGCTATATAATAGGTACCTGTAGGTGAACCTGTAGGCATTTTGAAGCTATATACAGCAGTCGTAGATGGAGGAGTCGTAGTAGCAGTTGTTGTTGGTGGAGATGCTGTTACCATAACGGTCTTAGTTATGGTGACGGGAGCTACTGTACTTGCTCCTACAAAGTATCCTATAACAATTCCTATAATGAGCAGGACTACAGAAGTTACTATAGAGATAGTAGTGAACTTTGGAGCAGACATAGAAGATCTCCCTCCACTCCCACTAGAGTAGGTAGGAGCAAAAGATAAATAAATCTTTCTCTCACATATAGTTTAAACTGTCATTAACATCTTATTAAGACTTAATAAGCTTAATAAGGTTACATCTACTATGAATACACTATCTATGATGGTATAGCATAAGCTCTATATCATAAATTCCACACACTTTGTAAATGTTTATTTAAATTTTAAATGTTGTTTAAACCAAGATTTTATAAAGATCCTGGTTAAGGGTATTATACAGTGAATAGTTGTGGTTAAAGTATGTATCCTTATAGGTGATGGAGTTAAAAACTAGCTTTATCAGTATTTATGAAGTTCTTGTTGATACGGGAAAGCTTCTAAATGCTCCATAAGCCTTGAAGCTATAGTCTTTCAAGAAAAGAGTGAGTAGAATAACATATGCTAAACTACATAGATTATTTAGCTAAAAATAAAGTTATTGAAAGATTCACAAGATTCAAAACGGTTTAGCATTGAATAGCGGACTAAATCCAAAGCTTAAAAGCCTTGTAGAAAGATTCATAGGTAAACTATTAAATTTAGATTATGTTACTTAGAATCTGCAATTAATAATACAAGAGAATGGTAAAAGTATACCAGTTGAAGAGGTAATTTATGATAGACTTAAGGGATTTATACAGAGTTTATGTTCTTGGGAGTTGATTAGAGGAGGGAGGAGAAGTAGAGGGTTAAAAACTCGACATAGTGAATATGTCAAGCTTTCTCTAGTATTGTGTTAAGGGAATTTAAGAGAAGGTTTAGCGAATTCATGAAAGACATCAATCCTTGGGAGCTTATTAATGAATTAAATATTGCTGAGGTAGAGAATTACCGTTTACAGGACGTATTGAAGAGGACGAAGACTTTAAGTACGGTTATTAAGAAGTTAATGGATTTAATAAGGGTTAAAGCAGATGAGTTAGGTTACAAAAATGAATGGTGAAGAATACGTGATTTTATTATACTGGCTGTCAGAGTTATGAGAATTTTGTCTAAAGGAGAAATTGAAAAGTTGAAGAAAACCTTAAGATAATTATTTCATCTCTTATATTTCCTTAGTAGTATATCGATATATGTTTTGCTTCATCTATAAGTTCTTGAGGAAATTCTTTCCAATTATGTCTTTATATTATCCACGTAGTTAGTGTAGTGTATTTCTTTTAGTGTTGTTAAAGACTGAATGTTTTTCTTAGTTTAGGATATTATATCTAGAGGCTAATTAATGATTTCTTGTAGAGAATGATTTGGCTGTTTATCTTCCACCTTCTAGAGTAGTACTTTTATATAGTAGTTCCATGATATGTTTGTTTTTGGTGGTTGTATTTGGGTGTTGTTAGGGTTACTAGGAAGAGGCAGATAACTTTGCCTAAAGAGGTTTGTGATAGGTTGAATATTGCTCCTGGTGATTATGTTAGGGTTTGTGTTGAGGATGGTAGGGTTATTGTTGAGAAGGTTTTTGGTCTTGAGGAGCTTGCTGGTGTTCTTAATCCTGGTTATCGGGTTAAGGGTTTAGCTGAAGAGTTAGATAAGGAGAGGAAGTATGGTGAAAGAAGGTAGGGGGTTTTATGATTCAAATATATTAATAGCTTACTTGTTTAGAGAGGAGGATAGGTTTAGTATTGCTAGAGAGGTTCTATGAAGCATACTGTGAAGGCAATATCAATGATCTCTGTTCATGAAATTCACATGTATAGTCTTAAATTTAATGTTGAGAATAGGTTTATTGAAGTAAAAGATATTTTACATAAACTATTTAGGGTTGAGTCCTTAAATCAAGGTGTATGTATTAAAGCTTCTTATTTTAGGAGGAATTATAAGCTTCCTGAAATAGATTCATTGATCTTGGCTACAGCTGTATGTTTCAAATATGATCATTTTTATACATTTGATAGAGACTTTAAGGGGTTAAATAATAAGGTAGTTGAAAAGACCCTAATACATTATTTAGAGTAGTGGATAATTTAGGATCTTTATGTACTATTTCCTAGGATTTTATTTACATAGCTTTCAGCTTTCTTTAACCACTGCTCGAATATTCTCCTTAGTTTCCTATCTTCACGTGGATAATTTCCATTATAGTAATAATCTATGTGTAGAACCTTTATTGCTTCTTCGAATTCTCTCCTTAAGTCTAGAGGTAAATCTCCTCTAATTCTTCTTCCCCATTCTCCTGCTTCTTCTCTTTTTAAACCTAGATATATTGCTGATGCAAGTCTATAGGCATGGAATATGTTGTTAAAGGCATCTCGAATTAGTGTATCTTTATCGTACTTATCTTTAGTTTCAAGCGCTAATTGAAAGTATTTTTTAGCGATTCTTAACTTACTATAAACTTCTTCAATATCTAGGCTTACAAACTTCAACCACTTTTCAATTATCTTACCACTACCATGTAAAATTTCGTAGCCTAGAAATAATTGAGCTAGGAAACTACTACAAGGTCTTTCATCGGTACTAAATACTGCTAAATCGATATTTAATGGAAGATCATCTATAACCTTAATATACTCTAAATAGTCCTTCTTACGCCTCGTAATAATGAGGAGATCGATGTCACGGGCATACATTGGAGCATAAATTATACTACCAAAAACAGCTACCTCATCAATTCCAGGATCAAAATCCAATAACCTCCTATAAACCTTATCAATAACCTCCTTC
>Ga0190367_1001859_pt1 | contig 11618 bp, 11 predicted proteins | sample 4872181011_MG_FD_171838 | JGI IMG/M metagenome (GOLD analysis project Ga0190367, IMG submission 171838) | Hydrothermal vent microbial mat bacterial communities from Southern Trench, Guaymas Basin, Mexico - 4872-18-10-11_MG | ecosystem: Environmental > Aquatic > Marine > Hydrothermal vents >... | reverse complement strand
TTATTACAACCGATGGTACGACAAAAACTTTGAAATCTCCAAAGTTACTAGCTAGAAAGGACGAAATTCTAAAGGGAATTGTTGTTAACATGGACAATTACGCAGTAGAAATTTTAGATCCAGAAACAAATGAAGTGAAAATTGCTGAGAAACCAAATTTTGAGCTAAAATTGGGTGAAGAAGTTTCATTTATTAAACTGAGGGATAAGATTTGCGTATTACCTAGTTTTAGTTGAGCAAAATGAAAGCTGTAAGGGTTCCGAAAGAGAAAGCGGAAGAGGTAAGAAAATACGCTGAAAAAATCGGTGCGAAGGATAAAACAAGATTAATTGTTAGAAAAGGAGAATTTGTTGAAATTCCGATTTATGATGATTTTATTGATCATTTTAAAGAATATGAAATAATTGAGCAGAAGAATCCAGTTTTTTCAAGACCAAAAAACATTACGGATGCACTAAAAAGAATTATACCACATGATCTCCTAAGATTTGCACCTAAAAGGTATAAAATAATAGGAGATATAATTATTATAAAAATACACGAAAAACTCGAAAAGTACAAGTTTAAAATAGGAGAAGTTCTACTCGACTTGCATCCACACTGTAAATCTGTTTGGAGAGACTTTGGAAAGGAAGGTATGATAAGAAAGCCAAAGGTTGAGTGTATAGCTGGTAGTGGAAGTGAAACTATTCACAGGGAGAATAAATGTCTGTTTAAGCTCGATGTAACAAAGGTAATGTATAGTTTAGGCAATCAAGCTGAAAGGGCAAGAATGGCAAGAATAGTTAAGGATGGAGAAGTTGTAGTAGATATGTTTGCTGGAATAGGGTATTTTTCAATACCAATTGCTGTACACTCCAATGCGGAGAAAATTTACTCAATAGAAATAAACCCAGACGCTTTCGATTATTTAATCGAGAATATAAAAATAAATTGTGTGGATAATATTGTTCCTATTCTAGGAGATTGTATGTTTGCCGCACCAGAAGGAGTGGCTGATAGAGTAATAATGGGTCACATAAGGTGTCATGACTTTATAAAGAAGGCTATGACTGTTCTTGACAAGGAGGGAGTCATACATTATCATGAATCCGTACCAGAACCAGTTATGGAGAGACCTATTATAAGGCTTAAGAAAAATGCAGAATTATTAAATAAAAATATAAAAATATTAAGCTATAGAAAAGTGAAGAACTACTCACCAGGGGTTTATCATGTCGTTGTAGATGCATATGTATACACCTAAACAGTTTTAGCGAGTAAAAGCCTTAAAAAGATAAAATCCACCTTCAAGCGATCTGACATTTTTGAATCCGTTCGAGGTTAAATACTCTAAAACGTCGTAACTTCGATATCCAGTTGAACATATAAGGATTATCTCTTTTTCTTTGCTTAAGTTTTGGATTTTGTGAAAATCTTGTCTAAATTTTTCAAAAGGTATATGTATACATCTTCTATCATCTATTCTATTAAGTTTAACCTCAGCATCAGTTCTTAAATCAAGTATAATGAAATCATCATCACTTTCAAGTTTTCTTTTTAGCTCTATTGGATGTATTGTGCGTAAAAATCCTCTGAGCTTATTATCTACTATATAGCCCATTGTGTTCACATGATTTATTGCTGGGGAATAAGGAGGAGCATAGGCAAAGTCTATATCCATCAAATCATCAATACTCATTTTTGAATGAATTATTGATGCAAAAACATCAAGTTTTTTATCTGAGGCACCAGGACCTACAGCTTGAACACCAAGAACTCTCTTGGTATTTTTATCAACTACGATTTTCAGCACTATTGGTCTTCTTTCAGGATAAATGTGAGATTTATCTGATGGAAAAGTAGCTATAGCACTAATTGTATCATAACCTAAACTTTTTGCAGTTTCCTCGTTTAATCCTATTGCACCAACGGTTAGATCAAACACTTTTAGAATTAAACTTCTCAAAACTCCTTTAAACTCGGTTTTTAAACCAGTTATATTATTTCCTATCACTCTTCCGTGCATGTTGGCAATGGATCCAGAAGGAATGTAGATTTCACTTCCAGTGATTAAACACTTGCACTCTACACAATCTCCGCCAGCATAAATGTTGGGATCGCTTGTTTGAAGCAAACTGTTGACTTTTATAGCTCCAGTTTTTCCTATTTCTAGGTTAGCCTTTTTTGCCAACTCTACGTTTGGTGTAAATCCTGTTGCTAGCAAAACCATCTGACACTTTACTACATTGTTGTTAATTTTAACGGCACAAACTTCACCATCCTTAGAGATTATTTCATCAACTCTGGATTTTGTAAATAACTGGATACCCATTGACTTGAGATTACTTTCCACGAATTTTGCAAGTTCATAATCCAAAAGTGTTGGAAGAACTTTATCTGTCAACTCAACAAGTATTATATCCACTCCGTGTTCAAAAAAAGCATCACAACATTCTAATCCAATAAATCCTGCACCGATTATTACTACAGTCTCTGTCTCCTTTAGTCTTTTAATTATTTCGTCTGCATCCTTAGCAGAATACAAGCAGAAAACGCCATAGCTGTTTATACCTTTAATATTTGGAATTACTGGTTTTGCTCCAGTAGCAATCACTAAAAAGTCGTAATCTAACTCCTCTATAGATCCATCTTTATTAATTTTAACCTTTTTTCTCTTTCTATCAATATCCTCAGCTAGGGCGCAATCGATTATCTCTATGTTCTTTGATGATTTAAAAAAGGCTTTATCTCTTAAGACATCAAATGCGGTTTTAAATAGTTCATCCCTTTTAATAAGTCCAGCAATATAATAAGGCAAAGAACACCTAGAGAGTGAAATCTCTTTCTCTTTATCAATCACTAGTATCTCCGCACTCTCATCTCTTCTTCTAATTCTACATGCTGCCTTAAGACCAGCGGCACCTGCACCAATTATTACTACTCTCAAAGCATAACACCTGCCAATTTTTAAATTTGAAAATAATTTTTTCTATATGTTGTTAAAAATATTTTTTAACCGAGTATGGTTAAATTCTTTAAAAATGTTTATAAATTTTTTAAATTATGTGAAGAATGACTTGCTGTAATACATTTAGAAAATTAAGAATCATTGAGGAATAATTTAAATATAATTAAATTTCCTCTTGGAATATTACCTTTACTATAAGTTAGAAAATTATTAGCTTAAGTTAAGGGCTGAAAGAACCCCAACTGAAGTTACAACTATCAATAACCCTGCAAGCAAAACACCTAATGTTATGTGAACCATTGATTTTTTTGTGTCCATCTTTAGTAGACTTGCCAATAAACAACCAGTCCAAGCTCCAGTAACGGGAAGTGGCACTGCAACAAATAAAGTAAGGCCTATGTATCCGTATTTATCGATTAAAACTCTTTTCTTGAGAACATGCTTTTCTACTTTTAAGTATAAGTTGTATAGGAGCCTAAATTTCCTCAAAATTTTTTCTCTTATATAATCTAAAGATAATAAAAGAATGGGAACCGGTATAAGGTTTCCGAGAACACATATAAAATAGGCATAAATCGGGTTAAATCCATAGTAAATCGCTAGTGGTATTCCTCCTCTTAACTCCGACATAGGTAAGGCTGAAACTAATATTATATCAAATATTTTATCGAATATTTTCACTAGGTTTTTAGGCTTAGTATTGAGTTAAAAATTTTATCTCTTTTTTTATTATAATTTATTTATCTCTACCTTCACTTTACTTTTCTTATTATCTGCAGGAGCTTGGCTACGTGTGCGATATGCAGCAAACAATCTGAATGGATAACTTAGTAGCTTATTTTATTTACACCTTATACAAGCTCTTTCACATAATAATTTCTTGATATAGTGAGAAAAAAGCAAAGTATCATTTATTTGCCAAAAGTATTAGAACTATATTTAAGCTCTATTGCTTTAATAAGTTTTGTTAGGGTATAATTAATTGGTGTGTGCAAGTTTCTAACTTTAGCCATCTTTGAGAACATTCCATTTATGTAATCGATCTCTGTCCTTTTACCCCTTTCTATATCTTGAAGCATTGATGATTTGTTCTCCGATGTTTTGATTATTACAGATTTTACAGTGCTCTCTATGTTTTTTAGCTCATAACCGTAGGCTTTAGCTACAGTTTTGCACTCGTTGATTAAATCCCTTGCAAGCTCCCAGAGATCTTTAGATTTCAGAATTTCACCATTTTTAACTCTACATAATGCTGTGATTGGGTTTATAACGGCATTAACTACGGCCTTCTCCCAAATTTTTTTGTTAATATCATCTGTTAATTTTACATTTATTTTACAAGATCTTAGCACATCAAAAACGACATCGACATAGTTGGATTTATTTCCTATTACTATTTCACCCTCAGCAGCGTAGTATATATGACCCCAATTAATAAGATATGAGGCGTAAGTCGTAACACCTCTTAAAAATTTATTTAGATATTTTTTTAGAATTTCTTCAATATTTAAACCATTCTGGAGGCTACAGACTATGCCGCAATCAATCTTTGACAGGGACTTAGCAGCTATTTCAGTATCGTAAGCTTTCACTGTTAAAAAAGTTATATCGGCATTTCTTGGCTTCTGATAAACCTTAACCCTAATTTCATCATTTGCTAAACCAGAAATTTTAAGTTTTTTTGATAGAGCAAGATATTGCTTCCCTCTTGCTACAAAAACAACATTGTAACCAGATTTTTGGATAAGGTATCCAATTAAACATCCTAGTGCTCCAGCACCCATTATCTGTATAATCATTATTAGAACTTTTGTAACAAATGATTATTAAATTGTCTAATTGTCTAATGAAAAATTTAAGCAAGTTTTTATGGAATATTTAATATCCTTAGCACTTCGTTTCAAACATTCAAAGTAAACTAAACTAGCAATTTTTAAAGCTAACAACTCAGCTCCAACTCTCTGGTTTAAGATAGACTTTGTCAAGTCTATAATATATATTTATTTATAAAAAAATATTATAATAATTGTCAATTTAAAACAGGAATGCTTAAGATTTTTTAATTAATAAACTTAACTTCGCTAAATTTATTTTAACACTTAAGCTAATGCCATTAAAAATTATTTAAAGGTTGTTAAAAACTCTATCTTTATCTTTTAAAAGATTTATCTTTTTAAAAATCAAATTTTATTAAATTTTTTAATAATTAATAAATTCTTCAGAAAAGCTAATTACATAATAGTAATAATGAGAAAATTTTAAGTATATTTAGCTTAGAGAATTGTTCGTAGGTGATATTTTATGGTAAAGATTGTACACGCTCAGACAGTGTTACCCGAAGACACTTTAAAAGAACTAAAAAGAAAGACTGGGGAAAGTACAACAAAAGATGCAATAGCTAAGGCAATAGAACATTATCTAAAATGTCCTTATACTGATGAGGAGCCACTAGAAAAGAAAATAGAGGAAATTTTGAGAAGAAAAAGAAAGATTTGAAATTTTTTTGTTAAACCTAAATTTAGAACTATATTTTTTTAGATTTTCGTAGTAATACTTATTAACTTTAAAATGTCTTCATCATCTGTGAAAACTATTGAAGAAATAAACAGAAAAATCAAGGAAGGATCTGTTTGTGTTGTAACTGCAAGCGAAATGAAAGAAATAATTGATGAACTAGGATACAAAAAAGCATCAGAAGAAGTGGATGTAGTTACAACAGGTACATTTGGCGCAATGTGCTCTTCTGGAGTTTTCATGAATTTTGGGCACTCTGATCCTCCTATAAAAATGCAGAGAGTTTGGTTAAACGATGTAGAAGCGTACACTGGAATCGCTGCCGTAGATGCTTACTTAGGTGCTGCTCAACTATCTGAGACACTAGGTCTTGAATATGGTGGTGCACACGTAATTGAAGACTTGGTCAGAGGTAAGGATGTTACGTTAAGAGCAATATCCTATGGGACTGATTGTTATCCCAGAAAGGAGATAGTGACTGAGATATCTCTGGATGACTTAAATCAAGCAATAATGGTAAATCCCAGAAATGCTACGCAAATATACAGAGCTGCAACGAACTCTTCAGATCAAATTCTCAGAACATATATGGGCACACTTTTACCAAATTTTGGAAATGTAACATTCTCTGGAGTAGGAGAGATATCTCCCTTAGTTAACGATCCTGAATATAGAACAATTGGGATTGGAACTAGAATATTTCTTTGCGGCGGAGTTGGTTACATAATTGGAGAAGGAACTCAGCATTGTCCACCTTATGGTACCTTAATGGTTAAAGGAGATTTAAAGAAAATGAGCCCAGATTATATGAGAGCAGCAACAATTCCTGGATATGGTGTAACATTATTCGTTGGTATTGGTATTCCAATTCCAATTCTGGATGAGGAGATTGCTAGGTTTACGGGGGTCAGAGATAAGGATATAATGGTGGAAATAGTAGATTTCGGTGTACCAAGAAGAGTAAGACCTGTTGTGAAGAGAGTAAGTTATGAGGAACTAAAATCAGGAAAGGTAGAAATAAATGGAGAGGAAGTTAGAGTCTCTCCACTATCAAGCGAATACATGGCGAGAAAAATAATGAAAGAGCTTAAAAAAATGATTGAAAAAGGAGAATTTTATTTAACCGAGCCAATAGAGAGATTACCAAGAGAAAGTACACTAAAACCCATGAGACAACGTGAAATAATAGTTGTAAAAACTGTTATGAGCAAGGATGTAATTACAATCTCTCCTGAAACAACAGTTGAGGAAGCATCTAGAATTTTAATAGAAAAAGAAATAAATCACATACCAGTTGTCGATGAAAACAAGAGATTGATTGGTATAGTAACATCGTGGGATGTAGCTAAAGCCGTGGCAATGAGAAAGATTGGAAAAGTTTCAGACATAATGACTAGGCGTGTGATCACAGTTTTTCCAGATGAACCAATAGATATCGCAGCAAGAAGAATGGAAATATATAATATTTCGGCTTTACCAGTAATAGATAGCAAAAGAAGGGTTTTAGGCATAGTAACTAGTGAAGATCTAAGTAGACTGCTAGCTAAAAGTAGACCTAGAAAGATTTAACGGGAGTTTTTGGACCATGATGTTTGAATTAAAGTTAGATCCGAAATCTGCTAAAGAGCCAATTATATCGAAGATCGCAATAGAGAAGAATGTTCTAATTAATATAGTTAAAGCTAGCATAGGTCCCCGTGAAGGGGAAATGATAATAGAAGTTGATGATTCAAAAGCAGAAGAGATTTTTGAAACATTCAAAAAACATGGCGTTCAAATAGTAAAACTGGAGAGAACGTTGATTAGAGATGAAGAAAAATGCGTACATTGTGGAGCTTGCATAAGTATATGTCCTATGGAGGTTTTTAGGTTTAATGAGGAAAAAAAGGTAGAAATTGATGTATCCAAATGTTTACATTGCGGTGTTTGTGTTAAAGTTTGCCCATTTGGGGCATTATCCTTGAAATAAAAAACCACTCAAAATTTATATGCCAAAAATTTACAGATTTAAATTTAAATACAAGGAGACCGCTGCAACAATCCTTACGAAAAGGAAAGAAGATTATGAGATAATAAAAAAAGCCATTTTTGAGGCAAGGAGAGAAATAGAGGATTATATAAAAAAGGATCCATTTTTTATGTTGACACTTGAACCCTATGAGTGTTCAGGTAAAATAGTAGGCAGGATGTGTAAAGCATCTCAATTAGCTAACGTTGGTCCAATGGCAGCTGTGGCGGGAGTTATTGCGCAATACGCAGTTGAAGAAGCAATTAAAAGGGGTGCAAAATTTGCAGTTGTGGATAATGGGGGAGATATTTCAATGATTACTGATCAGGAGCTAAAAGTGGGTGTTTATACACCCAGTCCAGAAACACAGTTTATAGGATTTAAAATAAAACCAACTGACACAACCTATGCCATTTGCACGTCAAGTGGAACTGTTGGACACTCCATAAGTTTTGGTTACGCCGATGCTGCCACAGTTTTTGCTAAAGATGCTTGTATAGCTGATGCATTCGCGACTGCTCTAGGAAACAGAATAAAAGAAAATTTGACAAAAGTCGAACTTGAAAGAGTATTAAAAGATTTTTGGGACAGATGTAAAGCGTACATAGATGGTGCAATGGTAATTAAGGGCGATATTATAGGTATAATCGGAGAAATACCGGAAATTATCAAGATTAAAGCGGATTTTGACTTGATAACAAAGTATTAATTAATAAAAATTTAAAACTTTTATATTATATTTTTAGAAATTTAGAATACTTTAAATTTACTAATATTATAAAAAGCTATCTTTTTTATATCATTATATAAGATAAACAAATTCAAATAATCGCTAATTTTTTATAAGTATTGAAAAAGGTTATAAGGGGTAAAGACCCATGCCAGGGTTATTTGAATTAGATGAAAAAGATAAGATGATACTTGAAATTCTTGAAGATAATCCTGAAATATCCCAAAATGAGATAGCTAAGATAGTTGGTCTTTCTCAGCCATCTGTCGGTGCTAGAATTAAGAAAATGAAAGAATTGGGTGTACTAAGCCATGCGTATGGAATCAATTTGAAAAAACCTGGTTTATGTGTTTTAAAAGTCGATATAAAATGTAAAAGACCAAAGGAATTACTTAAACTCTTTGAAAACTGCCCATTCTTTCTAAACGGATACATTGTAGCTGGAAATAAGAACCTAACAATGCTTTTTGTTTGTGAGGACTTATCTACACTTGAAGCTATAGTTGACCAGCACATAAGGCCAAATCCAGATGTGTTTGACATTGACGTTGGAATCATTGTCAGAGCTGAAAGGGATGCAGTGATGCCAATAAAAATAAATATTAAACCAGCAGACGTAGCACCTTGTGGAGCAAACTGCGGCGAATGTGACTACTGGTTGAACGGTCTTTGCCTAGGTTGTCCAGTAACTGGACACTATAGAGGAAAAATATGGAAGTAAAAGAGAATGTTAAGTTCGGTAAAAGGTAAGGTAAATGAGTTTTTAAAACCCCTGGCAATTTGTTTTGAAAGACTTGGAGTAAAGCCAAATCACTTGTCCTTTTTGGGTTTGATTTTCGGTATTTTTTCGTTCTTCTTCATTATTAGGTCAAATTTGATTCTTGGGGCTGTTTTTCTTTTACTAAGCGGCTTAATGGATGCTTTGGATGGCTGTTTGGCTAGAGTAGCCAATCAAGTTACAAGTTTTGGTGGATTTTTGGATTCAGTTTTGGATAGATACGTTGACATAATAGTTTTGCTGGGCGTTGGAATTTATGGGATTGACTGGATAATTGTAGTCCTAGCGATAACTGGCTCACTACTTGTAAGCTATACTAGGGCTAGAGCTGAGAAGATAATTCCGAGATGTGAAGTGGGCATTGCAGAAAGACCTGAGAGGATACTAATTCTTAGTGCTGGCTTAATATTTAGCTCTTATCTTTGGTACGCTGTTTTAATAATTGCAGTACTTGCACATGCAACAGCTGTACACAGGATTCTACACACATATTTTTATTTAAGAAAGAATAAAAATATTTAAATAAAAATAAATTGGAAAGCATACTTGAAAAGCAAAGTTTTTGACCAATTTTGTCAATACTTTTTTGTCAATACCTTTAGGTAACCTTATTTATATTTTATTTATTTAAATTTATTATCTTATTTAAATTTTTTTAAATTTAATTACTCATCTACCGTCTCTATGTCTTATGCTTATGCACGGAGTCTTGTAAGCAACAGGGAGAAAGCTATCTGATTTTACCTCTTCCAAGGGATGCGAAAATTCCGACAACACATAGCACTGTAAACAGCATAAAAGAAAGCCTAGCACTCTTAATCAGCAAGGGGTAATACTCTGGAGAAATTTCAACTCTCCCCATTAAAATTGAGAAAATGAGCATAACAAGTGCCATACTTATAATCTGCCCCGTTAAGCGCATCGTTGCAACTGTTGCAGACGCTATTCCAAAAAATTTTCTTTCAACGGAGCTCATTATTGCATTCGTGTTTGGTGAGCTGAACAAAGCCAAACCGAAGCCCAAAAGTATAAGATTTGCAACTATTAAGTTAATTGAAGTTTCTGCATCGATGTTTGAGAATATAAAGAGACTTAAAGTAGTTACAACCATGCCAGCAGATGCAACGATTCTTGGTTCTATTCTGTCTGACAGCCATCCCGCAAATGGCGCAAATATAGCCATAGTAACAGGCTGTGAGATTAAGATCGTGCCAGCGTGCTGAGGATTAAAGCCCTTAATATACTGTAAGTAGAGGCTTAAGATGAAGCCAACTGCGAATGTTGCGCTGTAGTTTAGCAATGCGGCAAGATTTGATAGAGAGAATGTAAGGTTTTTTCTGAACAAGTTAATTTCAAGCACAGGCTGCTTCACTCTGCTTTCGTAAGCAATAAAAACGAACAAGAGGATCAAACCTGTAATTAAGAATGGAGTTGCAAGTTCAGTTAAGCCATAAATTATAAGGAAGAGCATAAGGCTGTAGATAGCTGAACCTTTAAAATCAAATTTTTCTCCTCTAGCTTCTGCCCATTCCCCCTCCAACTTCCATAAAGTGAGTGTTAATGCTAAGATCCCCAGCGGAACGTTGATGAAGAATATACTTCTCCAGCCAAAGTTCTGTGTTAAATAACCGCCAAGGAATGGGCCAAGGCTTAATCCAGCGTAAACAGCTCCAGTGTTAACACCAATGGCTTTTCCTTTCTCACTTGGCGGGAAAACAGAAGTGAGAATTGCTGTAGTTGTCGCAAAAATCATTGCTCCTCCTATACCTTGAATAACTCTAAAGCCTATTAAAAGCTCTGCTGAAGGCGCGATAGCTGAGAGAAAAGAGCCGATGGAATATACAAGAAGTCCAATGACAAAAACCTTCTTTCTACCTACTACATCTGCAATTCTGCCGAATGGAACCGAGAATATACCTGCAGCGAGAAGGTATGATGTAGCGACCCATCCAAGGATTATTGCATCAACTTTAAACTCCCTACTAATTGGGGGAAGAGCTAAGTTTATCGCTGAACCCATAAAAGGAGTTAGAAAGGATGCTATAACGGTAATAAGCAGAACTGTAAACTTTATATTTGTCATCACTTTAGATGCTCATCTCCTTTTAGAAAAATGGCTATTATCAATGAACTAATCAAAGGAAGCCACATCATTATTGAAAAAACGAAGTGTATACTATCCACAAACCCTTCAACCATGCCTATGAGAGGGAGAGGGTTAAATTTGGCGAGTGAAATGAGCATTGACATTGTTCCAGGATCAGGGACGAGAGTCTCGTAACCTGGCAGGTAGTTTTTCATATTATGTGTAATTAGAACACCTCCAACGGCTACACCCATAGCTTGAGCGAGCGTGTTTATAGATCTGAGAGTTCCGTTCGCCATACCAGTTTTTGTTGGTGGTACTGAAGACATTATAACGTTGAATGCAGGTGACGTTAGTAATCCCATTCCAATGCCCATTGGAACTAATCTGAAGAAGAACTCCCAGTACTTAGTACTTATATCCACGCTGGTCATGTTGTACATGCCTAAAGCGAACAGAGTAGATCCCAAACTCATTATGTATTTCGGATTCATCTTATCACTCAATCTTCCAGCAATGGGTGCTACGAATGAGTTCATAACAGGAATAGCA
>Ga0190367_1001858_pt1 | contig 11618 bp, 12 predicted proteins | sample 4872181011_MG_FD_171838 | JGI IMG/M metagenome (GOLD analysis project Ga0190367, IMG submission 171838) | Hydrothermal vent microbial mat bacterial communities from Southern Trench, Guaymas Basin, Mexico - 4872-18-10-11_MG | ecosystem: Environmental > Aquatic > Marine > Hydrothermal vents >... | reverse complement strand
TGCCTGGGCATCCGGGGCGGTGAGCTATCGGGCGAGCTGAACGCCCTGAAGATCGCGAGGGAGGCCAAGCCGGAGGTGCTCGTGCTCATCGTCTTCATCCCCACGCGCGGCACGCCCTACGCGGACAGGAAGCCGCCCGAGCTGGAGGATGTGGCCAAGCTCATGGCCATCTCGCGCCTCATGTTCCCTGACGTGCCCGTGGCCCTGGGCTGCATGAGGCCCAGGAGGCCCCCCTACCGAGAGCGCCTGGACGTGATGGCCGTGGAGCTAGGCCTGAACAGGATAGCCCTGCCAGCACGAGCTGCCGTGAGGGCAGCCGAGGAGCGCGGCCTGGCCGTTAAATGGCGTGATGTGTGCTGCGCGGTCCCCTGAGAGGAGCTCACGGTAATGCCTTCTCCAGCGCGGCTCTCAGGACCTCGTAGTCCTCCTCCGGGATGGGCCTCATGGCCCCCCTCAGGTGCCCCGTCCACTTCTGCTTGTTCTTGATGAACCTCAGCTCCGGCACGAGGGGCTCGAAGGGCACCGGCTCGGGCGGCACCAAGACTGGCTCCAGCCTCACCCTGTGCGGGAAGACCTCGCCAGCCCTGAAGCCCTCAGAGCTGAACACGGGCCTCCTGTCCACGAAGGGCTCTGAAACAGCCTTGAAGATGCCGCCGAGGCGCTTGGGCCTCACATAGAAGACCAGGAGGTCGCCAGCGTGGAGTTCCTCCATCCTGCGCTTATAGCGGTCTGACACGCCCCAGAGGAGCTTCTCCCTGACTATGCGCCAGTTCTCCTCGTTCACCACGCATAGCCAATACCTGGCCATGCTGTTCCCTGAACTCCTGGCTTTTCATCATCTTATAAAAATTGCCCAAGCCGGGCGCTCCAGGGGCAGGCATCGGGGCAGCGGGCATATAAGCCCCCCTCAAGCCTTATGGCCGGAGGTAGCGCGATGCCTGCTGAGGTGGAGAAGGCCATCGCCCAGGCTGAGGAAACGGCCATCGAGCTTGTGAGGCTCGGGCGGGTAGAGGACGCCCTGAGATGCGTCTTCGGGGCCATCCGGGAGGCCCTGAGGCCCCTGGTGGAGAGCGTGAGGAGGCAGGGCGAAGTGCTGAGCGAGCTCATGGAGACCGTTGGAGGACAAGGGGAAAGAATAAACGAGATGCTGAAGAGCATCGAGGAGCAGAGGGAGAACATAGATAGGCTCACGGCAGACGTAAGAGAACTGACCAAAAACGTGAGCAAGCTCACGGAGGACGTGGAGGCGCTTCGGAGGGGCCTTGAGCTAGAGGCCCACATGAGGAGGAGCGAGGTCGAGGCCGTGCGAGGGGAGGTGGTAGAGCTCCGGGTCATGAGGGGCCTGGCGGACTGGTTCGAGGAGCACGCCCCCGAGTATAAGGTCCATGGCTGGCCCATGAGGAGGGGGCCAGACCTCATCGTGGAGGGTAAGGGCGTCCTGGCTGCTGTGGAGGCCACGGTGAGGCCGAAGGCCGAGGATGTAGACCAGCTCATCGCTGGGGCGGGCATAGTGAAGCTGGAGTGGGGCCTCAAGCCCGACCTGCCCGTGATATACTCCTACTCGGGCGAGATGCCGGAGGACGTGGCCACATACGCCGCCGAGAAAGGCGTGAGGGTGGTGAGGGGGCCGAGGGAGCTGAGAGCACTTCTGGATGAGGTGGCTAGGGCAAAAGAGGGGCATTCTGCATGAGCTATGCTCTAACGAGTTTTAGACCCCTGTGAGACGCTACTCTATCAGCCTTCCTCTGACTGCTCCCTTAGCCAGGCTTGGTAGTCCTCCGGTCTCATGGGATACCATTCTGGCGCGGTGGGCTCGGCCAGGGGCTTGATGGGCGGATAGGGGAATATCTTGCGCACGGCCCTCACGCCCTCGGCCACCACGGGCAGAAGCTCGGACGGGAAGGCGGCCCAGGCCTCGTCCTCCTCGCTCAGGCCCAGGAGCCTCTCACCCGCGCATGGGAGCGTGAAGGTGGGCCTGCCGTGCTTGATGGCGTAGCTTATGGCTGAGCAGGAGGCTATGCTCACGAACTGCGCCTCCGGCACAACGCCCGACCAGGCCATGGCCTTCAGCAGGACGGCCACCTGCGTTGGTGTGCCGTAGGCCACCATCACGTCCGGCTCGGCCAGGAGCTTGTGAGCAGGCATGAAGAGCAGGGCCTTGCAGGTGCCCGGCTCTAGGAACCTAGCCCTAAGGGCCGCCCAGAGCGCTCTTTCTGCCTCCTTGTCCCTCGCGTGGTGCCCTATCAGGCCGGAGGCGAGCAGGTAGTCGGGGCGCTCTACCATGCCGAGGGCAGCCGCCCCGAGCACGCAGAAGGTGTCCTCAAGCGTCTGCCCTATGACCCAGCCGTAGGTGCGGGCCACGTTCAGAGCCCGGCAGGCTGGCAGGTGGGAGCCAAAGTGGCGGAGGGGGCGCCTGGCCTTAGCTGGCAGGTCCTCCTCGCGCTTAAGGAGCTTCACGCCCACCATGTAGGTCCTCAGGCCCAGGTAGGACCGCACCTCCCGGGCGAACTCGGCCAGCTTCTCAAGCGATAAGGCCATGCTGCTCCACCGGGCTCCGGCTACCTCAGCTTGATATATCGCTTTAGAGAAGACCGGGTGGTGTGGGTTTTGATAAGGGCTAGGGATTGGCTGGCGCAGGCCGAGAGGGACCTTGAACACGCTAAGTGGTCAGCCGAGAGAGGGCACCACGCCTGGGCCTGCTTCGCGGCCCAGCAGAGCGGTGAGAAGGCCGTGAAAGCCGCCTTAAACGCGTTGGGGAGGGAGGCCCGTGGTCACGGCATAAGGGCACCGTCAGGGAATACCTGCGGGAGCTGGAGCACCGCCATGGCCTAGTCGTGAAGCTGGCTGTGCTCTTCGGCTCCTGGGCCAAGGGCCTGGCCACGGAGGCCAGCGACATAGATGTGTTGGTGGTGGCCGAGGGCCTTGGGGCGGACCCGAGGGAGAACTACGAGCTATGGCCCTCTGTGAGCCGGGCCTGGCCAGGATAAGCCCGCTTGGCTTTGGGCCCGAGGAGTTCCTCGGGAGGCTCAAGGGCCTGAGCTTCGTCCTCCTGGACGCCCTTGAGGACGGCATCATCGTGAAGGCGGATGAAGACTTCCTAACGCAGGTCAGAGAGGTGGTGGAAGAGCTGAAGGCAACTTATGGGCCCAGGAAAAACCACAGGGGCTGGTCCTTCAGGCCTGAAGCTGTCAGGAGATAAGGGGCCTAGAGCACTTGGGCCAGGAGCTCGCAGATGTCCTTGATGACTATCTTCTCCTCTACGTCCAGCACCTTGGCCGCGTCCTCAAGCATGCAAGTGCAGAAGGGGCAGGCGGTCGCGATCACCTGGGCGCCAGCCTCCAGGGCCTCCTTGAGCCTGTGCACTGACGGTCTCTTCTCCACCTCGGCTTCCTCCGTCCAAACGCGGCCAGCCCCGCCGCCGCAGCAGAAGCTGTTCTCGCGGTTGCGCTCGAACTCAAGGAGCTCTAGGCCAGGTATGGCCTCAAGGACCTTCCTCGGCGCCTCATAAACGCCCGAGCGCTTGCCCAGGAAGCAGGGGTCGTGGTAGATGACCTTAAGGCCCTTGAGGGAGCCCTTAGGCCTTATCTTGCCTGCCTCCAGGGCCTCCGCCAGGGCCTCTGTGTAGTGGAGCACGCTCAGCCCCATGCCCTTGAAGGGCTCCTCGCTCTTGAACACGTAGTAGCAGTGGGGCGAGATGGTGAGGATCTCCTGCACGCCATACCTCTCGAACATCTCCGCGTTGTGCTCGGCCAGCTCCTCGTAGAGGCCCTTCTCGCCCATGCGGAGCACGTGGTCGCCACAGCACCACTCCTCCTTCCCCAGCGTGGCCAGCTCAAGGCCAGCCGTGCGCAGGCACCTAGCCACGGCTCGGGCTATCTCCTGCATCCTCGGCTCGAAGGCCGTGAGACAGCAGACGAAGAGCAGGCGCTCCGCGCGGCCCAGGTCGGCAGCTACGGGCAGCGGGGGCTCTAGGCCCTCCATCCACTCCACGCGCCTAGCTTGGAGGCGGCCGAGCGGGTTGTGGTAGTTCATGGCAGCCTCTAGCACATCAGCGATGCGCCTGGCCAGGCGGCCGTGCTCCACCAACACGGACTTCTCGTTCACGATGGCGTCCGCGACCGGTATCTCCTTCGGGCAGACGAGCGTGCAGGAGTTGCAGGCCGTGCAGAGCCAGACCGTATCGCCCACCAGCCCCATGCGCTCCTCAAGGCCAGCATCGCGCGTGTCTATCATGAACCTGTAGGTCGTCATGAGGGCAGATGGGCCTAGGAAGGCTTCATCTATGCTGGCTGGGCAGGCTGATAGGCAGGCGCCACAGCTTATGCACGGCGAGAGGGGCCAGTAGCGCTTGAAGACCTTTGGCTCCTGCTTGAACTCCTCCTCCGGCTCGCCCGGCGGCCTGAGCAGGTAGGGCTTGATGGCCTTGAAGCGCTCGAAGAAGGGCTCCACATCTACCACGAGGTCCCTTATGGGCGGGAGGTTGGCGAGAGGCTCTAGCACCACCGTGTCTGTGCCGAGTTCAAGCACCTGGAGGTTGCAGATGGAGGTGGCCTTCCCGTTCACGCGGAGGGCGCAGGAGCCGCAGATGCCCATGCGGCAGGAGTAGCGGAAGGCGAGCGTCTCGTCCAGGTTCTCCTTGATGTAGAGGAGGGCGTCCAGCACCGTCATGCCCTTCCTCACGGGCACCTCGTAGGTGCTGGTGAAGAAGGCCTTCCGCTCCGGGTCCCAGCGCCTCACCACGAACTTGACCACCTTTACCTCTGACACGCACACCACCCCCTCAGGCGCACCTCAATACTTCCTCTCCGTGGGCTTCCAGCGCGTTATCCTCACGGGCTCGTATTCCAACCTCGGCCCCTCGGGCGTGTAGTAGGCCAGCGTGTGCTTCAACCAGTTCTCGTCATCACGCCTCGGGTAGTCGAGCCTGTAGTGCGCGCCACGCGACTCCGTCCGAGCGAGGGCGCTCACCACGATGACCTCCGCCACATCTATCATGAAGTCCAGCTCAAGGGCGTGCACGAGGGCTGTGTTGAAGGTGCGGCTCTTGTCCTCCACCCTTATGTTCCTGAAGCGCTCCCTCAGGCCCCTTATGGCCTTGAGGGCCTCCTTGAGTTGGTCCCCGTGCCTGAAGATGTAGACCTTCTCCTGCATGGTGTTCCTGAGCTCCTCCCTCAGGGCGGGCACGCGCTCATCCCCCTCGCTGCCGAGTATGCCATCGAAGACGCGCTTCTCCTCCTCGGCCAGGGGCCCCTTGGGCAGCTCTGGCAGGTCAGCGCTCATGGCCAGCTTGGCCGCGTGCTCGCCAGCCACGGCCCCGAAGACCAGGCAATCTATGGTGCTGTTCGTGCCCAGCCTATTAGCGCCGTGGAGGCCGTAGCAGGCGCACTCACCAGCCGCGAAGACGCCCTTGATGGGCGCCTCCGCCCTTATGTTGGCCCTTATGCCGCCCATGGCGTAATGGGCTGCTGGCTTCACGGGTATGGGCTCCTCGGCCGGGTTCACGCCAGCGAACTTCGTGGCCAGCTCGTAAATCTGCGGGAGCCTCTTCCTGAACTCCTCTTCGCTCAGGTGCGTGAGGTCGAGCGCTATGTATGGCCCGTAGGGGCCTATGAAGGCCCTGCCCTCCTCTATCTCGCGCTGCTCCGCGCGGGCTACGATGTCCCTGGGCGCGAGCTCCATGCGCTCGGGCGCGTATCGCTTCATGAACCTCTCGCCCTTCACGTTCAGGAGCTTGCCGCCAGCCGCCCTCGCGGCCTCCGAGATGAGGATGCCCTGGGGCACCAGCCCGGTCGGGTGGAACTGCACGAACTCCATGTCCGCGAGCGGGAGGCCAGCCCGGTAGGCGATGGCCATGCCATCTCCCGTGGCCGTGTAGCTGAAGGTGGTGAAGGCATAGAGGCGCCCTATGCCGCCCGTGGCAAGGACAAAGGCCTTGGCCCTGAAGGCATACATCTCGCCCGTCCTAAGTTCTATGGCCGTCAGGCCACGGGCCACGCCCCCCTCCACGACCAGCTTGGTTACCATCCACTCGTCGTAGAAGGTGATGTTGTCGTAGGCCGTGGCCCGCCCGTAGAGGGTGCGCATCTCCATGAGGCCCGTCATGTCGGCCGCGTAGCAGGCCCTGGGGAAGGTGTGGCCGCCGAAGGGCTTCTGGGCTATGCGACCCTCCTCATCCCGCGTCCAGGGACAACCCCACCTCTCCAGCTTTATGATCTCCCTGGGAGCTCTCTGCACGAAGAACTCTACCACATCTTGGTCGGCTAGGAAGTCGGCTCCCTTTATGGTGTCCCAGGCATGTAGGTCAAAGGAATCGCCCTCGCGCATGACGGCTGCCGTGCCGCCCTGGGCGCAGACCGAGTGGGAGCGCATGGGGTGGACCTTGGAGATCACGGCCACATCCAGCTTGCCGCCCGAGGCTTCAGAGGCCTCCACGGCCGCCCTAAGGCCAGCTAGGCCAGCCCCGATCACGACCACGTCGTGAGTGAGGGCCTCCAAGCACTCCGCACCCCCTCCCATGATGGCCGTGGGGCTTTTTACTCTAAGCCGAGGCGCTTGTATATCTCGGCCTTCCTCTGCTCGGCCACCCGGGCGATCTCCTCATGGTAGTTGTTGCCGTGCGCATCTATGGTTACCACCATGGGGCCGAAGTCCTCTACCTCAAAGACCCAGAGGGCCTCCGGTATGCCCAAGTCCAGCCACTTGACCTTCACCACGCGCTTGATGGCCTTGGCCGCGAGGGCGCCACAGCCGCCCGTGAAAGCAGCGTAAACGGCCCCGTGCTCCTTGCAGGCCTGCGTGGTCTTGGCTCCCATGCCTCCCTTGCCCACGATCACGCGCACGCCCGTGGCCTCGATGAAGTCGGCCTCGAAGACCTCCATCCTGCTGCTCGTCGTGGGGCCAGCAGACACTATGCGCCACTCCTCGCCCACCTTCTGGGCCACGGGGCCGCAGTGGTAGAGCACGCCATCCTTCAGGTCCACGGGCAGCTCCTGGCCAGCCTTCAGGAGCTCCATGGCCCGGCGGTGGGCCGAGTCGCGGGCCGTTACCATGATGCCGCTCACGTAGATGATGTCGCCCACCTTGAGCTTGCGCACCTCTTCCTCCGAGATGGGCGTCCTGAGCCTGTAGGTGGCCATGCCAGCTCACCCCTCCACCTCGTGCGTCAGGTATTCGACCGAGCCGTCAGCGCTTATACGGGCTGCCGCTCTCCTAGCCGCCCAGCACTGGATGGCCACGGCCACGGGGTAGGCGCCTGGGTGCCTGCAGGCGTAGTCCACGTGCACCCTCAAGGCCGTCCAACGGCCACCTAAGCCCATGGGGCCTATGCCCGTCTCATTTATGGCAGTCAGGAGCTCTTCCTCAAGCTTCGCCAGCTCAGGTATGGGGTTAGGCTGGTCTAAGGGCCTCAGAAGGGCCTTCTTGGCCAGCTCAGCTGCTATATCGAAGCCGCCGCCCAGGGCCACGCCCACCACCACGGGCGGGCAGGGCTTGCCGCCAGCGGCCATGATGGTGTCTATCACGAACTTCTTCAGGCCCTTCAGGCGGTGGGCTGGGCTCAGCATGGCCAACCTGCACATGTTCTCCGAGCCGGTGCCCTTGGGGAAGGCTATGAGCTCCATGTAATCGCCATCGAAGACCTCCCAGTGCACGTAGGGTATGTGGCGGCCGGTGTTATCGCCCGTGTTCCGCTCCTGGAGCGGGTCCACCGCGTTCGGCCTGAGGGGCACCTCCCTCGTGGCCCTCCTCGTGGCCCTCACGAGAGCCTCGTAGATGCCCTTCCTCACCGGGAAGTCAGCGCCCAAGCGCACGTAGAAGGATATAACGCCCGTGTCCTGGCACATAGGCAGGCCTTTCTCCTCCGCCACGCGCACGTTCTCAAGTATGGCCTGGAGCTGGGCCTTGCCCATCTCGCTAGTCTCTGTCTCGTAGGCGTGTCTCAGGGCCTCCCTCACGTCCCCGGGCAGCACCGTGGCTGCGAGCTTCAGGAGCTTGAACGCAGTTTCCTCTATCACCCGGATGGACATGTCCATCCCCGCCCGGAGAGCCCGTATATGTTTATACGGGTTTCGGCTAGGCCGAACACTTTCACTCACGGGTCTGCCCGGGGACGGGCTGCCCAGCTAGATGCCCCCGCTTAAATAGAACTCCTCCTAAGCGCAGGTCGGAGAGTGCGAGCTTGAGCGAGAAAGTAAGGTTCAAGCGCCTTGAGGACCTCCCCGGCGTGGGGCCAGCCACGGCTAAGAAGCTCAGGGAGCTGGGCTTCAGCACGGTCGAGGCCGTGGCCATGGCCAGCGTGAAGGAGCTCATGCAGGCTGGCCTGGGCGAGAAGAAGGCCATGGAGATCATAAATGCCGCCCGCTCGGCCATAGCCCTCACCTTCGTATCGGCCGAGGAGCTCCTCAAGATGCAGCAGAACGTGGAGCGCCTCACCACCGGCTCAAAGGCCCTGGACAGGCTCCTGGGCGGAGGCCTTGAGACGCAGGCGATAACCGAGTTCTATGGCGAGTTCGGTAGCGGGAAGTGCGTGGCCGGTGAAACCCCCGTGGCCTACCTGAACCCGGACGAGCTGCACGTAGAACCCATAGAGGCCGTTTACGAGCGCTATCGTCTTGCCTACGGTGAGCTGCCCTATGGCCAGGGCTTCGTGGTTCCCCTGAAGGGCGTCCGCGTTCTGGCCTTCACCTCCGAGGGCGTGAGGCCCGTGGAGGCCACCTTCATGTATAAGGAGCGCGTTGACAGGCTAATCATCATAAGAACGAGACGAGGCCGGGAGATCAAGGCCACGCCCACGCACAGGTTCTTAACGCTAGATGAAGACGGCAAGCTAAGGTGGGTGGAAGCTGGTCAGCTGAGGCCAGGAGTTCCAATAGCAGTTCCTAAGAAGCTGGAGCTGAAGCCTGGCCGCTCTCAGAAGACCTTGAGCGCAGATGATGCCTACTTCATGGGCCTCTTCGTGGCTGAGGGCACGCCTAACCCGCTCTCGATAACCACGGGCAGTGAGGTTCTCAAGGAATGGCTAATCAGCTACTTAAGGCGCAGGTTCGGCTTCAGGCCTACTGTGGAGGATAGGAAAGGCACCTATCGCGTGCTACTCAGAGCGCCTGTCCGCGAGTTCCTGGGCGAGCTAGCTAACTGTAGGGCCTCCGAGAAGTTTGTGCCCAAGTCCATCCTGAACGGTAACATGGAGCTTATCAAACACTTCCTCGCAGGCTACCTAGATGGAGATGGCCACCTATCTAACACGGTAGAGGCCATCACCAGAAGCGCTCGCCTGGCTCGGGAGCTAGCTTATCTCTTCGCCTGCCTAGGCATCCACATCACACTACGCGAGAAGCAAGTGGCTGGGAGGAGCTACTACAGGCTCATGATAACTGGTGAGGATAGGGAGAAGGTGGCCTCCCTCCCCTTCCGCCTGAGGAGCTATAGCCTGACCACGCACAACTCCGGGCATGGCTATCCAAGCTACGCGGCACGCCTGGCCCGGCGCGCTTTAATGGCCGTTATCGATCACAGGGGGCGTATGCCGAGCCCGTTGGCCAAGCTCTACCGTGGGAGGACATCGGGCGACCTCCTGACCAAGGAGGGGTGGCGCGCTCGTAAGGTCATCAACGAGAAGACCATGCGCGTCCTATTGAAGTTGTTAGCGCGGGTAAGAGACACGCTGCTCAAGACGTGCCTTCGCCTTGAGCAGGCACCTCTGACCAATGGCGTATTTAAACAGCTCTACCGGGAACTCCCCTTTGCCATTAGGCCCGCGTTGGCAAAGCGCCTAAGGTTAGCGCCTTCTTCGATAGGCAACTACGTGAGCCGTGGCCTGCCAGCCGATGAGACTAGGAGAGAAGCCGTGAGGCAGGCGCTGTTAGATGAGATAAGGGCTAGGTTGGCTGTGTTAGAGGAGGCGCTAGTAGAGCTCAAAGCTATCGCCTCCCTCGCCTGGGACTTCGTGGTTGAGGTCGAGGAGGCGCCTTATGACGGATATGTGTATGACTTCTGCGTGCCCGGGGCTGGCAACTTCGTGGGAGGGAACCTCCCCACCATCATGCATAACAGCCAGATTTGCATGCAGCTCTGCGTGAACGTCCAGCTCCCAAGGGAGCGGGGTGGCCTTGAGGGCGGAGCGCTCTACATAGACACGGAGCACACCTTCCGCACGGAGCGTATCGTGCAGATGGCGAGGCACGTGGGCCTGGACCCGAGGGAGGCTGTGAAGAACATCATCTATGCTGAGGCTTTCACGTCAGATCACCAGATGTTCTTGCTCGACCACGCGGATGAGGTCATCAAGGAGCACGACATCAGGCTCATCATCATAGACTCGCTCACGGCCCACTTCAGGAGCGAGTATGTGGGGCGCGAGTCCCTGGCGGAGAGGCAGCAGAAGCTGAGCAGGCACCTACACAAGCTCATCAGGCTGGCCCGTGCCTTCAACGCCGTCGCGGTCGTTACGAACCAGGTGATGGCCAAGCCGGATGTCTTCTTCGGGGACGCCGTCGCACCCATAGGAGGCCACATCGTGGCCCACACGAGCCACACGCGCATCTACCTGAGGAAGGGCAAGGGGAACGTGCGCATCGCCAGGCTGGTGTCGAGCCCATACCTGCCGGAGGGGGAGGCGGTGTTCAAGATAACGGAGAACGGCGTAGAGGACGTGAGCGAGGAGGAGATGGGGAGGGCTAGGCGGAAGTGATACGCGGTAGGGCTAGGGAGCTCCTCCAGGCCTTCCTGGAGTCCCTTCTGTCCGGCCGCTACGCGGAGGCTGAGAGGCAGCTCTCGGCTCTGGCGAAGCGCCTGGCGAAGAAGGGCGAGTGGGGCGAGGGCTACCTAAGCGCCCTCAGGGGCCTCTTGGACGCTAGGAGGGCCAATGATAGGCATGCATTCCGCCTGGAACTGGTCGAGGACCCGGAGGAGCTGAAGGAGTTCAGGAAGGAGTTCATGGCTCACGCCAAGGCCAGGCATCACGCGGACTTCGATAGGGGATACTTCTCGGCCCTAAAGGACCTGGCCTTCCTAGCCCTTAAGAGGGTCAGGGCTCAGGCCCAGGAGCCCCAGACGGTGTAGAAGAAGGTCCAGGAGAAGAGCCACATGAAGAGGTAGGAGTCTAGGCCCACTACGGCCGCATCGCGCTTCCTGATGCCTCTCGGCCTGATGCGCCTGAGCACCTTGTAGGACGTGTAATAGATGGCCGCGGCCCAGGCGATGGCGAGCACCCAGCTCAGGATGAAGAAGGGGAACTCCAACCTGCTGAGGAGAGCGCTCACGATGCCCGTGAGAAAGCCCACCAGCGCCCTTATGTAGAAGAGCTTGTCAGTAGGCTTCAAGGCCCATCTCCCCGGTGGTGGCCATGCCCAAGACGGCGCTGAGCGGCCTGGACCTAGCGGCCGTGGTCCGCGAGCTGAGAGAGCTCATCAAGGGCTCCCGCCTCGCGAATATCTACCAGCTGAGCCAAAATAAGTTCTTGTTGAAGCTGAGGGGGCGTGGCCGCACCTTCAGGCTACTCGTGGAGCTCGGGAGGTGTGCCCACCTCCTGGGCGAGGGCAGAGAGGTGAGCGTGCCGGAGCGGCCTCCTCCCTTCTGCATGGGGCTCCGCAAAGACCTAAGGGGCCTCCTCCTGGCCGATG
>Ga0190367_1001857_pt1 | contig 11620 bp, 12 predicted proteins | sample 4872181011_MG_FD_171838 | JGI IMG/M metagenome (GOLD analysis project Ga0190367, IMG submission 171838) | Hydrothermal vent microbial mat bacterial communities from Southern Trench, Guaymas Basin, Mexico - 4872-18-10-11_MG | ecosystem: Environmental > Aquatic > Marine > Hydrothermal vents >... | reverse complement strand
AAACAATAGGATGAACGTTTTATTATTTTATAGGCGATTATGATGGATTCGGAAGTTACTACTATTAGGCGTGCTTATATAAAACAGAAGTATCATTTTGTAGGCAGATATGCTGTTGTGAAGCCATGCCACTGGGTTAAGAAGTCTCTCAACACTAAAGGTAGGGAGCACTGCTATAAGCAGAAGTTCTATGGTATTCCAACTCATAGATGTCTCCAGATGTCGCCAACAATCTTCTGTAATGAAGAATGTGTTTTCTGCTGGCGTGCACATCCGAGAGAGCTTGGAGTAAAAATAGATGAAACTGGCGAGTTCAAGTATGATGCTCCTGAGGATATAGTTAGGAATTCGCTTTTAGAATGGCGTCGAATACTCTCCGGATATGGAGGTAATCCTAACGTCGATAGACTAATGCTTGAGGAGGCTTTAAGGCCTATACATGCCGCTATAAGCTTAATAGGTGAACCTACGCTCTATCCTTACCTTGGTGAACTGGTAAAGGAGTTCTTTAAGAACGGGTTTAAGACTGTATTTATTGTAACGAATGGTACTAGACCTGAAGTTCTCGCTAACCTTGAGGTTTATCCTTCTCAACTATACGTTTCAGTGGTTGGTCCCAATAGGGAAGTTTTTGAGAAGACTACTAGGCCTCTTATTCCTAACGCCTGGGATAAGTTAAACGAGACTCTTGAAATATTGAGTAGCTTTAATATACCTACGGTAATGAGGCTAACGCTTGTTAAGGGTTTAAATATGGTTGATATAGAGGGATATGCTAAGCTTGTCCTAAAGGCTGAGCCTACATATGTTGAGCCTAAGGCTGCTATGGATGTTGGATGGTTTAGAAGGAGGCTTGATAGAACGAATATGCCGACACATGAGGATATTAGGAGGTTTTCGGAGAAGCTATCCGAGTTAACTGGATATAGGATAATCGACGAATCGATACCCTCTAGGATAGTTCTTCTATCAAAACTTGATAGACCCATTAGGCTAGTGCCTATAGAGGAAGCAACTCATCTTGATTATCTTAGAGAAATCCTGAGACAAGGTAAATCGGTTTTGCCTGAAGAACACTAATAGCTATACTAATCGATACAGAGCCTCTAAATTGTTAATAGCGCCTTTACCGGCATAGTGTATTCTTTTCTCAGTTCATCCAGCGACCTTTTCTTACCTATTATTACAAAGACGCCGATTGGCATTGCTTTAGCTTTCTCGCATACTGATATTAGAGCTCTTACTGTGGATCCAGACCTAATGATATCATCTACTATGAGTACGTTATCGCCCCTCTTTATTAGCTCTCTCGGAACGTATATGTGCGAATAGGTGCCCGTGACATATACCTGCTTTACTTCTATGAAATCGTCGACTCCAAGCTCCTTCTCATTTTTGGCTACAACTATGTTACTATTAACTTCATATCCTATGATTGTAGCTAATGGAATACCATCGGTTTCCTTGGTTAAAATTTTGGATATTTTCATGAACCTAAACTCATGTACAGCTATTCTCGCTATCATTTTAAGGAGGTTAATATCTGAGACTAATGCAGTAATGTTTATTATCCCATTCCTAAACTCGATTTTCCTTCTAACAATATCCTGTAGTATGTCGTTTTTAAATATGTTTATTATCTCGTTGGCCCTCTTAAGGCTAGGTAACACCTTTCCATTAATATATCTGCTTAAGACCGGCGCTGGGAGATTCAGCATCTCCTCCAAGACCTTATATGAATAATTCTCTTTAAGAAGCTTGAGAACCTCGACCGCCAGCAATTTTATCTTTATATCGTAGATCTTGCTCATGGGTTTTAAATTAGCGAGGGTTACAAATATCTTTTATTTTAATTGAGATGAAAAGATGAGGAAATTTGTATAGAGATAGATCATTTAAAGACATGAATTGAAGAATATAACTGTTAGGTAGGTTACAGCTATTGATTGTATAGCTCCAGCGGCTATTTGAGCTAGTGTGTGTGCATGTAGTTTTAGGCGTGCCCATCCTACCGGTAATAGGAGGAGCTGAAGAATTAGGTAACGGTAACCGAACTTTAGTGCAAGCATTGTAACCGGACCAGCTACTCCAGCTGTATGTATACTAATCTTCCAGTAGAGGGTTACTATGAAGAGAGAAAACGTTACTGTAAAGTAGCATAGATGGTATAGTGCTAGTATATTCATTTTGAGGGTATAGAATAATATGAAGCCCAAGGCGTATCCAATTAGGGCTGGTATGAAGAACTTCGGTCTATCTGAATGTTTTGATACGAAAATATCGGTTTTGCCCTTGATTTTATAGTAGATGATGAGTATCGTCGGCATAATTAGTAGCGTGAATATGCAAATAGCTGTGGTAAGGAGTACGCCGACGGACGTTAAATGTTCACTTGATATTATTGCTGGGAGCAGATAGACTGAAAAAAGCGGGGCGTTAAATATATGGGATATTATATAGGCTACTCTACTGCTAATATTTTTATGCATAAAAGTAAATGATTACATTCAGCAAATTATATGTGTTGGTGTCTTTATGCGGCTGAAGAGGCTTGCGCACGTGTTTAGGGATAAAAAGACATCAGCTAGGATAGCTCTAATTTTGTCAGTACTATCAACTATAGTCGGGCTATTTCTGGCCGGAATAAATCCGCTATTTCTTCCGCTTATTCAGACACTCGCCATTTATCCCTTCTATATCTTTGATATACGGCATGTATGGACTAAACGTGCAGTGAATAAAGTTCTATTATGGGCTTTAGGTGCTACTATTACAATGATAGTAATCTCGTACTTTATGACGGACAGTATTTCACCATTAATTATTCAGGGAGAGAGGTATAAGTTAGAGATGTTTAGCTGGATAAAGACTGGCGTGGGACCTGAGGGAGATATAAACTTATTCCTTTATCCGAAGATAAAAGAGTTAGCTATATTCTCTCTGTTAACCTTAGTAACATTAGGCTTTGGCGGACTATTCCTTGGCGCTATCCTACTTAACTACATGAACTATTATGTTGGATGCCTCCTAACCTACGCTAGACCCGATGTAATAAGCGTAGCTTTGGCTATACTCATGTCGTGGCCTATTTATGCCGTTATCAGAGTTATCGGCTACGTAAACTTAGGCGTTGCATTAACGATGCTTCCCGAATCTATACTATTTAGACATAAGCTGGATAAGGGGAAGTTCTATAGGCGATTAAAGGTGGCTATCGTGTGTATCTCACTTGACTTTATTCTTAAAGCTACCATAGCGAATATGATATATAGGCCAGTGCTATATCATGTTACTAGGATACCTTGAGATGATGAAGAAGAGACGAGACGATCGATGACGTGCACACCCTTAGCTGATTCCACTAAGGCGTTGAGTATATAATTGTCATTTGATAATTTATGACCCGATGATTAAAATGAAATATTTTGACACTAAGCTTAGGTTCTTAATTGCTATATTGGTTCTAAGCACCATACTCTGTTATATTCCAAGATCACACAGCCAATCGAATAAATTCTGTATCGAAAAGGAGTGGTGTCTGCTAATAATAGATAAGAGTGGAGACGTGTACCTTACCTACAACCTTACTGTTAGCGTTCTAAGCGGAGCTATTAAAAGCTATGTAACTGTGGGTATGCCTGTAAAGTCCTTCGAGGTTATAGAGGTAAGGGAACTGGAAACGGATACTAAAATTAACTATGAATCTATAATCGAGGGAGACTACTATGCTGTAAAGATGCTTGTCTCTTCGCCCATCTACACGGGGAAATCTAGGACGTTCATATTAAGGGTTGTTCTTCACGATTTCATATATGAGGATAAGGATAATCCGGGCAATGTTGGATTGCTATTCATTCCCTCATGGTGGGATACAAATGTATTTATGGAGATTAAAGACTTAAGGGTCGAAATAGTTCTTCCTGAAGGAGTTAGCTCGGGCGAGTTTAAATGCACACCGCCTTACGATAACATCCTCAGGGTTGATGATAAAATAGCCCTTTACTGGGAGAGATCTAATCTTGCCCCAGACTTCAAGTTTAAGGTTGGTGTATCCTTCCCATCTAAATATGTTTCACATTATGTAAAGGCTGAGGAGGAAGATATCTTTTCCACAATAATTGAATTGCTAATATGCACTATTGCGCCGATCCTAGCTTTACTTATACCGTTTATCGCAGTGGCCATGTTTATATATAATGCTAGGAAATTCGCGTATGAGGAGCCTAAGCTAATGATCGAGGCTCTCGGCGTCAGAAAAGGATTGACCGCAGTTGAAGCTGCTTATCTGATAATGAAATATGAAGGACGTAAAGACTATAGTAGAATTTTGACCATGATATTGTTTAGTCTTCTTAAGAAGGGGGCTGTAACTGTAACTAGCTATAAACCTTTAAGATTGAAAGTAGTGAAGGAGAATGCCGTCGGTTTAAGGTACTATGAGTATGAGTTTCTCCGAGCCATAAGACCTGATGGAAGTCTTGACTCCAATATACTAGTTGATGTTTTTGAGGCGCTAGATAGAGGCGTTAGGGCAAAGATGAGGGGTTACTGCCTTAGGGATACTGTGAATCATTATAAGAGTATAGTTGCTAGAGCTTGGAGGCAGGTTCAGGAGGCGGGCACCCCTGAAATCCAGCTAAAGGAGCTGGGAGAGAATCTTGAATGGCTACTGATAGATCCTGAGTTCGACAATAAACTGAAGACTTTACCCGAAATATATGTGCCCTTCGACTATTACTATAGATTATACTGGGACTGGTACTGGACTCATACGCCGACCAGCGTAACCCTTAGAAGGGGAGAGGGAGAAGCTACCTCAGTTAATATTCGTGAACTTGCCGATGGAGTGGCTTCATTCTTCGAAACGGCCACAAATCAGATTGCAACTCAGGTTGAAAGCGTGGCTGATAAGATAGCTAGTATATTTGAGAAAGAATCTATTCAGGCGTCCTCAAAAACTACTAGGTCTCATCGCTCAGTTACCTGTGTTTGTGCCTGCGTCTCCTGTGCATGCGTTTGTGCATGCGTCTCTTGTGCATGTGCATGTGCTAGTGGTGGTGCAGGATAATGGTGTTTAAAAAGGGTAAGTTCATCTCATATATCGATGAAGATAACGGCTTACACATGCATCTAAGGATAGATCCGGACGGCAATGGAGTTCTTATAATAAACGCCTCTGTTGTAGTTTATCTTAATAGGACAGCAGCCTTCTACGTTGAGTGCTTTCTAAAGGAAATGAAACCTGAAAAGGTTGCTAAAAAGGCTGTTAGGAAGTTTAAGGGCTTGACTAGAGAGAAAGCAATCCAAGACTATACTAGGGTTATTAATAACGTCCTTTCGTTGGCCTATTCTAAGGTCTGTCCCATCTCGAGCCTAGGATTTGAGAAGGTAGAGCCGTTCTCTATGAGACCTTCGGCTCCGTATCGTGTGGATCTAGCTTTAACATATAGGTGTAATAATAAGTGTATTCACTGTTATAGTTCCTCCCCCGATGCATCCAAGGAGAAAGGCGAATTATCTACTAAGAAGTGGAGGAAAATAATAGACAAACTCTTCGATGTAGGCGTTCCCCAGATTACATTTACTGGCGGCGAACCTACATTAAGGAGGGATTTAGTGGAGTTAATATCTTATACGCAGAAAAAGGGGCTTGTAAGCACATTAGTTACAAACGGTAGACGGCTTGCGGATAAGGAGTATTTACGTATGCTCGTTGAAGCTGGTCTTGACGGAATACAGATCACCCTTGAGTCGGCCGATCCTGAAGTCCATGACTCTATCACTAGAGTTAAGGGAAGTTGGAGGGAAACAGTTGAGGGAATCAAGAACGCAGTTAAGGAGAAGGTATATATTGATGTGAATATGACGTTAATGAAGCATAATATAGCTGGCATTGAAAAATGGGTTAAGTTCCTCCATGAGCTTGGTGTTGAAAATATATCGGCTAATAAGGTTATATACTCAGGCAAGGCTATCGAACTTGTTGAGGATCTAGAGCCGCCAGTAAATGATGTAGAGGAAGCCCTTGTTAGAATTAAAGACTTGGCTGAAGACTTAGGCATGAAATTTACGTGGTATGGAGTTACCAGATACTGTGAGCTTAATCCGCTTGAGCTAGGTTTAGGGATAAAATCCTGCTCTGCTGCGTTAATTACGCTAGCTGTAGAGCCGGACGGGACAGTTATACCATGCCAGAGCTACTTTAGGCCTCTCGGTAATATTCTACGCGATAAATGGGAGAAGATATGGAATAACCCTCTCGCCATTACTCTAAGGGAAGCTAAATATGCTCCTGAAAAATGCTTTAAATGTCCTCTATTTAATACATGTAGGGGCGGATGTCCCCTCGAGTATGAGGTGAAAAAAAGTTGTCGGCTAAAAAATTCCTTTCTGGCGCTTTAGGTCTCTTCCTCATAGGTCTAGGTGCTATATTTATAATAGCATCTACCGTGCCAGGAAAATCCTATCGATTAATGATAGGGGTTGCATTATCGGCTTTAAGCTTACCTCTACTATACTTCGCCTTTAAGCCAACCCCTAAGATAGTTAAGTATGAGGTTAAAGTTAGCTGGGATCCTAGCGGTAAGCTTGCAGTCGAGGAACTAAGGTGTCCTAAGTGTGGTGCGACGCTTCCACCTCCTAAGCCAGGAGATGAGTATGTTAAATGCCAGTACTGTGGTGCTGTCATTAAACTAGTTGAAGAACCGATATGGTAGCTCTGTTTAGTTAAGGTTATTTACCTTAAGTCTATGCTTGCTGAAGGTGTTAGCATATGGAGCTTATTATTAGACGACCGAAATCTCCTGAGGAGTTTAGGATTATAATGGATATTATGAAGGATGCATGGGGAATGGCTGACTATACTGAAGCTGTGCCAGCACACTTCCTTAGGAGTATAGATGATAACGGCGGTCTAGTTCTAATAGCCTATGATAGAGATACGCCTGTTGGCTTTACCCTCGGTATTCTGGCTCGAAGCGACAGTAGGCTCTATTTATACTCTCATATGACAGGCGTTGTTTCAAAGTATAAGTATAAGGGGGTTGGGTTTAAGCTTAAGCTTGCACAGAGACAATGGGCTATCGAGCAGGGATTAGACCTGGTAAAATGGACCTTCGATCCTCTTCAAGGCCTTAATGCATACTTTAACTTCAATAAATTAGGCGTCGTATGTAATACATATTATCGCAACTTCTATGGTGAAATAAGGGATGGAATTAATAGAGGGCTTATAACGGATAGGTTTAAGGTGGATTGGTGGATTAAGAGTAAAAGAGTGGAACTTAAAGTGAAAGGGCTACTTAAGCCTCCATCTTTTAATGAAGTAAGAAATCTGGGAGAAGTAGCCAATGTTACAGAAGAAATAGCTGGTGGTGTCAGAAAAATAAGCGAAATAAAGCTTGATATCGATAGCGAAGTGGTTTTTGTTGAGATCCCAGGCGAGTTATCGAAAGTTAGAGACTACAGCCTTGATTTGGCAAATGACTGGAGACTTAGGACTAGGCAGATATTTGAAACCTACTTCGCAAAGGGTTATTATGCTATAGAATTGATATCTGAAAAAGAGGATGAGATAAGGAGGAATTTTTACGTTCTATGGCGCAGAGATTTAAAAGATATACTTAATGGCAAAGTTCCATGGATCGGTTAACGCTCTACAACGAATGATATTTTTACTCTAGCTTTATACTTCACTATTTCTCCATTCTTAATATCCGCCGTAAGCGATAATACTTTTACTCTAAATACGTTCCTTACAGTCTTATGTGTTGCAGCTATCGCATTCTTAACAGCATCTTCCCATCCCTTCTCGGACTCACCCACAATTTCAATATTTTTGACTACAACCATGCTCTCACCTTACTCACCTATACTACTTAGGATAAAGTATTTAAGAATTTATTTCGGAAGTTAAAATTCCGTATATGCGCTATTATTCCCCGACCTTAATTATTCAAGTTACGCCTCTCTGTTGTCTTTCTTAAGCAGATGGTTTAAATATGAGGGGTTCATTCAGATGGTGAGGTGATATTATGGTTATAGAAATAGATAAGGAGACGATGAAGGCTGTTCAAGAGAGTTTTAAGGCGCTTGAAAAGACTGTTAAGATATATCTCTTCACTACTACAAAGGAAAGATGCCTATACTGTAACGAAGCTACCGAATTATTTAATATTATCGCATCGCTTTCTGATAAGATTAGGGTTATTAAGATAGTTGACGATGAAAATAAGGCTAAGGAGTTTAATGTAGACAAGTATCCGGCCATTATAATTCATGGTGCAGATAAATACAATGTTAGATACTTTGGTCTGCCCGTCGGCTACGAATTCGGAGTTATAGTTGAAGATATAGTTCATGCATCGCTAGGCAGAGTAGATATCCCCGGTAATGTTATGGAGAAGATAGGTAGAATTGATAAACCTGTGCATATACAGGTATTTGTTACGCCGACCTGCCCCTACTGTCCCTATGCCGCGTTAAATGCCCATTCATTAGCAATAGTTAATAAAAATATAGTTGCCGACGTTATAGAGGCCATGGAGTTCCCGGATCTGGCAGATAAATATGGAGTATTTGCTGTCCCTAAGACTATTATAAATAATAAAGTAGAGTTTGAGGGGGCTACATCAATATCCTTCCTAGTAGATAAAATATACGAAGCACTTAAGGAGCCTATATAGACTTAATATCTACTAGGAGATCAGGTCTATCGGTGGTTATTCCGTCTACTCCTCTGTTCCTGTACTCTAATGCCGTTTCTATGTCGTTAATAGTCCATACAACAACTTTAAGCTTGAGCCTTTTTGCAAAGGCTATAGCTTTTGCCGTAGCTATTCTAAAATATGGTAAAACCATATTAGCTCCCATTTTCTTGGCCTTGACTATGCCATCAAATGGTTTAATGTATATTAATCCGGTATAGGCTTTAGGATTAAACAGCTTCACCTCCTCAATATGGTGAGAATTAAATGATATGAATATGGAATAAGGCCAAATATTCTCTTGGTCAGCTAGATTTAATACTGGTTTTACGGCTTCATCCTCCTTAATCTCTATAAATAACACAACCTTACCCGCGACCTCTTTTACGACTTCCTCTAGAGTTGGTATCTTCTCGTTATCTCCTGCATTAAATTTCTTAAGCTCCTTAAGAGTGTAGTCCCTTACTCTTCCCTTTCCGTTAGTTGTTCTATCCAAGGTCTCATCATGCATTATAACTGGAATATTATCCTTTGTAAGCCTCACATCAACCTCAACTGCGTCGACCCCTAAAGCAATAGCCCTTTTAATAGATCTAATAGTATTCTCTGGTTCAAGCCCTTTAGCACCTCTATGTCCTACAATAAATAACTTCATTTCAAACAATTCATTTACAGTAGTAGCCATTAAAACACCAAGTAATAAGGATAAAAGCCAATATATTAAGTAATTCGGAAGATAAGTGACTTTGCCTTTACGACCTCAACGTTAAACATAACTTATATCCAAGACGGGATATATCTGAGATAAACTTCATTGCCTTACTTTTATCTAACTCTATATCATTCGGATCCATATGAATTATCTTCAATGCCGCTCTAGAAAATCCTCTTAATTTACCTACTAGAGCTTCCTCTATAGGTACTCTCTTTAGTATATTCAGAAGTAGGCTACAATTTGATACATAGCTTATGCTTGGCATATAGCTATATCTTAGAAGCACAGCTGAAATAAGCTTGTACGCAGCTCTACTAAAATAACGTATCCGCCCCTCTAAATCGTGTATCTCACTGATTTTTCTAAACTCTTCCTCTGCATCACTCAACAATGTATCTATTAATTTTTTCACTTCAGAACAACTGAATGACTTTTTAGCTAGCCTCTTATAATATGGTAGTTTTAGCTCTAATTCCTTTTCTATAATTCTATTTATCAGGAATTTATCTACTACTATATGTTCTTCTTTAATCTTTAACATGGGCGATACTGTTGAATATAATAGCTTTAAATCATAGCATACTTTAGCTGCCAAATCATCTATGATACCTTCTGAAACTTTCATAGGTATACTTTTAAGCTTTCTACTAAGTGCTTTCCTGATGTTTGAAATTGTTATTGGATGAATTCTTCCATCCTCATCCTTGAAGAATAAATACTTTGCTGTATTCACGTAAAATTCGAATATTGAAGAGTATTCTCCACTTCTATCTATTTTTTCAAGCGAATATCTTACTGCTTCAACCACATCATCACGGCTGAGAACGTCTATGTGGCTTAATACAGCCGTTACCGCAGGTACTAGTTTAAAAACGACATCCTCGGGTATACCACATTTTATTAGCGAACCTATTATCCTCTCTACTCTAAAATCTTCAAATATACCGTCGCGTCTAATGATTCTAGCCAAGCTCTTATTTATCCTATCGAATTTAGTAAAGACGGATCTATATTCCTCCTCTTTCTGCTGAAATTTATTGTCCAGAAACTCAAGAATATTTCTTAGAAAACTTTCTCCATCTTTAGTTAGCGTATATTTATCCCCAGTGAGGGTTAACATGTTAGATTTTAAGAGAAAACTGAGGCAGGATTCGACGTCGCTAGGGGAGTAATCTGAGGATAAATACATAGGATAGTATAGGTCAAATATTGCACGCATTTGAAAATCAATACCATTTTCAAGATAACAAATATAAAGTAGTGACGAAGAGAGCCTTAGTTTTTCAGTAGAATATCCTAAGTTCATTTTTTCCTTTATTTCATCCCCGTAAATTCCTAGGGCCTCATAAAATATCAGGAAAAGGAAACGTTTACTTCTGCTCGCAAATATTTTCCTGGATATGACAGCACTTCCTTTCCTTTCAATATTCACTCCTTCACGGATCCTCTGTATAGACCTCCCGATTAGAGCTCCAATGTTTTCCACGGCGTTCGATGGACACTTCACTATTATGAATAGATATCCTAATTCATCATCGAAAGTCCAATCCGATATCTCCGCATTATATCTTTTTATATTACTACCTATTCTATCAATTCTTTTTGCTAGTTTTATTGGAAAGTCATGAATATCATAGACCTTAATCTTAAAGAAGAATATATAATCCCTAGTGTCGTTATTCAACGGTAAACCACCTGCTTTCCCAAAATAGTACTAGGTCTTCAGCATATTTTCTATCCATTTCTAGTCCAGGAGAGATATGTATGGCATTTCTGTTCCTCATTAAAGCTCTTAGATACGCATTTACCTTATCCTTTGTACCGCTAGATTTCAATAGATTTATTGGAAAGTTTACCATCATAGGCCTTGCAGGGATTTCATGCCTAGTGGATTTAGGTGGAAAAAGTAAATCTCTTCCTGCTGCGTGGACTACATCGCTTTTTGATACCTTGGGCATTACGGCTATAGCTAGTATCTCTTTTTCGATTTTGCTGCTAAGGGAAATATCAGGTATGAAATCCATCTTCAGATTAATACTTTCTACAGTCTCCTTAAACATTTCATGAATTTTCCGAAATAAGGATACTTTATCTTCATTATTGTATATTATGAAAGCCACATTAATTTCTGGAACAAGTATTGATGGAGTATCCTTAACATCCATTATATTCTGAATCCTTGTCTTACTAAAATCGAATC
>Ga0190367_1001854_pt1 | contig 11627 bp, 15 predicted proteins | sample 4872181011_MG_FD_171838 | JGI IMG/M metagenome (GOLD analysis project Ga0190367, IMG submission 171838) | Hydrothermal vent microbial mat bacterial communities from Southern Trench, Guaymas Basin, Mexico - 4872-18-10-11_MG | ecosystem: Environmental > Aquatic > Marine > Hydrothermal vents >... | reverse complement strand
ACGCATAAAATCTATTGTTCAAAGTTTAAATTTTAAAAACTAAATAGTTAAAGTGGGGATAAACTATGGTAACCTTAAAGTTTACAACAAGAGCAGCAAATGACCCAGCATACGTAGTTACCGTAGGCCTCTCCAGACCATTAAAAGACGCTTTTATAGGCATGGAAAAGACGAAGATAAATAAAATTGGTAGGAAGCTAACAAAGTATTTATCATATAGAATAGCTAGCGTATTGATAAAGAATGGTTACGATTTACCTCTTCCTGAAGGCTACCTACTTAAGGTCCGTGGAGAAGTAACATTCGACTATAGCGAGGAAGGCGGAGAGATAAACGTTAATGTTAAGGGAGTAAAACTATCAATAGACATCTTCAAAAAAGAAAAATCCATAGCTTACTCCGAAGGAACTTTGGAGTACCCAACAGTAGAGGAAAAGGCAGAAGAATAAAAGTGATAGGAAATGCCATTAACCATAGACAATGAGCTTAAAATAGTTTTTAACAAAGACTTCTACACGAAAAAACATATTTTATGGGGAGGCTTTGAAGACGGAAGAGTAGTTGATGCATCAGAGATCGCATCCAAAATATCATCCCTGCTTAACGAAATAGTTCACGTGAAAACAGATGATGTGGAGAAAAGAAAGTTCACATTCTATACAAAAACCGCAACATTAGGTATAATATATTTTGGAAAACCTGAAGAATCTTATGTTACAGCATCAGCAACATTAACTAGCGTGTATAGTGCTGTTTTAGAGAAAATATTTAAGACAATATCTGCAGATGGGGAATACCCTATTGTAATGGAAATAGCCAATGACTTAGAAAACCCTAGCCAAATATCTATAAATGTATTACCTAAGGAATATTTGAAAACCTACGAAAACATACATAAGAATATCGTAGAATATGCTTGCGAAATAACATCTATTCCAAGACCTCTTCTTGAAGACCTTGTTAAAAGACACTCAGAATACGGAGTAATAGCTGTCTTCAAGAGGAATGGAGGAAGGAAAGTATTACCGCCAACGTTTAAGCCTCCTAAACATAACATACCCTTACTGCCGAAAACGTGTCCCATAGGATTTATTGCCGGTTATTCTCCTAATTTATCGAAGTGGTTGATTCTATATTACGACCCCATAGGATATTATGGCGTAGAATATTATGAAGTAAGCAAAGACGGGTTTAAAAGCCTATGGAAACTAAAGTTCATGGAGAAAGAAGAGCTTGGAACATTTAGACTAGCAGAGGTAGAAGGTAATTTACAGGTAGAGAAGTGGATGAACATTTTAAACGTTGGTGCAAAAGTAGGGTCTAAACTAGAAGAAGTAATTACTAAAGATAGCTTTAGTGTTGAAGATCCCAACGTATTTTCAGCATTCTTCATAGTCCCTGTTAGAAGAGTGAGTGAAGAAGTTGAGGAATGTGAAATATATATTTATAGCAGATACTGGAGATCTCCTAAGCTTATAAGAACTAATGTTAAGTATCGTAAGGAACATGGTCTAACAGGGTTAATGTGGATAAGAGAAGTTAACTTAACACCTTCTATGAAGTGGCTTAAAACGTGTTGGAAAGTTTTAAGTAGAATATCCCTTATAACAGCATGTGTTTTAAGTGTTTTAAAAAGCTAAAAAGGCAGTATGGTCATTTTATTTCTAATAAACTTTCCAACGATGTTTATTTTAGCATTACAGTACGGGCACTTATTATCGTTAGTGACATGGTATTCTAAAACACGGTACCCAGCTCTAATAATTAACGGTTTCCCGCATTTAGGACAGTATGTTGTTTCATAACGCCAATCACCTATATTTCCTACGTAAACATATTCTATGTTGTACTCCTCCTTGGCGATATTGTACGCTGCAATCAGCTTATTGACATCTGTAGGTGGCTCATAGTATTTCCAAGCAGGATAATATCTGTTTATGTGCAGTGGAACACTTTCTCCAAGTACGTCTACATGTCTTTTTAAAACCCATCTTAAACATTCATCCCAATCATTAGCCTTGGTTACCATTAAATAAACTATTTCTACATGTATTCCTAGATCTAAAGCTCTCTTAGCATTTCGAAAAACTATCATAGGATCTAAAGCTCCAATGAATTTATTATATGTTTCATAGCATCCCTTAATGTCAAAGTTTAAGCCATCAAGTCCGACCTCGTAAAGTGCTTCAAGCGCACTAAACGTCATGTAGCCATTACTTACAATTGTGTTATACAATCCCTTCTTCTTAGCTAGTTTAAAAACATCAATAAGATATTCGAGCTGCGTAGTAGGCTCATTGAAGCTTGCACATAATCCTTCATCACCGTTTCTAAGCGCCATTTTTACAATCTTTTCTGGAGAATACGTTTTACCCCACTTAATGTCAGGTGTTTGGAAGCTTAAATGATAATTTTGACACCAAGGGCAGTGGAAATTACATCCCCAGTTAGAGAATGTTAAAGCAGTACTGTTAGGCCAGAAGTGAAAGAGAGGTTTGATTTCAATTGGCCTACTTTCAATAGCGCTTAGAATACCATATCCAATAACGCGGATTTCACCATCAACGTTTACTCTATTTCCACAATACCCCTTCTCACCCTCTTTAAGCAAACATCTTCTTTCGCAAACACCGCACATAACGTAGCCACTACCCAGGTCTACGGAGAAGCTACTTACGGGAAAGTCCTTAGCGCTCCTAGGCTTGAGCATCATATTTTACCTAAAATCGCTAATGCATCTTCCTCGTATTCTACGTCGTTCTCGCTAATTTCTATAAATTTTAGTGGTTTATCAACTATTTTGAAATACCTAATCTTCTTCTTTTCCTTCTTAGCTTGCATTATCTCCCTTAAAACTCCATCACTAATTTCCCCGAAAACCCATAATTCATCACATATACTTAAAAGCTTAGAGTTAGCTTTCCTGACAAGATTCCTATCGACCGTATCTAAAAGAAAGTAGTCGAAACACATGAATGGATTTATAGGTATAGCTCCCTTCTCAAAAACAAACTTTGAAATATGTGCTCTAAGATAAAATCTCTTCTTAGACATAGCCGTAAAAACAAGCATTACTAAGTTACACCTAAATGAATGTAGAAGTGAGGATATTATAAATAGGTACCTGGTAAATACAGAGACAAAAACTATCTTTCTCTCTTACCTTCAATGAACTCCTCAAACCATCTTTTTGCCGTTTCATCGTCTGGCGCTTGTATTGGCGGATGTTTGAAGAAGAACGCTGATGGACTTATTACTACTCCTCCTAATCCTCTGTCTTTAGCTATTTTAGCTGATCTTATGGCATCGATGAGTATTCCTGAAATCATTGATTTATCATCTACTGTAAGTTTAACCTCTAATGTTACTGGAAAATCCGCAAACGATATCCCCTTAATGTAAATGTAAGCTACTTTAGTGTTTCCTAGGAATGGTATGTAATCGCTTGGACCTATCCTTACTTTACCTTCCCTCTCCAATTCCTTACCATATGGTAGGATTGATGTTACAGCTTCTGTTTTGCTTATCCTTTTACTTTTCAATCTCTCTTCAACAGTCATGTTTAAGAAGTCTGTGTTTCCACCAATGTTTAGCTGGTATGTTTCTTCAACCCTTACACCTCTCATGTATAACAATCTTACCAAGGTTCTATGAAGTATCGTAGCACCTATCTGCCCCTTAACATCATCACCTAGTAAAGGTATCCCTTTCTCCTCAAAGAGCTTCGGCCAGTAACCATTAGGGTCACTAGCTATAAATACCGGAATAGCGTTGACAAAGGCAACACCAGCTTCTAAAGCTGCTTTAGCATAGAATCTAGTAGCTTCCTCACTACCAACAGGTAATAAATTAACTAGAACATCGGTTTTGGTTTCCTTAAGCTCATCAACTATGGTATCTAACGTGACATCGTTATCGTCATCTATGGGTTTGAACGATTCTTTCATATGCTCGGCTACACCATCAAGAACTTTACCCTTTCTTACAATAACTCCAAGCTTAGGTACATCTGCAAATTTCGGCGTAATATTAGGATAAGCGAATATAGCTTCACTAAGATCTTTACCAATTTTTTCTATTGAAACATCGAAAGCCGCCGAAAACTCAATATCGCCTATGTGGTAAGGACCAAGTTTTACATTAGCAACCCCTGGAACATAAGCGTTTTCATCAACATCCCTATAGTAGTATACTCCTTGAACTAGCGCTGAAGCTGCATTACCTACACCAACTATTGCAACTCTAATTTTGCCCATAATCTCACCTTGGTTTAACTCATATTTATATAGATAAATATGTATGTGTATAAATATACCTCCCGTGAATATAAATGTTTATATACGTAAGCTATTTTTAGAAAATATTCATGGTAGAGGTTAATAGATTTGCTCAAAACAAAGGCTCTAAATAGACTTCGTAGGAAAATAACTATAGAAACACTCTGGCTATACATAATATCTGTTCTAAAAGATAAACCAACATATGCATACGATGTTAAAGTTAAGATAAGAAAGAAATTCGGGTTTAATCCGACAACAATAACCTTATATGTTGTTCTCTATAGGCTTGTAAAAGAGGGGCTCCTAGAAGTTTTTGTTGAGAAAGGTGTTAAGAAATATAAGGTTACCGAAAAAGGTAAAAATACATATAATAATGCGTTGAAAATGATAGATGAGTTACTAGAGAAGTTAAAATCTTAAACTGTACTTTTCAGGGTGCTAAAGCATTGAATCTTAAAGGAAGACATTTTCTATGGCTTGGCAATTATACTAGGGAAGAACTCGAATTATTTTTGAAAAAAGCTGCAGAATTTAAAACTAAGTATTACTCCGGGGAAAGAATAATACCCCTACTTAAAGGTAAAACGTTGGCTATGATATTTCAGAAACCAAGTACTAGAACACGTGTAAGCTTCGATGTAGCTATGAAGCAACTAGGTGGTTTCACTATTTCTCTTAACTGGTATGAAATGCAGCTTGGGAGAGGAGAGACCATAGCAGATACCGCAAGAACCTTGAGTAGATATGTTGACGGTATTGTTGCTAGAGTTTATGAACACAAAGATTTAGAGGAAATGGCTAAGCACTCAAAAGTCCCCGTTATTAACGGCTTAAGTAACTCTTTTCACCCTGTTCAAGCACTGTCTGACATGTTTACTATTCTTGAAAAGAAAGGTAGGTTGAAAGGGTTAAAGCTGGTCTTTGTAGGTGATGGAGGAAATAATGTTGCTCAAAGCCTATTATTAGCTTCAACCATATTCGGCGTACATATAACCATAGCTTCACCTAAGAAGTACAGGCCTGATCCTAAGGTGCTTAAAGTAGCTTATGAGGAAGCTGAAAAATCCGGTTCAGAAATAGTTTTCGAGGAAGACCCTGAAAAAGCTGTTGAAAAAGCTGATGTAGTATATACTGATGTATGGGTTAGTATGGGCCAGGAGAAGGAAGCTGAAGAAAGAATAAGGGAATTATCAAAGTATCAGGTAAATGTTAAGCTTATCAAGAAAGCGAAACCAGACGTTATTTTCATGCATTGCTTACCCGCTCACAGAGGACAGGAGGTAACTGATGAAGTTATTGACGGACCATGGTCTGTCGTATGGGATCAAGCAGAAAACAGGTTGCATGTGCAAAAAGCTATTCTCGCTCTGTTACTCTGAGACACCTGAAGCTTTCCCTGAAATCTCAAGTATAAAAGCTAAAAGTGATGGGAAAACTATCAATATACCATAAAGGTATAAGAATATACGTATATTTATAGTAGCTATTACATCATAACCCATTATAGTACCGCTATAGTTTAAGATACCACCATTAAGTAAAGTGTATAATATAAGGAAACATATTATCGCAATAAACATTTTCAACGAAGCACCTAATACTCTCCAAGTTTTATGCTCCTCCAATATCGCTATTAGAATGTACACGAAAGCTAAGATGATAATTATCTCCTCTATAGAGTATGGATACCTTAAACCTTTGAGGGTAAGTGGAACGTTTGGAATTACGGTAATGTACTTTGTAGCTAAAGTATATATTACATACAATGGTATAGCAATAGTAACAAGTACTTCAAGTAAACCTCTCAAAGCGCCCTTAAGTATGATCTTGAACATTATTTACACCTTTAACAAGCCTTTATTCAAAACTATTTCAATATCTGGTTTTACCTTCAAAAACAGCGTATAAGTTATTCCCTCCTTCAAGTCCGCATCAAGAGCAACGAACTCTATTGTTAAAGGCGTTACAAAACATTCTTTCAATACTATCTTCTTAGCGATTTTATAGCTTAGTTTATCCCCCTGAGCAATAAAATGAGCCTCACCCTCAATAGGTATGGGTAGCGGATTAATTATTGCGAAAACTAATACTACTCTTTCATACTTTGGATCAGCATATTCAAATGATGAAGATCTGTATAGCTGCGCTTTAGGGATTAATGATTGAGGAGACTTAGTAAGTATTTCAACGCCAAAAATACCATCGTACATGAAGCTTAAGCCAAAATATATTGTAGTGTTTTCCTTGAGAATACTATTGGCTAAACTAGCCGGGATCGTCATTTGAAGTTTTACTGTTTTAGACGACTTAGCTTCTAAGGTTACTTCTTTAGATTGAAACTTTAGAGAAGTTTCTGTAGTGTTTATTAAAGATACGACTCTTAGACTCTTAAGTGTTCGGGAACCGTTATATGATACTTTAATAGGTACTTTTAAAATACCAATGGATCCGTTAAAACCACATGTAACCTCGTTCATGAGAGGTTCCAGCATAACATTCTGCGAAGCAAAATCAGTATACATAAAATAAAGCTCTACTATTATGACAAATACAAGTAAAGCTGCCAAAGCCGTACCTATAGCTCTAATAGCCTTAGCAGCCCCCTTCAAACATGACACCTAAAGAGTTAAAAAATATACGTCAGCCATGGTAGGAGATGCTTTTATTCAGGTGGTATAGTTTCCGGAGATGCTGTAAGCAACGTTACTGCTCTCATAGTTATTATCGAACCAACCCACCCCATTACCCCTAAGAAAGCAACTTTTATTACTATATATGCTCCCCATTCCATAATCCATGCAACCATGCTTTCTACTCCGGTAGCACTAGGTTTTTTAACACTTATGTACTCGTTGTATGCTAGGAAGAACACTATAAACAATAACACTAAACCCACAGCCAACAATGCTATACCACTATATCTACTGACCTTGGTTGGCACATTAAACACCCAATATTTAATATTCTTTTACAATCTTTTCTATTAAAATATTATAGTTAAACCTATTCTTATTTATCTAATGCTGAAATGTTTTATGTTATTTCCAGGAAACCTCCCTTCTTTAGTATTTTAAATGCCTCTCGTAGTTTATCTTCATTTACCCTACCATACTCCATAGTTAAGTACCTTATTAGCTCCTCATATCTTAGCTCTTTATCCCACAACAACATCATAGCAGAGTACAATAGTGTGTTTAGCTCTTTACACTCCTCGAAAAGCCTTACCATTCTCTCATAGTATCTAATAGGGACTTTTTTCTTTAACTCTCTTAATGAAATAAGCTCACGTTTTCTAAGCCGTATGATTCTCTTTCTCCATGGTGTTTTAACGATTCTCCTATAGATTCTAGCTTTAGTCATAGTTAGCTCTTTACTTACCCTTTCAGCGCACTTCCTAATGGCATCTTTTCCCTCAGGCCATATCTTTGTGAATTCTGCAAATACCTTTAGCATATACTTTTTCAGCTCTTGACACCTAATGCTATAGACCAAGTCATCTTCTGTTGCTTCTTTCATCATTTTATGGTAGTACTCAAGAACCCAATGATATGTAATGTCCAGAATACTGTCATAGAAAGTCCTTGACGCTATAACGTATAGTGTCGACAACGATATTGTTCCTGCTATTTTAAGCATTTCAGGATTAACCTTGTCAGGAGTATCCATGTCAGTATGATAAAACTTATCAGGCCATTGGTTAATCATTACTGACGATATACCCATGATATTGAAGATGTCATGATCGCTTCCTGGAGAAAACTGTTCAAAAGTATACCTTATTATCGGTAATTTACCTGTTCCTCCAAAGGTTTTCAGTTTTCCTACAATCTTCTCTGTTACATATTCCACTACAGCATTTAATAATGAGATACGTGACATTGGTGTTCTAAATACTATAAAAGTTGACCCCGTCTTGTCTTGTGCTTCACCAACCATATCTAAATTTATGACATAGACTATGTTATTCGCATATTCAGGTTTGAGAGCGAAAAGTGCGAGCGTACCAGTATATTCAGGAACCCATATGAATTTGAAACCTAAATCTGGCTTTTCAAGTTTAGAACCTACTACAGCTTTGAGTGTTCTAGCAGCTTCCATTAGTGTAGCTGTTCCCGAAGCATTATCATTAGCGCTTGGTTTTGGATGACAGTAGTGGGCTACGAGTCCTACGTATCTCTCACTTCTTCCTTCATATTCTGCTACAATAGCAATGCCCTCATTAACCTTAAACTCCGAGTCAATATAGGCCCTTAAGATAACATTTTCTCCTTTCTTTAAATATGAGAGAAGTTCTTTAGCCGTTTTCTCTGATATCGATAAAGCAACAGTGTTCATGTATTTGTTAACTTCGTTTTTCGTTAGAAAAAGACCTTGATAAGGTACAGCTTCAGGTATTTTAGAGTCTTTTCGAAAAACAATAACACCTAAAGCATTTCTTTTAGCTGCCTCAATAAACGCTCTGTACGCTCTACCATGTGTTAGAACGAATTTCCCGCTAACGTCTATTTTCTCAAAATCCTTGCTAAACCCTGCATTAACGTAAACGAGGCTGCCTTCAATAAACTTCCCCCTGGTACTAGGGCTATGTGCTACAACCAGTGTAGGGGAGTCTAAAAACCTATGTAGTAGTTTCTCTTTAGGCTTAACCATATATAGTGATGCATCATAAACATCCCACCCCATATTTACTGTAATACCGAAAAACTTTGATACCCCATCGTAAGGGAATCTTACTTCACTAACATTAAATCCCAGTTCGTCCAAGTAATTTTTAATGAATTTAGCAGTTTCAACAAGTCCTGTTGAACCTTGAATTCTATGGTGTTTAGAAATTTCGTAGAGCTTATTTAGGGCATTTATGCCTGAAAACTCCTTGTAGAAAGTGTTAATGACTTCTTCGATGTTCATATTATCACAATACTATAGTAGTTTATTACATACTATTTAGCTTATTTCTAGATATGAACCTCCTCAACCACAATAACCTTATAGACTTCAACGTTAAAACACGCCCTTACAGTATGGTACTCATTGATGGTAATAATATTTCTTGCATGTAACTCCCCAATAGCTTTAAAACACGACCCCGATGGCTGAATAATTAAAGCTAAAGGAGTAATGTTTTTGTTTTCCAAAAGAAATCTTTCCATGTCATATTTGGAAATCTCACGTTTAAATGGCATTAATGGAGGATACACATTCATACCTTCTAGTAAGGCTGTTACAGATTTAACAATACATTTAAATAATTTTAATTATTTCTAAATACTCTTTAGGGCTATTATGTAGGCTGAAGCTGTGTGCCTATCTAATCCATATTTCGTCATTATGTCATCATGTTCTTTTGAGTAGGTTGTATTCTTTGGATTTACATAGCTTACACATAATCCATAGATGGGTGTTTTCATAGCTATCATCTTTATGATTTTGTTCCTGAAAACACTAACCTTCCAGTTGTAGTTTCTATGTAGTTGCTCGCCATTCTTTATCCACGCTAATCTTAACCTACCTATTACTTCTGGATTCTCTAAAACTATAGTTGAGACTCCATGATGGTAAGCATACTTGAGTAGTTCATGTACCCTCTCGCCAATAACGCTCCATACTCTACGTCTTGGGTAGCCTCTAGCTGTTACTTCGGGAAACCAGAAGGTTTTAACATCCCTTAGCCTACCGTCTCTGTCAACTATTGCTAGGTTTATCCTATCAGTATTAACATCAACCCCGCCAATTAGGTTTCCTTTGAACTCATCATACCTTCTAGCATGTTTAAGATAAAAATCATAAGATATTGTTATATGTATTTCACCTCTAACATAGAGTTTATTGTTTCGAACGCCATAGTCTAGGATAACCACTTTCGGCATATACTTCTCTTTTAACTTAACTACCTTCCCAAGAAGCTCTATTTGACCCTTATTTGGTTTTGCTTTCACTAAGATTCTGACCTTAGAACCATCATAACCATAAACAGTTATTAGTGTAGAACCGCCCTCTAAAGCTCTTATAACATTACCATCTACTTCTCTCTCGTAGTGCTGAAACATAAGCCAATCAGACAACTCAACACTACTATAATCTACACCGAGCTCCCTAGCCGACTCCCATATACCGTAGACTAGGTAAACAGCTCCGTAGGAGTACCTCTTATTAGGTATAGCGTTTGCCCAAGGGCGGTAGATGATGAAACCGCCCTTTGGTTCATCACGCTTCCCGCAGACCTCCTCACCGTAGCCCGAAACAGGCTACGGCTCTCGGAAATCTGCGGTCACCATCCTTATGTAAACTTCAGAAGCTTATAAGTTTAATCGGTGGCCTCGGGGTTCCGAGAGCCGTAGGGCTGTGAGCTCCTAGGCAACTAGGGGTGAGCTTCTGCGGTGAAGGGGCTCCGAGAGGAAGCGTGATGACCCGTTTACCGTAATCGAAAGTGTTTAAAAATAATTAGAAGTAACGGTAGACGGGGAACGCTCCTATGAACTCAGCATTATTAGTTAATGGAATAAACCTGTATCTTATGATAGCTAATGCTCTAATGTTTTCTGCAAGTTCATCAGTTCTAAACACAGGATATAGGAGAAGCAAAGGTAGTCTTAAAAGCGTAGATAAAATGAAGAGTATTAAAACTACAACGCCTAGATGGCTGTTTATTGAAACGATAACTTTTTGTAGCAACCGCATAATAGTGGATGTTGGGTGAACCCTATGAGTGGTGAGGGGGATTTTGGTGAACCTATCCTTCGACCGAGGGAGATAGGCTCCCGAAGGCCGGGGGATAGGGGATAAGTAGGGGGAATGAAGGAAAACAAACATTATAAACCACCATAGATGACTAACCCCTTTTCTGTTGAGTATTTTATGTGATGCACTCATTAAGCTTCAGTACTATGTTTTAGTTTAGATGCTTTTATTTCTCCTTCTTCGCAATTCTGTTTTCACTTTATCATAAGCGATAACACTAGCTTTAATCAGTAAGCATAATGGACATGGATTACTTTTAAATTCTCCCTTAATTATCACTTGTACTGGTCTGAAGTTTAGGTATTTCAACATTTATTTGTTTCCATTTCACCCTAATACCTTTCTTTAATTTCTCCTGAAGTTCCTTCTTTAGCGTTGCTCTGGTAATTACTGTTTTCACTATGATGTTGAATTCTCTATTAATACTGCATATTAGGACATAGTTTTTCGTCCATACAATGATCTTGTCTGCAAAAACTTTGAACTCCCCATCTCTAAAAACATTTTTAATTATATCAACAATTACCTCCTTTTTTGCCCCCTTAAACCCCCAATACCTTCTTTCCACAATTCTTTCAAGAGCATGCTTAGATAGGTAAACAGTAATCC
>Ga0190367_1001852_pt1 | contig 11637 bp, 2 predicted proteins | sample 4872181011_MG_FD_171838 | JGI IMG/M metagenome (GOLD analysis project Ga0190367, IMG submission 171838) | Hydrothermal vent microbial mat bacterial communities from Southern Trench, Guaymas Basin, Mexico - 4872-18-10-11_MG | ecosystem: Environmental > Aquatic > Marine > Hydrothermal vents >... | reverse complement strand
TTTTCGAGCCCATCCTATAATTACACTGCTAAGCCAAACTGACTGAAGAGAAGTTTAAGAGGCTGGTCGGCGTAATACATTAGATATGCGCACCAAACAGGCCACCTCATCCCAGCCTCATAATGTAGAAGATACCGCCCCATTTTAAAGTTGACGGTAAACCAGTGTTTCTATTCGTGACGCCTCTCAGCTTTAATGAAGCCAAGGAATTGATAATAATCTTTAATATTACAAGATTTTCGGATTATTAATCACGCATATTTTTAATACCCGCAGATTCATTCCCAACTTTTGTATGATCGTTATAATTTGGGAAAAAAGGGAAAAATAGGCGAATATTCAGTAGAGTATAACATAGCAAAGATAACTCTAAAGGCATTAGGGAACAGCTGTATCTGTAGGTTTCACAAGCAAATTGATCCTCATATCGATCCTAAGAAATGTAAGATATGTCTAAGGCTCCTTAAAACGTTTGTAGTATCTTAGGGTTTACTCTTCAAGCTCGTATAATAGTATGTTAGAATTATTTACTCCAATCGCTAAATACTTTCCATTGGGACTCCATGCAATTGCATCACTAACGTACTTCTTTAAATCTATAATCTCTATTTCCTCTCCCGTCTCCGAGTCCCATATCCGTACAGTATTATCGAGAGAACTCGTAGCTACATACTTTCCACTTGGATGCCATGATACCGAGGTGATGTAATTAAATCTTCCCATGTGGCCTATCAAAGTGTGAATTATTTTCCCCTCTTTAGCATCCCAAATAATAGCTGTATTATCATATGATCCAGTTAATATTCTTTCTCCTTTTGGATCCCAGCGGATAGAAGTTAAAACATTTCTATGCCCTTTAAGAAGAACTCCTTCTACTTTAAATTCTTTGATTAAAGGCTTCACTTTAAGTGTAAACCCTACATATTTGTCTAACGCAATACCAATATTTTTGCCATCGGGACTCCACGCTACATCGTTTACTTTACCTTTTAACTTAGCCACTGCTAATGTATCTTTTTTCTTTAGATCCCATATTGCTAAAAATTTATCCTTAGCTCCAGTAGCAAATAACTTATCATCTGGACTCCAAGAAAACGAAGCTATGTCATTCCTATGTTTCTTCATCTTTAAAAGCATTGATTCTGTTTTAACATCCCAAATATAGAATTCCTTGAGGTGAACTGCAGCAATTTTATCGCCCTTATTACTCCAATAAACCTTTCTTATTGAAGCAGGAAAACCTTTACATTCGAGTGATTTAACAACTTCGCCAGTATCTATATCACGAATCCATATCTCTTTGCTTCCTGCACCAATAGCCAAGAATTTACTATCTGGGCTCCAAGAAAGTGAGAAAACTGGCCCCTTGTTTTTCTCAAACGTTCTAATAAGTTCTAACATGTTGTGATCCCCCAAAATCATCTAGTAAAAAATTATACAAGCTATAAAATATATTTAAAAAGCTGAGTTTCAAGCAACTATATGCATGGTGTCTCTTCATCGCGATCACGTTGACAATGACTATAGGGCCACCATACAGTTATAAGGGCAGAGGAAGAAGATTCTGGTATGATCCTGTTAAAGTGGCGGCATTAGTCTTACTAAAACGATCTATGGCAAAAAGATGACGTACGAAGAGGCAACCGAGAGGGCAAAAGAAGCAAACATATGCTTAACTATCGACAACTCCAAGAAATTTCTGTCGAAGTCCCAGCTTAACTATGCCGCACTACACCTAATCTCTGGGGAATGGTTAGACGCCGCGATGTTAATGATAAATGATCTAAGCGGCTATATCTGGGTATGCGCTTTCTTATCAGATAAGCAGCGATACTTCTTTGGCGATGAGACGGAGTTATCGAGTTTTTACTATGAAGAAAGATAGGTCAATGGAGCCCAAAAGTTGGCTAAGGCGAGAATTGGGTGACTGTGTTGGCTAGATTAATCACTGGAACCATTAGGGTGATCATGGATGGGACTCCCAAGGATATATCTAAGGCGATAAAGTCGCTTCCGTGGATTTTATCCTCCCTATTGATGGTTTCTTCGACACGGAGGCAAACTTTGAAGTGTGTGTGCTGTCGGGAGGATTGAGGTTCATATGTGTCCTACTGAGTGAGAAGTCACTAGGGGGAGCTTTAGGAAGCTTGCTAGGAAGACTTTCGATCCTAGAGTTTATGGGCTTAGGGAGGTTGGTGAGAAGTTTTTTGCTGGTGCTTATAGTTCATTTGAGCCGGTTAGGTATAGTGGGAGGCATTGGTTAAAGTATTTGCGTTTGATAGCTTTGGCGTATAATTGTAAGATGTTGTGCCGTATCTTGATTAGGAGTTCTCTATTTTTGCTAATAAGGCTAAAGAAGACACGAGGTGTCTAAAATATGTGCCTTAATTATAGGCTGGGCTCCAATTATTAAATGTTATGCCTTATTCTCCTAGCTACCAAACGCTTTTAAAATGATCCATTCCACTACAAATGTCCAAAAAGATAACAGACTAAAGATCATATTTAGAGAACTATAAATCCGTCATGCTATATGAAAGCCTATTAAAGATCCCATATGAACGCTTCCCAAAAATACTGAAATAAATTTACTAATTCATGTAAATATGTTCAAAAAGAAGAAAAACTCAGTGTATGGGGTAATTTTTTTAAATATAATTCGCGTAATACTTAAATATATTTTTTCATAAGATATAAATTAGCGCTTTTGGGAGGAACTTGTACATAGAAAACTTGCCTAGATTAGGATTTGAACAATAAAATCTTTTGTCCAAGGCATTTCATTGGTCCATGTAACAATGATGCCTACGAAATGCCTAGAAATAAAAACGTGCATATTAAATGGAGACACTAGCCTTCGTTCCTCCCGAAAGCGCCCGTTTTAACATGCAATTTTGTCCCATTTTCCTAATCCAAAGTTGTTGTATCGCGGGTCGGCACCTCAAGAAAAATCTTGTGAGGGCCGGAACGCGATGAACCCTTTTCACTCTTTTATTTCCAGCACTGCTAATTATGTTTCATATAAGCGTCGAAGATTGTTACGTTTAATAGTTTTCATTAGCGTAATAGTTCTGCTATTGATTCCATCTGGAGCAATTCTCCATGGAGCCTCAAATAATGATTCCATTAAACCAGATTCAATAACCATTAACGGGGACTGGGTAATTGATGATTATCAAGAATATTTCAATGAAGAAATCTATGTAGAGGAAGGTAGGATTTATATAACCGAGACAGGGCATCTTAAGTTAGTTAACTGCACCATAGTCATAAGATATCCCGTTTTTCCGCCTCCCACCTGGGTTCTCACTAACGTTATTGAGGGCACACTTGAAGCCTACGATTCTGATATCTACTATAGTGGAGTACCTTTTGGAGTCCTAGATATAATGGGAAAAGTTTATGTGGAGGAGGCGTTAATTAATGGCTTTATTGTAACGATCATAGAGCCAGATAGGGCATCCGAATTTCGAAATATAACATTTGGTCACGAATTTCCTAGTGGTGTCTACATTAAGCCACAGGAAATTTCTGAATATGTCTATTTTAACAATATGAGTATTTGGTATCAGGGAGATTACTATCATTACGATGAATTTTATGTAGATGCGACTTTGTTTAAGATAAATGCTAGTGTTGCATTACATGTTAGTGAAAATGCGATCTATGTTGACTCAGAGGGGCTAGTTTTAGATTTGCCGAGAGACTATACAATATCCGTGGTTGAATCGAATGTAACCATAGAAAATGTAAGTAGTGTTAACATAGAGGATTCCTCGATAAGAAATATCTTAGTGAGCTTCAGTGAAAATATCGGGATACGTGATAGTAAAATACTTTACTCGACGAGCATTTTTACCTCAAATAATATCGAATTAGATAATGTTACCATAGAAACAGAGAAAAGCATAGGATTACTAGCTGACATGTGCACTAATCTAAGAATACAGAACTCTAATATAACATCAATAAGAAACGATTCCCTTTACATATTTAGATCAGATCACGTTTACATAGATGACACGGTGATATTTTCGCAGGAGGCAGTAGGCGCTAGAATTCTTCATTCATCAGGAATAATGATAAACAATGCTAAGTTTCGGGGCGAATCATCAGCAATTTATTTTGGAGCGATCACTAATGTTACGATTCAGGACACATACATTGAGGGAGGGAGAATTCCGATAAAATTTGACTATGAGTTAGGATACTCAGATTTAAAGACCATGGCACTAAGAAACGTAACCTCAAAGTTTGGTCAAATAAAACTATATAAAAACGAGCAACTCTCTGAAGAGTCAATCGCTCTTAGCGAATTAATATTATTTAATTGCACTGGAATAGTTAAGGATTCCGTAATTAATCGAATACTATACGTAATAAGTTGCGAAAACCTGATCTTAGAAAACGTTACTACGAATCCAGATGCCACAGCTTTGTATTACCCGTCCCTCTACATTCTATACTCTCAAGACATCCTATTAAGGAATGTTACAAGTCCGACCCGCTACCGGATTGAAACAGGCATAGAAATAGAATTGTGCGATAATGTGACACTAATAGATACTGAATCGAAGGCAGTTAGAATCCTGAGATCCAATAATGTATCTATTTACTTGATGACTTATGAGTATATTTATCAGAGAATAGAAGCTGTATTCACAAATAACCTAATAATTAAAGATAGTAGTCTCCATTACATTATAGTAACAAAGGGAGATAATATCATAATTGAAAACACAAAATTCCGCGTACTTAACATGAGTTACTCAAGAAACATCATCATACAAAATATTACTAACACAATAATTTTCAATTTAGAGTTTTATAGTTGCAGGAACATCATTTTGAGGAACCTAAACTTCACATATTATTGTACAAAATTCAAATTCGTCGATTCTCACAATATCTCAATAATAAACAACTATTTCGTAACGGCTTACACGCACTTCTACTCATGCTCATATATACGAGTAATAAATACGACGATGGAGCAAAAAGAAATGCGGGTTTATCACAGTGTTGGATTATTCTTCTATGACTCTTTCGGCATCATGGTGTATCTCACTACTATAGATGGAACGTATGCTAATGGGACAACAATAGTTAGATGTGAGCAAGTTGTAATTGCTCTCTCTAACATCACACTATCGACCGGTTCTGATTGGTTACCGTTACAAGCAGTTAGAATCGATGAATCTAAAGACATTTTGATTTATGGATGTAACTTAACTGCCCGCTATTATATGGCTCCATGGCTGCAGAGATATTATCCTGCTTTGAAAATCCTTAATTCCTCAGACATTGTTGTTTACGCAAACTTCATTAAGGGACTCGTAGTGGATAATATAGCGATGTACTATGATAATGGCATCGTAGGCAACTATTGGTATCTCTATCGAGGAAAAATAAATGATACTGATGGAGATGGGATAAGTGAAAATCCATTAGGGCTTGACAGCGATTCTATTGATAGATATCCGATTACATACGAGAAATTCCTAGAATTATTGATGGGATTAAGATTATCGGATAGCGACCTAGATATGCTCCCAGACGATGTTGAACAGGAAATAGGAACAGATCCATATAACAGAGATAGTGATGGAGACGGTTTACTAGATGGAGAAGAAGTAGAGCTGGGTACTAACCCATTAAGCCCTGATACTGATTATGACGGAATACCCGATCTAAATGAGACATTATCGGAAACCTCTCCAACTAATTCAGACACCGATGGAGATGGGTTAACTGATGGGTACGAGTTAACGATAGGGACAAGTCCAGTATCTAATGACACAGATGCCGATGGTCTATTGGATGGAGAAGAAGCAGTTTTGAGAACAGATCCATTAAATAATGATACTGATTTCGACGGGTTATTGGATGGGGAGGAGATAAGAATAGGTACAAGTCCATTAAGCAATGATAGTGATCTAGATGGAATAAGTGATTACGCCGAAATCTACGAATACGGTACAGATCCCACCAGTATCGATACTGATAAGGATGGATTCACGGATTATGAGGAAATATTCGAATTCAACACGGATCCTCTTGATCCAGAAAGCCATCCTACCAGAGTAACTGAGAAACCTTGGTTAGAGAAAGTTAAGGACCTAGCAATTGAGTACTTACCATTAGTAGTGCTAGGTGGAATAGTGGCTTTCCTAGCATTCATGGCGCTACTAGGCTACAAGTTTGGCGTAGAAATCGCTAGAGTCATTGTAAGCAATTCCATTAAGCTAAGGGGATTAATCCTCATAGGCATAATTGTTGGATCTTCCTATGTGATCGCTCAGCAAATTAAACCTGCCAAACCTAAACCCATAATAATATACAGACCTCACCAAGTTTATAAGACATCTGATCGCGACGGCGATGGACTAGACGATAACTTGGAGAAATACTACAATTTGAACCCATTAAATCCAGATACCGATGGAGACGGTATCTTAGATGGGAACGAGTTACTATGGAACTTCGATATTGATGGAGATGGATTAGTAAATGCTAGGGACCCAGATTCTGATGGGGATCTTCTCCCAGATAATATTGAAGATAAAAACCTTAACGGTGTAGTTGATATTGGAGAAACAGATCCAACTAATCCGGATAGTGATTACGATGGGTTACCTGATGGGGTCGAGGACGCTAATAAGAATGGCCTCCTGGACATTAATGAAACTGACCCACTCAGAAACGATACTGATGGAGATGGATTATTAGATGGATACGAGTATGATCCATTAAGGGATACTGATGGGGACGGTTTAATAAATGCTAGGGATAATGACTCTGACAACGATGGATTAGATGATTACTTCGAAGTCACACATAATCTCAACCCCATAGAAAACGATACAGATTCCGATGGGTTAATTGATCCAGTAGAACTTGAATATGGGTTAGATCCAACAGACCCCGACACAGATGGAGATGGATTATCAGATGGTGCGGAACTAGGTTCTAATGGCAGACCTATAGAAGCTGAATCTATATTCAATGGGACAAAGGAGATCGACAGTGAAGCCAGCGGTTCTCAAGCCATCAGATTTAGCCAAGGTAGGATTCATGGAGTAATTCATGATATTCCTGCTGGTAGATACTTCATGTATATTAGAATGAGAAGCGATCGCTATGACATCTCGGAGGATAAACCAGTAGTAAAGGTGATCTTAACATACGATAGTTCAGAAATTGAGAGAGAGTTGCACTTAACTGATTACTATAAAATAGAGACAATAAGCGGGGTTCCCGTTCCAGTATCATTAAACATATATAAGTGGTATTCGCTGGGCATTATCGAATTCAATGAAACCTGCGATTTAACCATAGACATAGTTCTTATGAATAATTACATAGGGGATATTTTCGTTGACAAAATCCTAATAACGGAAATAGATGCTCTCTCAGGAACTGATCCAACAATGTACGACTCTGATGGAGATGGAATACCAGACTCCAGAGAACAATCAGCTGGTCACCTATGGTTAGAGGCGGAGGACTTCCTATATTCAACAGACCAAATAATTTACAATGAGAATGCTAGCAATGGAATGTTCATCGAACCATTAACTAATGGGTCACTATGCTTTATAGATCTCGGTATCACGTTCAGCCCTGGCTACTATACAATACTTGTTAAGGCTAGGAAAGATGATGTATCCTCTACAGAACCATACTACTTAAACATCTCGGTAATCATTGAGACACAAGTAAATGAGACGTACGTGCAAAGAATTGTTAAAAATGGAACCGCGGAAATCAATGGTCCTTACTTAGTTGGTAGATGGACGCTAGTATACTATGAAGAAAGATGGATTAATTCAATTTACCTAGAAAATTCATCCAGAGTCAAAATACTAATTAGTTGTGATCCAGAAAAACCAGTATATCTGGACAAAATCGCAATACTCAAAACTAAGGTTCAAAGAAACGAACTTCAAACATTTGAACTAGCATATGAACTCAAACTTAACTTAATTACCATTGGAGCATTAATGAGCATTAATGCGTTTGCTGGGATAATTTTACTAGTACTAATAATGATGGTTAGTTTAACAGCAGAACAATTAGAGTACATGAAAGATACAGATCCAGTACCAAAATTCATGGATCCATTAGATCCAGATACAGATGGAGACGGAATAGCTTGGGGAACCGAATCAATTCTCATTCCTCGATACACATACCTAACAGATGGATATGAGAAAAACCTCGGGTTAAATCCGCTAGACATAGATAGCGACAATGACGGACTCCTCAGCGGTCAAGATTTGCCTATTGAGAAACGTCTGGAACTCATTGACCCATTAGACCCCAGCCCATTAACAAACGATACTGATGGAGATGGATTAGCTGATTGGTACGAGGACAGGGATTTCGACGGTGTAGTGGATCCCGGAGAAACCGACTGGTTAGATGCAGATACCGATGATGATGGAATCCTTGATGGTAACGAGGATATTAACGCTAACGGGGTAGTAGATCCCGGTGAAACAGATCCTTTGAACAATGATACTGATAGAGATGGATTAATTGATGGCATCGAGATCGGCTTGTTGGAGCCTCAGAATCCGGATGCCACAGCAAATTGGCCTGAGAGAGATGTGGCAGATGGTAGGTTATCGATTACAGACCCATTAGATTGGGATAGTGATGATGACGGATTACCAGATGGGTGGATCGACTTTAACAATAATAGTAGGATGGATCTTGGAGAGTATGAGGACAGAGATCTCGATGGTATATTAGATTATGGAGACTGGAATAATGGAAATGGTCCTGGGGAGACAGACCCCTTGAACCCAGATAGCGATAGTGATTGGGATTCAGACTACTCAGAGATTATTAATGGTTTTGACCCATTAAAGGCTGAAGAAATAAATGTTGGTATAAGTTACGTTGTTCCAAAATTCTCATATGCGGCGTGCGGTGAAATTACTGATGTTCCCCTAGAAATTGCAGTATTCTCTTATTCCCAAGTAACCATTCCTAGGATATCAGCTTATGAGGAAGGCTGGCGTTTAGCGTTCAAAGTATACACTTCTTATGAAATAGAGAACGAGACATTCAATTTAACATACATCACCGTTGTAGATAAGTTAACTCCTGGAGATTTCAGGAAGATACAGGCAACCATTAATTTACCCGCCGGAGAATATTACGTGACGGTGAGAGTGGAGGCTTATTATAAAAGAGGAGACACCCTAGTAAAAGTGAATGAGACAGATTACTCCGATAACGTTTATTCACGTGAAGTAATAGTTCATGGTTTGCCAAAGATAACATCGTTTACCTCGGACATACTAGTGGCCGTATACCAGTTACCCCTAGATGTCACCGTGAAATTCAACTTTACTTATTGTGACCCAGATAACAACGTTTATAAATTCATGTGGGATTTTGATGGAGATTGGCGATATGACCTAGTACTTAACGAACCAAGAAACGTTACCTGGTCTTATCATGAGGAAGGAATATTCAAAGTAATATTAACAATTGAAGATAATTACTTCAAGGTATCCTCATCACTCACAATAACAATCACTGTTCCAGGTGACGTGGATCTTGACGGTGACGGACTTACGCATGAAGAAGAGAGCATTTACGGTCTAAGTGATTATGATCCAGACTGCGACAGAGATGGATTACTTGATGGTATGGAGATCCTATATGGTACTGATCCCAGTGCAACTGATAGCGATAATGATGGTCTAGATGATTTTAGAGAGATACAAGTATTGTCCGCATTTGGCATTGACCCAACTGGTAACAGTGATTTTGATTTGGACGGGTTACCAGCTTTTCTCGATCCAGATGCAGACGGCGATGGAATAAAGGATGGTGATGAACTCTCTGTAACTCCAATATATTCAGAAGCCCAACAAATCATCGCAGTTTCAAACCCCTATGCGAAAGATTCTGATCTCGACGGATTAGATGATTACGAAGAAATATACGTGTATGGTACGGATCCCGCATTACCCGATACCGATAATGATGGTCTCTCAGATTATAAGGAAGCAAAGTTCTACATTATGCACCTTAAGACAACTACTGGAGAAACTGAAGAACCAATGTATGATCCTCTCAGAGCTGATAGTGACTGGGACACAATACCTGATGCCTATGATTTCTATCCAGGTAATCCTTCAATGATGTTCTCTTATAGATACGGTCCTGGAACCATCAAGTTCACAACTGTAGTGCACTATTACTATTTGTACGGACGCGCTTATAAAGGAGATGTTGAAGAAGACACATGGACCGAAATTTATGCTGATAATGTCTATAAAATGCCCACCAATGAAGCATTTTGGAATGCAACTGCAGAGGCATTTGGTGAGAATCTAAGTGTTCATGAAATTATCTGGCATGAAGCCAGTATCCTAAGCACTATTGAGTATACTATGGAGATAACCCTTGCGCCCGATTACAAGGTTGTCTATGATGTAATTATGTGGAATGCAACGGTAGTTCTCACTAATAATATTGAGATAATAGATTACACAATGGCACACACCTTCCTAACAATCCCATTATATGCTACGAAATTCAACCTACTCCTAATATTCGAGATCCCATCAACCGATGACAAAACTGACCTCGACGGATCAACAATAACAACTCCAGGATTCCTATATAAGGTATATAAGAGCTCAGACGTAACCTATTGGAAAACGGGCGCCAAAAAAGTTACAGGAGACGCCATACAAGAGGGTACGGCTCAAGCAACAAAGGTGGCAACTTATCAGTACAATCCATCGCTCGTCCCATATAATATCTATATGGCGATTATCCCAATAGATCTCCCAGGAAACTTAGCCTCTTATGGATCAGACATAACAATAGAACTCTTCCCACTATGGATTACGTATGATGAAACATCAGAAAGCTACTCTTTCAGTGATATGTTAGCAAATTATCGCTCAGGTTACTACACTTTCCTCCCCTGTTACTATTCAATTCAAATACAAGACCCCGAGAACCCTGGAGAATCTATAATTATTACAACCAATTATCATGCCTCACTGACCGAGCCTACTTCGCCTTGGTTCACAGATGAAATCTATACTGTTGAGTACCTCAATCAAACCCTTGTCGGATACAAGATAACTTCAAAAGAAAAAGCATTGATAGATTATGACACGTTAAATAACCACTTTGTCTTCATCCGCAAGTTACAGGAAATAAGAGAGGTTATATCTGAAAAAACTGTGGAGACTTGGAGTGAAATTAATGATACAATAGACGAATTTACATCAGCATTTCTGCAAAAAACGGAGAATCCAGAAAAATACCGCACACCGCTTGAAAGCTTCAAGGAAGCAATTGCATACGCCTACAAGCATGCTGTAGATAAAAATTCAATCGTCGTAGCTGGAACAATTACCCCACAAATGTTCGTTATTATACCCTCCTTCGACGGAGAAACGGTGATGCCCAGTACTGCAGCAGACCTTTGTCTAGAGTTCGCTGGCTATGCTATGGTTGGCGCTTGTGAATATGTCTCATTGATTAAAGTGACTCGTCTTCTTGAGGAGGGTATTCCATTATTAGGGATTATTCCTGAAACTTTTGCATTAGAGGGCCTCGTAGGAACATTCGATGAAGCTTCGCCATATATAGCAA
>Ga0190367_1001850_pt1 | contig 11654 bp, 13 predicted proteins | sample 4872181011_MG_FD_171838 | JGI IMG/M metagenome (GOLD analysis project Ga0190367, IMG submission 171838) | Hydrothermal vent microbial mat bacterial communities from Southern Trench, Guaymas Basin, Mexico - 4872-18-10-11_MG | ecosystem: Environmental > Aquatic > Marine > Hydrothermal vents >... | reverse complement strand
GGCTATGATACCGAGCCTAGGTCCTAAGGGCGGAGAATTCACCGGAACCTACAGGAAGGCCTTTGAGAGGATAGTGCTCCAGGGCGAGGATATAGAAACTGTAATTAACGAGCTAGGGCCTCAGCTACTGAAGTTGTTTGAGGAAGTTGGAGCTCCACTACCTCCGCCAGACGCCTAAGCCCCGGTGTCGAGCCTTGGGGGAAGGAAAAACCCCATTTTTTAATTCTTCTTTAACTCCTTATCTCTTGCTATTGCCCTCCGCCGTTTTCATGCTTATCTTCATTGGGTATCCTATACTCGAGACTTTTAGACTAGCTTTTACCAATCCTGAGACCGGAGCCTTAGGCTTATACAACTTCTTAACATTAGCGAAAGAAGCCTACTTCTGGGACGCGTTAAGGTATACTTTCCTCCTAGCCGGGATAATAATACCCATACAAGTAACCTTCGCCCTGATTGTAAGCCTGCTTCTAATGTCTAGGTTTAAAGGCAGTGGAGCGGTGCTTTACATATTCTTGATACCCCTCACTATCAGCGACGTAGCTGCCGCTCTCATCTGGTATAACATGCTCACGGGGAGCGGCTACTTAAACAGGGTACTGCTAAGCTTAGGGCTAATACAGAAACCGCTACATTTCTTCGGATATCAATACAGGAACATGGAACTCCTAGCAATAGTAGCGACGGAAGTTTGGAGAGCCACTGCCATAGTCTTCGTAATAATATTCGCTGGATTGCAGATAATAGGGAGAGACTACCTAGAGGCGGCAGAGGTCTTCGGAGCCGGAACTTGGGAAAAACTCAGATACATAATCATACCGATGTTAAAGCCCAGCATTCAGACCGCGCTGATAATCAGGACTTTATTTGCTATGCAGGTATTCGCCGTAGTGTGGATCTTGGCGGGTAGGGATATACCGGTTTTAGCGGGGGAAGCGTATTACTGGCAGGTAGAGCTTAAAAACCCGAACGTAGCGGCGGCTTACTCGCTTATAATAGCGTTCGTATCCCTACTCTTGGGAGCTGTTTACCTAAAACTCTTCAAGCCTAAATACCTGGAGGGTTAAGCTATGTACCAGAAGGAAGCTTTAAAAATGATAATCGTATACTTTATCGCTACCCTAGTCTCGGCCTGGATACTAGTACCCCTACTTTTAATAGTAGTCTCCGCCTTCGCCCTTCCTCAAGACTACTATAATTTGGAAAAACCTTTCCCAACTCAGTTTACGCTCGAAAACGTCAATACGCTCCTTTTCGTCCTCGGGGCCTGGAGGTCTATACTGAACAGCATACTAGTAGCCACAATGACGATATTCCTAAGCTTCCTTCTCGGGCTGCCGACCGGCTACAGTTTAGCCCGCTACGTGTTTAAGGGCAAGGATTCATTTAAACTATTCATAATAGGGTTGAGAATGTTCCCAATGCTGGTCTTAGCGATACCGTTAGTAGTCATATACTTGAGGTTGGGGCTAGCAGATACCCTGCTCGGTGTCGCCTTGGCGCACACAGCTATGGCGTTGCCCTTCGTGGTCTTAATAACCTCTAGCATCTTCGCGGGAATTCCCGTCGACTTTGAAGAAGCTGGACAGGTCTTCGGCTTAAGCAAAGCCGAGGCTTTCTTCAGAATAACGATGCCCCTAGCCTTGCCCGGGTTGAGCGCAGCCTCTATCTTCGTCTTTATAATGAGCTGGAACGAAGTCTTTATAGCGAGCGTTTTAACCTTAGTGAACAGAACTCTGCCGGCTGATATCTTAGTCTCTGCCTTGGCGGCTCCAGATCCCCTAAAGTTTGCAGCGGGCTTTATAATGGTGTTGCCCGCTATGTTATTTGTGCTTATGGCTAGGAAATACTTAGTCCAAGTTTGGGGTATAACTATAAGGTGATTGAGATGGTCGAAGTCAGGTTAGAGAACCTGGTTAAGAGATTCGGTAGAGTTACGGCAGTCGACCACATAAACTTAACGATTAAAGACGGGGAATTCATAGTCCTTCTAGGTCCCAGCGGCTGCGGTAAAACCACTACCCTAAGGCTGATCTCCGGCTTGGAGAAGCCGGATGAGGGCAAGGTTTTCTTCGGCGATAGAGACGTGACTCACCTCCCGCCAAGAGAGAGGAATATAAGCATGGTATTTCAGAGCTACGCTGTCTGGCCTCACATGACAGTATACGATAACATAGCTTTCCCCATGAAGATAAAAAAGATGCCCGAGCAGGATATAAAGGAGAAGGTTAAATGGGCGGCAGAGCTGTTACGTATAGAAAACTTATTGGACAGGTACCCCCACCAGCTATCAGGGGGGCAGAAGCAGAGAGTAGCAGTGGCTAGGGCTATAGTAGTCGAGCCTGATGTCTTATTGATGGACGAGCCTCTGAGCAACCTAGATGCTCTCCTTAGGGTATTGATGAGGAGTGAGCTCAAAAAGCTACAGCGAAAGCTCAAGGTAACGACTATCTACGTAACCCACGACCAGGTTGAGGCCATGGTCATGGCTGATAGGATAGCCGTCATGAACGAGGGCAAGCTCATGCAGGTAGGGACTCCCGAGGAGGTTTACGAGAAACCCGCCAATGTGTTCGTAGCTGGCTTTATAGGCAGTCCGCGAATGAACTTTTTCGAAGCAAGAGTAGAAGCGGGTATCCTAGAGGCCCCCGGCTTTAAAATAAAAATCCCCAAGAATGCCCCCTTCTACTCGATGGATCTCGGAGAGGTTATAGCAGGGATTAGGCCGGAGGATATACACGTTCTAGACCGGGGTTTGCCCCCTGGAGTTATACCAGCCGAGCTTGAAGGAGTGGTTGACTTTATAGAGCCGTTAGGCAGCGATACCATTCTCCACTTAAAGCTCGGAGATACAACTCTGCTAGTTAAAATACCCGGCGCCTATAGGGCGGAGATAGGATCTAAAGTTAAAGTAGCTTTAAACATGGCGAAAATGCACTTCTTCGATAAGGGCAGCGAGAGAGCTATACTTTAGCCTACAACGGGTAGCAGCGCTTAATTTAAATTAATAAGGCGCGTTTCTACCCGGTATTTTCTTAAATTCTCTCCTCTACTTCTTTAATGAGATTATCTATTGCAGGCAGTGCGTCCCTAGCTATTCTGTAAACATCTTCTCCATCAAGGGGGGTGAAATCGTAGTAGAAGTTTAGAAGCCTAATCATTCTAAAGTAGCAGTCACCGTAGTTAGCGCTTATGTAACCTTTCTTAATGAGCATTTCTAAATTTTCAAAGCTATGTTTAGGTAATCTGCCAAGCCAGTTCATAGTCAATATGTAGTATATAGATGTTAAAACTTCAACTATATTATTCAGAATTTCTCCTATTTGGCAAATTAACTCTTGATTTAAAATAAAAGTTTCTCCTTCTTTTCCCATGTACTTCAGCAATTCTTCTTTCTTCTTTTTTAGAACTAGAATTTTTTCTATGATATATGGGCGCATTTTATCCTCATGAATACTTATTATAAGAAATTATAAAAATATTTCTCTTATTAGCTACATTATCTCGGATAAATAAATGCTTTTACAGTTAACAATAAGCCTTTAATGATAATCTCTTACCAAAGTTGTAAGGTTTCTGCGTCGTGAAGAATATTGACGTGATAAGCGACTTATAGATTATGGAAAACTTGAAAGTTTTAGTATTAGAGGATAGGATAGAGCTTAGATATTCAGGTTCTAGAATTGCAGCCTAAACCCTGTACTTGGAGAGGGAGAAACTAGAGTTTAGAGAAAGTGGAGAGGAGGGATGGATAGGCGGCTATAATTTCTGCATGGTTAAAAGCAGTAATGGAGTAGAGGTTAAGATAGCTTCAAAGAGTTTTAAAGAGGGCGAGGCTGTTCTATTCTGGTCCCTGCTACCCGAAGGCAAGTACTCAGATCCTCCTCTCGTCTGCAAGGCAGAAATCTCTAACGCGCGCAGATACCTAGCCTACCAAGTGGGGTTGAAGATCCGGTATACCTGCAAGCCCTACTACACTACGCTCCTAAAATCGTCGGTAAAGAGCCTTACGTAGAGCCGCCCGAGGAATACTCTGGCTATCCTCCGGAAGAGATTGAGCCCGAGGATAAGTTAGCTAGAGTTCCCTGGGCCTATCCTATGATAACTGAGAGCCTGATTTTTCACCCTAACCTGCCTTTAACGAGTATAGCCTCGAATTTCGGAGAGTTCTCATTTCTCATATTGCCGATATCGGAGGGCGATTACTCGACGTATCTCTTCGCGGAAGAGGGTTGCATTCGAGTAGAGCCTAGGAGCTATCTCGAAGTTAATAAAGGCGGGCGGATTCCTCTCTTCGCAATTTCCCTTTCAGAAAGCCCTCACGAGCTATGCCCGCTGGCCTTTAGAGCGGCGCACGAACTGCTAAATTCTCCCCCAGCTCTAAGGAAGGATAGAGAATACCCGGAGATTTTCGAGTACTTAGGTTGGTGTAGCTAGAACGCTTTTCAAAAAGAGGTATCAGAGGAGTCTATAATAGAAGCAGTTGAGAGCCTTTTAGCTTCAGGCGTAAAGATTGGTTTTGTATTGCTGGATGACGGATGGTAGAATGTGAGCGAGGATGTACTCGCTTCTTTCTCCGCTGGTAGGGAGAAATTCCCGAGCGGGCTAGAGGCTTTAATCCGTAAAGTAAGGAACTTGGGCATTAAGTACTTCGGCGTATGGCACACGTTGCAAGGATACTGGCGTGGAGTAAAACCCGATTCTCCACTTGCTAGAGAACTCGAAGATTCACTGATTAGAGGGAGCGTGTATGGGGATAGGCTAATTCCAGAGCCGAAGGCGGGAGCTCGCCGCTTCTTCGATAAATTCTATAAGGAGTTGAGGAAGCGGGGAGTAGATTTCGTAAAGGTAGATAATCAATTCGATCTCTACGGCTACTTCCTCGGTAAATACCCCCTAAAAAGGCGGCGAGGGAGTATATAAAAAGGTTAGAAGATGCTGCAGCCCTACAAGGGCTTAAAATCTTGAACTGTATGGGTTTAATACCAAAGGACTACTTTAGCTGGCACAGATCGAGCATAGCCAGAGCGGGTATGGACTACGTCCCTCACTGGTGTGAGGATTTCAAAGGCACGCTTTCATATACGCCTACAACTCTCTCTGGCTCTCTCCGCTCCTCTGGCCCGACTACGACATGTTCATGAGCGATGACCCCCTAGCGCTAAACCGCGTGGTTTTGAGAGCTGTCAGCGGCATCGGCGTGGTAAATATAAACAGGTGGGAGAGAGATAAAGTACACGTTGTCTCCTAGAGATGTGCCAAGCTTGAATAAAGAGCGCTACTTAGCCTATGAGTGGAGGAGCGGAGAAGCTCGAGTCTTAAATCTAGATGAGAAAGTTGAGGGAGTCCTAGAGGGATTAGATTTCAACTTTTTTCTCGCACCGGTAGAAGAGGGGCTTGCATTCATAGGAAATACCAAGAACGGATACAAAAAGCCGAAAACGGGTATCTAGTATTTCTTGAGGAAGAAGGAAGTGTGATGCTCTACTCTGATAGGAAAATAGAGCTTTACAGTTTAGATGGACGCGTTCTCAGGGCTATTCGTAAAGGCCCTTTACACCCTGTAGATGCGCCCGCCATTTTCCGCGTTAGAATGTCCTAGTTTCGTAGAAGATACTCTGTTTTATTTTTGTCAATAGGCCACACTTTAATAAAGTTTTTCAAAGTACGTGAAGCCTCGGCGCGCTACAGTTATTGTCGGCTAATACCGTAACTAGGATTAAGGCTTTCGTGCGACAATTTTCGCCGAAGAAAAATATTAGAGCCTTCAACGTTATGGATAAAGCATGGTCTTCCAAAACCCCAAGGTTAAAAAATTGATAGAAAAATACGCTGATATCTGGGCTTTAAACCACGCTACAGCTCTCATGAGCTGGGACACAAACACTTACATGCCGCGAGGCGCCGCCGAAAGGAGAGGAATCGCGATCGCCAGGCTTAGCGTCTTGAAACAGAAGATTATCCTTTCGGAGGAGTTTAAAAACTTGTTCAAAGAGGCGGAAAAAGAAGAGGATTTAAACGAGTACGAGAGAGGGGTAATTAGAGTTTTAAAGAGGAAGCTAGAGTTCTACGAAAAAGTACCTCCAGAGCTTTTAGAGGAGGAGGCTAAAGTCACGACTAAGGCTAGAGTCGTCTGGGAGAAGGCTAAGGAGAAGAGCGATTTTAAGAGCTTCGAACCCCACTTGGAGAAGATCGTGGAGATAGAGCGGAAAAAAGCCGAGTATAGAGAATTCGATAAGCTCTACGACGCGCTACTAGACTTGTTCGAGGAGGGGCTTACCTCCGACGACGTAGATAGGACGTTTTCTCAGCTAAGAGAACCCCTAACAAAACTCTTCAGGAAAATACTGGACTCTGGACTATTCCCTAGACGCCACCGATTGGAAGAGGAAAGGTACGATAGAGAGGCGATGAAATACTTAAACTTCCTAGTGCTGGAATACCTAGGCTACGACTTCTCGAGAGGAAGACTAGACGTATCCGCCCACCCCTTCACTATAGACATGAGCATAGACGACGTCAGGATAACAACTTGGTACCACGCCAGCGACTTCCGGAGAAGTTTAGGCTCGGTCGTTCATGAATTCGGCCATGCTCTATACGAGCTCCAAATCGATAAAAGGCTTGCGGAGACTCCAGTAGGGACTGGAGTTTCTCTCGGAGTTCACGAATCCCAATCTAGATTCTGGGAGAACATAGTGTGGAGGTCTAAAGCATTCGTAGACTTCTTCTACCCCTCTATGCGCGCCCTCCTCTCATTCCTAAAAGAGTATGGACCTGAAGAAGTCTACCGCTACTTCTGCATGGTGAGGCCGGAGTACATAAGAGTGGAAGCCGATGAGGTCCACTACCCACTTCACATAATCCTACGCTACGAAATAGAAAAAGCCCTAATAGAAGAATCGCTGAGCGTATCGGAAATCCCCCAGGTCTGGAACGAGAAAATGGAGAAATACGTAGGCATAACTCCGCCAAACGACAAGCTCGGATGCCTCCAAGACGTCCACTGGTCCGAAGGCTACATAGGCTACTTCCCCACCTACGCCATCGGTTCCATACTAGCAGCTCAAATAAAAAACGCTCTCGAAGCCGAATTAGGAAAACTCGATGATTTAATAATTAGGGGCGAGTTTAAGAAAATCAGGGAATGGCTTAAAGAAAAAATACACAGATGGGGTGCAACCCTACCCCCAAAAGAGCTAATAAAGAGAGCTACTGGCGAAAACCTAAACCCGAAATACTTCCTAGAATACCTCCAGCAAAAATACCTAACCTAACCATTCTAGCTCTCGCTACTTTTCTACTTACCATATAACCTCTAAACCGAGCTTTGAAGCTACATAGGATAAATCTTTGTCCCCAGTAACTATAGGGATTTCTCTCTTAGAAGCTACAACGATAATGCAAGAATCCACTAGGCTAAGCCGTCGTCCTGAAAGATCCTTTTTCTTAGACTCGGCGAGGAGCCTATCTCCACTATTTTTCACCTCCGCTGCTTTTAGAAAATCTTCGAAACTAAGTTCTATAATGCTGAAATATGCTTTAAGAAACGCCTTAACATCGCCTAAGCTAGCTAAACCCGGTATTCTACCCTTAAGCCACTGGAGGGAGAATTCGTAAGCGACGGGAGAGGGGATTAAGCCTTGAATCTCACCTTTATAAATCGCAAGCATAGTCTTCTTCGCTAAAGGAGTTAGCTCTCCAAAAACCATAGCCATAAGAGTATAGGTATCTACAACTACCTCCTGAACCTTTCTTCCCAACTTTTCTCCTCCTCATCTAACTCTTCTTCTACTTCTTCAGCACTACCTAAGCCCTTCGCACATTCCCAGACTCTCCACCACAAATCTACAGGCCGTAATATAATCTTGCCCCCCTCAACCTCTGCGATTAACTTCATACCCTCCTTTATGCCCGCCGCCTCCCGTATCTTCTTAGGAAGGACCACAATACCTTTCTTGTGTACTTTAACGATACTCACAAAGTTAAACTATAAGGTTAAATATATATGTTTAACTAAAATGACTTAGCCTATTTGAAAGCTTTCAGCAAATGCTTCGAAAGTTTCTGAGAAGAAATACTTAGTAATGATTCCTTACTGCTTAAATAGAAATAATTAGAATTTTGTAATTTAAGATTTCCTGTAAAAGATTAACCCGATTAAGACTACGATAGCTGTGCTAACCCATATAATCCAGTCCGTAAAGCTGACGGCTAGGAAGAACACTATAAGCGCTACCGAAATCGCGGGGAGTAGCGGGAATCTGCCGATGTTTACTGGTATTGTGAAATACCTCTTGTAGTCGGGTTTAGTGAATCTGAGTATTATTACCGCGATGTTAACCATGATAAAAGCTAGTATAGCCGCTAGCGAGGAAGTCTTACCCACCATATCGATAAGCTTGTACTCTACCTCCCCGAACTTGACCTCTAACCCTGTTATCTCCGGCAGATATACCGTGACTAAAATTGTTAAAACGGCGATTAGCCCGGAGACGAGGACTGATACGTACGGTGTCCTTTTCCACTTATCGACTCTAGCGAGGCGCTCTGATAGAATTCCTTCCGACGCTAAGCCATATGCGAGCCTCGAGGCAGATACGAGAAAACCTAACACCGTGTTTGTAGTGGAAAACAGCGCTATAAACATTAACACCATATAGGCAGGCTTCCACGCCGTCGCGGCGGCATCTGCAAGTGGAGCCCTAGACTCGGCCAGCATATCCCAGGGGAGTAGTCTTACTACGGCAAGCGCGACGAGGAGATATAACAGAGACGTAACTAGGAGAGCTAGGATTATAGCCCGTGGAATAGTCTTCCTAGGCTCTCTAGTTTCCTCGCTGAGAGTAGGTTGTAGCTCAAAACCCGTGAAAGCGAAGTAAAACACGGCTGCACCAATTAAAATGCCGATTATTGGGTCTAAAGTCGGGTTAAAACCGAGGTAGTTGGGGGAGCGCTGCGGAAACATAAAACCTAGAAACACGACCAGCGCTAGACCTCCGGCTTCGACGAAGGTAAATATAACGGTCATTAAAGCCGATTCTTCAATCCCCCACCAGTTCACAAACGATAAAATAACAACTAACGCTATAGCTATGAACGGTATCCAGTACTCGCTCATAGAGAATAGCTGGGTAAAATACCTTGCAAAGCCAACAGATGCCGTCGCGGCCCCCGCTACCCCCTCGAAGAATATCAACCAACCGGCGATAAAAGCTAGGAGGCTTCTCCGCGGGAAAGCTTTCTCTATATACGTGTGTGTGCTTGCGGCGGTCGGGTACATCGACGAAAGCTCAGCGTAGGAGAAGCCCGTTGTGAGCGCGATAAAAGTTGAGAAAAGTACGCTAAGCCAAACGGCATCGCCGGAAAATCCTGCCGCTCTTCCGATTAAAACATAGATGCCTGCTCCCAGAATGAGTCCCACGCCGAAGAGGGTGGTATAGCCTAACCCCAGTACTCTCTTTAGTTTTTCCTCTTCAGACATATAAGAAACATTAAAGCTTAACGTATTTATAATTGGGCTTGCTAAGTGCGCAACCGGTTATAAAGTATTTCATGCTACACTGCGTCATCATCGTCGATAATGTTTAACAACGCTTTGACTTATTTCAAGCAGAACTTGAATTTTCTCGAGATTTAGCGAGCGAAATTTTTTAAACAGGAAGTAGGAAAGAGATTTCTATGATAGTGTTAAGCTTTGATGTCTGGAATACTCTCCTAAGCACTAGGGTTTTCTACAGGAAATTCTCTGCGAGCTTATTCAGGATAACTGGGTGGAGCTCTGAGGAGATATTCGAGAAAGTGCTCAAGGTATACAGCAGGATAAAATCTATGCGCTTAGAGGAGCTTATAGACGAGAATAGGATAGTAGAACACTGCACGGACGTATTACTTGAGGAATTGAAAGGCTTAAAGAGGGAACAGGTTAAAAAAGCCCTAGCCTATGTCGCCGCTCGCGAAAACCTCGAAGACCTAATTCTAGACGACTCCAGGAGAGTAGTCTCCGAGTTTAAGAGGAGAGGCTACGCTATAATAACAGTTGGTAATGTCGTATTCTGGCCTGGAGCCTATAACAGGATTATACTTGAGAGATTGGGTTACAGCGAGTACTTTACAGTCCAGATATACGCCGACGAGGTAAAATGCTTAAAACCTAGACCCTGCATATTCCACCAGGCTCTACGTGCGTTGAGGGAATATGGAATCGAGCCAGACGAGGTAGTACACGTGGGTGATAGTTTCAGAGAAGATTTCCTAGGAGCATTAGGGGTCGGCTTTAAAGCCGTACTCGTAGATAGAGATAAAAAGTATTCGGAAGGGGGGATCTCGGAAATATTGAAAGACAGAGCTTATGTAATCGAAAACTTAGAAGGGCTTTTTAAGATAATATGACAAAATTAATATTACCTCCTTGTTTGCTCCTTAGCCCTACTGATAAATTATCGAAAATGCATAATATTAAATACTGGGTCGACGTGTGGTTTTCCATGAGATACGAGTTTAAATTATTGTTTTTAGTTCTTTTTTTGGCAGTTTCAATTTTACATGTTCCAAAAGTATATCCGAAGTTTACAGTCGCCTATGTGAAAGGCACGGTTTACGACGCTGAAACAGGGGAACCTATTGAGGGAGTTCTAGTAGAGTATTACATAGTCTTCCACAGCCAGAATAAACACTGGGGCTACCCTATAGAAAGCGCTATCACAGACGCTAATGGGTATTTCGAGATAGAGTTAAACGAGGTTGAGAAGCAGATAGGGAGCGAAACCGAGTACACCTTAGACCAGATACTCTCGAATGGCTTCCTCCTAATAGCCTATAAGGAGGGTTACTTGAGGTGTTACTCAGCGGTAAACCTCTTCGAGCCTAAGTACCACTACTGGAGCCCCGAAAAAAACGTTAAAGTCTTAAGCCTCCGCATGTACAAAGACTTCTCCCTCAAATCTATTAAAAAGGGAAGTCTTGAGGCGGTCTATCACTTCGAATACCAGAAAGAAGCAGCTGAAAAACTCCTATACTATACTGACTTCTACCTGAACATTCTAAGAGATAGACTAGGCGTAGATCTGGAAACTCAGAATATATTGATAAAATTCGATATGGGGGAAAAGAGCTACGCCGCAGGACGCGCCCACTTCACAGTTCAGGGGCCGTGCGAGGTAATCGTCAACTGGTATCCATGGATTACAGACCCTATAAACGAAGACTACTACCTACTCCTCGTTCACGAGCTAATCCACCTATTCCAACCTAGATTGAACAATAAGGGAGTCCCCCTATGGCTTTCGGCCGGTTGGATAATAGAGGGACAGGCAGTGGCAGTTTCTAAAGCCATAATGCACGAAATGGGCAAGGATGGGAAATCCTTCCAAGAACAGGCGGTTGAGCCTGGAGTTGACTATCCCCAAAACTACCAAGATTTCATAGAAATAAAAGGCGAAAACTACCCGAAATGGGGTAAGATGTTCTCTAAGATAGTCGTAGACTACAGCGGCGAAGACGAGTGGGGCTTCGTCAGGCGTTTCATGCAGTACCTAGATGAATTCGTCGAGAAGGATGCAGTGGCTAAAGACTGGGATAAGCCATGCCCCCTATCGGACTACGAGGTTATACTAGTCCTTTCTTTCGCCGCCTGTCAAAACTTAACAGACCTC
>Ga0190367_1001849_pt1 | contig 11663 bp, 14 predicted proteins | sample 4872181011_MG_FD_171838 | JGI IMG/M metagenome (GOLD analysis project Ga0190367, IMG submission 171838) | Hydrothermal vent microbial mat bacterial communities from Southern Trench, Guaymas Basin, Mexico - 4872-18-10-11_MG | ecosystem: Environmental > Aquatic > Marine > Hydrothermal vents >... | reverse complement strand
ATCAAGGATAGGATGACTAAAGCTTCATCATCAGACATGCTTTAACACCTTTTCAGCCAAATCAGGATACATCTTTCTGAAAGTATTAATCACTTTTGCAAGACTGAAACCATTAAACATGGCTAAAACTATCAATCTCAGCAGGATCTTCCTTTCATTCATGTTTCCATGAAGCTTTAAGCTTATCTTTGCTTTAATTTCATCCTCACTTTCAGAGTCTGAATTAAAACAGTAATGATATAGAGCCTTCCTTACAAATTCACTTTCATTCAGACCTAACTCTTTCACAAGATCTAATATCTTTATCAGTTCCTGGTCTTCATCCCTTAGACTTATGCTTATGACTCTAGTCATTGTGTCACCTCAGGATATCCATGAGAATGTTAATTAACTCCGTCTCATTCAATGTTAAACCTTCATTAAGAGGTATGCTTACGTAAGTTCCTTGCACATGGGGATTTCCGTAGTTTATAAGTTCAGTTCTCCAGAAGTTTAGCTTAATCAGTTTAAATATATCATCTGGAAGCTTTATCAGGTAGAATACCGGAACGTTTAGCTTTTCACTTAGTAATTTTAAAGTGTTCCATTGACCATATGGAACTCTTATGCATTTATTCCTTAATACGCTATGATCACGTCTTCTTACCTTGAGTTCAAAAATCGCTTTAAAATTGGAGTTCACTCTGATCACCTTATCTATGTCGTTTATGACTATAGGCTTATCAATGTAAACTGAAGCTTCATTTAATAAATATGAGAAATAAATCTGGAAGTTTATTTCCGTTAGTCGATTTTGAATGTAAGTTATAACGTCTTTTTCGAATTTATCCTTTGTTTTTTGCTTAAGATCTATTAGCAGTCTCTGAATCTTAGATATAACATGAGAGAACTTTCCAGGTTGTTCGTAAAATACTTCCATTTTCATGCTATCACTTCCTAATTAAGCATCTTATTTGCTTGAATCCTACAAATCCTGCAAAATGATCGCAGCTCATGCACATCTTTAGAGGAATCAATCCGTATTTTGGACAATTAACGCATTCAATTAAAAATAAGATAAAACCGGAGCAGGTCATGTTATCACCTGTAAAAAATTTAAGAAGTGTTAGCTTTCTCTCTTTCTAGCTTCTTTTCAGCCGCTTTTACTATCTCGTCCAGCACTATCGTTTTTAGCGGATATAATCCTTTACCGGCAAACTCCTTGTATAAATCTCTGATCTTCATAAGCTCTTCAGCAGCTTTTTCAATTACTTCTACATCAGCATCAAGTTCTACTACAGCCTCAACGTAATTGTCCGTGAAAATAGTAAGTTGCTTGCCGGAAACCGTAACAGCTGCTATAGTGTCTAAAGCTATCAAAGTCAGCCTGTTATTGTCAATCCTCAAAAACGCCATAGCTCAACCCTCCTCAATCTCATTTATCAAACCACCAACAAAATTGAATAGTTGCTCTAAATCTGTTGTATCTAGTCCTACTCCTTTCCTTGCGTTTATGTATGTCTTTATTTTCATCTGTATCCTGTTCAGTATCGATATCACTTCCCTTTTAGTGAGTTCTCCTTTCTTCTCTTTTTCTTTTATTGGTGTTAATTTTCCTGAATCCAAGTATTGTTTAGCTAAAAATCTAATCACCTCAGTCGGTTTCTTAATTCCTAGCTCATCTCCTATTTTTCTTAGCAATTCTACATCTTGCATGTCTTTTAACACCACCGATTTTCTACCTTTTTCTGCCATATTCTACCTTAGGAAGAAAAAGGTTAATAAACTTTTTGGTGCAAAAGGTAACAAAAAGTAGAAGGAGGTGAAAAATATGGGTAAGGTATATGGTATCAAGGTTTATCTGGATGATGAGTTAGAAGAGTTATTCGAGAAGATAAAGAAAGAAACCGGACTTCGAAAAAATCCAGAAGTTATAAGGTTTCTAATAAAGTGGTATTGGCGAACTAAAGAAGAAAAAGGAGGAAAAAAGTAGCCAAAAGTAACTTTTTGAAACTTTCATTAACTTTTGTTTAACTGCTAATTGTATAGTAAGAATGCAAGTTATTAAATAACTCATTTTCTACTTTTATGATTGAATTAAATTGTTGACTTTTATTCACTTTTTGAAGCAAAAATTTTATTTTTGTTAAAATTGAACTAAGTTAAGTATGCGAAGAGTCATCATCTATATTGTTATTTTTCTGATATTTCTCTTCACCAGACATTTTTATGGTGAAGATCTTAACGAACAATTGAACAACATGGCAAATTGGTTCAGTCAAACGTTTTTTGGTAAGGAAACAATCGAAGAGGTATTTTACGCTCCGAAATACACATCAAAACCAACTGTAACATCAACACCATCCACAATTGAGAGAGTAAAGGAATTACTTGCGGAGTATCATCAATCTCATACGTATTCTTATCCGGATTTATTTGTTTGCGTAGATATGGCTATTGAGTTCTGGAATATTCTCAAAACTAAAGGTATTAACGCTAAAATTAGCGTTGGAAGGATAGATAGATCTGATGCGGACTGGACAGAATACGACCATGCATGGGTTCTAGCTGAAACTCGACCATTCAGATATATCGCTTGTGAAGTTACAGGAGGTTACATCGTTTATTACTCTAGCAATCCTAATTATTACAAATATCCGACATTTGACAATCCTAAAGAGGTTAAAGAATTTGTTAGATTAAGACAGGAGTATTTCGAACATCTAGATGAACTGCAGGATCTTTTAGATAGATATAACGCTACATTGGAGGAGTATGAAGATCTAAGAAATGAGTATAACTATATGATCGACTATTACAATACACATTACGCCGGAAGACCTGTAACCTATCAATCTATCTTATACAAGCAGAAAATAGAAGAAAAAGCGATTGAACTCAGTAATTTGGCTGGAGAATTGAATATACTTGAGGAAGAGATCATTAAAGAGTATAACATCTTAACTTCAATCGAATCTAAGATTGAAGGCTTACTGACATAGCATTTTTATTCGACATAATTTAAAATAATGAAAAATAATGTTTCCAGATTCCTGTTTTATAAACCATAAACTTCATAAGTCATTAAGGTGAGATATGAATGAGGACAGAGACGGAAGTGTCCGCACACAAGGAGTCAGATAAAAAGTCTAAGAGCCGAAAAGGGCGCTACAGAGAGAGGCTGAATATAACAATATCGCCTGAAAATTATAAATGGTTAGAAAAAATACCAAATAAATCCAGATTCATTGATGAACTGATCACAGCCGTTAAAAATCAGATTGAACCGAGAGTTATTGTCATTACCGGATTTGGGGATGTGCCCGTTGTGCGGGGGTTGCCGAGTCAGGCCAAAGGCGCCGGATTCAGGGTCCGGTCCCGTAGGGGTTCGAGGGTTCAAATCCCTCCCCCCGCATTCTCCATAAAATCTTTTACCTGAAAGCCCTTGATAATGCTAGATAAACTATTATCAGAATTAAGATCAGAATTGGGGAAGTACCTATCATAAACCCGTCCTTCTTTATCTTCAGGATAATCAAGGGGTTTTCCTTGTGAGATTCCAGTATCTTCATTATCTCAGGGGCAAAGAATATGAGAACTCCGATTATTATCAGGAGAATTCCTATGATCTTAAAAACATCAGATGTCATGTTTTACGAGTTCTCTTAAATATTCACTTAAAGAAGAGGCTTTTGCAGCTATGAAATCTGATTTTGTCTTTTCAATCGCTCCTCTTACATAGTCAACCTTTTGTCTCAAATTGGGCGTTAACCTGTTTGGAAAATTAAATACCACTAAGTTATCGTATATCTCTTCCATAATCCCTATTAACCTTTCAGCCCTTTCAAATTCACCCCTCCTCAGCAGATCCAGTACAAACCTCCTAATTTCTCCAACCGTGTCGGCAAGTCCGGTTAGTATCGGAGCTTCCTCTATATTTAAACTTGATAAGTCTATATTTAAATCCTCGTTCTTTAAGATGTGTAGAAAGGAATACGCTTCCACGAATTCCTGCATGGCATCGAATGTTATAGGATAATATATATCAGGATATCTCCTGAATTCGTGAATTCTCTTCAGAATATCAAATGCATTCTTTAGATACTCCTCAGCCCTTTCCAGATCACCAGAATGAACAGATGAAATCGCTTTTGTAGAATTTATTCTCAGCTCTCTCGTGAGTTTTAATAGCTCTTCTCTTGCCTCCTCCTTCTCCTCCAATACCCTTTTAACGTTATTCAAAAAATTCTTTAACATGGCAAATTGATTAAAGAGCTATCTCTTCGCCAAAATTATCTCTATCGCGGATACGTTTGCTACTCCCTGTTCAACCTCTATCTTTTCTGTAGATATCCTTATGTCCTTAACATCTACATCTGTTAGAAATCTCTTTCTAACTATCTCTGCAACGTCTACTGCTCTGCTTATGGCCTTTCCTCTTGCCTTTATTGCTACCTCTTCAGCACCTCCATTGAACTGCGTCAGAACTGCCAGTACGTAGTTCATTACAGGCTTGTTTCCAACAAACACGGCATTCTCTGCCATTTCTATCACCTCTTTATTGCAAAAATGTCATGCTATATTAACGTTTCGGAGTGTCTATCGATTTTATATCAATCACAAATAATCTGGATTTAATCCCTGTTAAACCAGTGAAGGGTTGTAAAATGATTTATCAGTTGGACGTTGATCTTTTTCTTTTTACAGGAAACGGCGTAAGAATTTTCTGTTTGATGCACAGAAAAACAGCTTTTAATAACAATATTAAAATCATATCACCTTATAAACTCGTTGTGTATCACATTTACGGCCTTCCTACCGTCCTTCTTTGCAACTGCAAAGGATATGTTGTATTCGGAACAACTCTGACTTATCATTATGACGTTTATCTTATTCCTTCCCAGAGCTGAAAATATCTTCCCGGCAACTCCAGGTGTTCCCGCCATTCCAGCCCCAACAGCGCTTATTACGGCAATGTCATCTTTCTTTGTTATATTGACGTTGTTTATATCGGACAGAACTTCCACAGCCTTATCCAAATCAGATCTTTCAATTACGATTGATAAATTCAGCTCAGATGAACTCTGACTTATCATTATAACATTTATCCTCGCCTTTGAAAGCCTTTTAAAAACCTCAGACATTATCTCAGCAAAATCAAATCCCGCCCCGCTTATATTTACAATGGCAACGTTCTCTATAAGGCTTATAGCCTTAACTATTTCCTTGGAAGAAACGGCATTTTCTTTAATTACTGTTCCCTCAGCGTTTGGATTAAACGTGTTTTTTATCCTTACTGGAATCTTTTTCCTGATAACTGGTTCAAGAGCTTTTGGATGAAGTATCTTGGCACCGAAATGCGAGAGCTCCATTGCCTCCTGATACGATATGTAGGGGATGACCCTTGCATTTTTGACTATCTTCGGATCCGCAGTCATTATACCATCTACCTCCTTCCACAGCCAAACCTCATCGGCGTTTAATGCCGAGGCTATTAGCGTTGCTGTCAAATCGCTTCCACCTCTACCAAGCGTCGTTATCGAACCATCCTCGGTAACACCTATAAATCCTGCCACTACGGGAACTGTCTTCTTTATTGTCAGCAATGGCTCCAATCTGCTTTTTATTACCTTATATGATTTTTGTAATGGTTTTGCCCTCCCAAAGTTGTCATCGGTGATTATTCCTGCCTCTCCACCCGTTAACGCAACTGAATCGACACCTATTGATAGCAGAGTTGCGGAAAATATTGGAGCAATTAGTCTTTCACCGAATGATAGTATGTAGTCCTGTATTCTTCTCGTAAGTTCTCCTAAATAGCTTATTCCGAGCAAAACCTTTTCGAGCTCATCAAACATGTTTTCAAGCGTCGAGTAAACTTTGTTCTTCATCTCGCCCTTAACTGCCGTTTCAACCGCCTCATAATGCCTCTTGGCCAACTCCGCTACGAACAATTTTATAAATCCCGGAGATCTTTCATAGCAACATTTATGAGAGGCTCTGAGAAGTGAATCCGTGACACCCGACATGGCTGAAACGACGACAACTATCTCATTATCCAAATACCTCTTCACGAGATTTGCGCAGTGAAGTATGCTTTCGCCATCCTTAACGCTTGTACCACCAAATTTCATAACGATTCTCATCTCTGCAAAAATGGAGCAAATGTATAATAATTTTTTCTTCCATACGTAAATGAGATTTAAATGAAATGTGTAGACTGATAAGGAGTCTGACCTCCTCCCCGCCCTAAAGGGGCGAGGGTTCCCCGTAGGGGAACCGGCTCTTGCCCCGTCTCACGACGGCGCCATCGCCTTCGGTTTGTGTCATTGGGCCGGGTCAGAGCGACACTCTAGGAGAAGGATAAGAAGGAGGGAATAAAAATGTTTCGGGAGAAGGAGGGTTTCCTCTCCGCCTTAAAAGGCAAGCTTCCAGCCCGCAAGGAGTGTGAGAACGGAATGCTTCAAAAGATCAGACTTTGTAAAAAGTGTTATAACAGGACGGGAATAAAATGTCTCATAGCTGATCCCTATGACTGCTTTATATGCTCGGGTATACTCTGGAAGATCGATGAGATTGCAGATGATATAGTTAAAAGTCTGGACGGATACGAGTTCGAAACGTTTTTGATCGGCAGCAGAATCCACGGAAGTTTAAAAGCCATTGAGGATTACTTGAAATTGGAAGAAGAAAAATCGTTAAAATATCAATTTAATAAAGAGCTGGGAAGGGAGATTGAGATTAGAACGGGAAAGAAACTGTCTTTTAAAAACCCCGATGTGACTATTGTATACGATCTGGAAAATTTAAATTATAGCATTTATATTAAACCATTGTATATATATGGGAGATATAAGAAGAGGGTGAGGGGGTTGTCCCAGACGAGATGGTTGTGTCCTAAATGCAATGGAAAAGGTTGTTTGCTCTGTAACTGGACAGGGAAAAAGTATGTTTCCGTTGAGGAGTTGATATCTGAACCCATAAGGGAATTCGTCATGGGTACAGATGCTGTCCTGCACGGAGCCGGTAGGGAAGATGTGGATGCGAGGATGCTCGGAAACGGAAGACCGTTTATAGTTGAGGTAAAAAACCCCAAAAGGAGATGTATAGATTTAAGAGAATTGGAGAGGCTTGTAAACGAGAATTGCAGGGGAAAGGTAGAGGTCTTGAATCTGAAACTTGCCGAAGCAAAGGATATAGAATTTTTAAAATCTGCAAGATTTAAGAAGATCTACAGAGTCAAGGTTCTGTTCGGTAGAGATTTGAGCGATGATGAGATTAGAAGGGCTATAGAGGAACTGAAGAATAGGGATATTCATCAGAGAACACCTTTAAGAGTTTTGCATAGAAGATCCGATCTTTTAAGGGTTAGAAAGGTATACGACATAGAACTGTTATTCTTAAGGAGGAACATTGCGGTATTGAGAATAGAGGCCGATAGCGGGTTGTATATAAAAGAGTTCATAAGCGGGGATCAGGGTAGGACGAGGCCGAGCCTTAGCGAGGTGCTAAACGTTGAAGCCAGGGTTGAAAAGCTTGACGTAATAAGGATTGAAGGGGGACTTTAGTTCTACACAAAGAGCTTTTTAATTCCGTGTTTACGTCCTAAAAGGTGTTATTAAGATTCATAATCGATTAGGGAACTCGTATGTGCACTTCTCTGTAGTTCTCGTCAAGTCTTATCTCTCCGAACTCAATCCTTTTCACGGCATCCCTAACAGGTGTTAGTATGCTTATCTCTCTGTCTTCCAAGTTCACATCTTCAAGCAGCCCGCATCCCAGATACCTTTCACCGTACAATCCGACAAGTAATCTCTTAATCTGATCGATGGAGAATATACATACCTCCTTGACCTTGTATATGCTGAGTAAAGCTCTTATCAATTCCAATCCGACTTTAACCTCTTTTTCGACGCATACGTTAAGAAAATCGTCTCCTTTTTCAGCATATACGACTTCTGCGTCCAGCACACCTTCAAGGAAATCTATTTTCTCACCCTTAAAAAGAGTTGTATTCCCGAGATTTATCTCATCAACTTTAAAGCATCTTACGTCTGAATTCTCAAGCCATTCAGCGTAAATCTTACTTCTTATGCTACTTCTCAGCTCCCTGCTCCTCTTCTTTAATACGAACGAATCCACTTTAAACGTATTGAAGGAATCAAGGTAGTGTGGTATCTGGTTGAAACATACGATAACATCGGGGTTTATTATCTCTATTTTCGCAAGCTTATAATTTTTTGCCCTTTTACCCCTTACCCATCCCGTTGTGTCTATCAGGACTCTATCACCGTTTTTTAACAATCTCTCGAGCTTTTTCATTATTACCGTAACTCCTCGCAGGCATCTCGCCTCGTTCCCCGTTGGTGTTATCGTTCCGATGAAGAATCCGTCGAACATATCAATCTGGGATATAGATATTATCTTGTGATCCGTAAAACCGAAACCCATTGCACACGGATGAGCTATGTCCGACTGACCTATATCCAAATCCACAACCCATTTTCTACCATCTAATCTGTTCACTAGATAAGCTGCAAGGCTGCTTTTTCCAGAATCCGTTTCACCCAAGAATAATATCTTCCTGTATTCATTTGATCTAATCTCCTCCACGAGTTCATCCCAGTTCTTGGGTATAGTCTTTCCTTTAACGGCTATATAATTACCGTCTATATCTATCTCTGAATCTTCGTTTACGTATACTGGAAGTATCTTTCCCTCCTTTACCTCCACGTCTTTAATAGGACATCCAAATATCTCCGCACAACCCTTCACACTTATCCTTGCTCTTCCTTCTATGAGTATTGTCGTATCCTTTTCTATAAACATCAGTAAGATTTACACCATTTGATTTTTAAGATGTTTCGTTTCCAAACTTAATTATTATCGTTCTGATCTCAGGAGTAGTGTTTATTAGATCTTCCAAATCATAGGATGCCATGGTCGCTATGCTGAGACCGTCCTCATAATTTTCGTAATAATAGTAGACTGTTTTATTCTCTATCTCTCTCGATTTTGCAAAGAAGTAATTGCCCGTAAAATGAATAGCCACAACCTTTTCAAATAACGAGTCGTTTATCCTGTATCCTTCGAAGTAAAAATCGGCTATTGATGTGTTGTTGCTCTGAAACATTGTTCTTGCCAGCTTTCCTGCTACAATCGTTACATAGCTGAACTCGTCACCTATCCTATCCGTGTAATTCTTATACTTGGCATAAAACCCCGCTTCATCACCCCTGATCACCCTAATTACCCCAGCAACGTAAGACGGATAGCCTATTACTATTGGATTTGTCTGGGCTGACAGGGCAATTATTCTTCCTGCGACATTTCCCAGTTTTATATCAAATCCCAAGTAGTTGTCTTTTCTGGTGTATACAAAGTAAACCTTCGTTTTGCCAACATCGACTAGGTAAGTATTCATATTGCATATCATGAGCTTTTTAAAGTAGTAGAACTCAGGCTTAAGATCTCTGAAGACATACAGATTTACGTTTCTTATCGTGGAATTGTATATGAAGAATTTAAGGGATTTGTTTTTTTCTCCGTAATCGTAAAACAGTATGTACTCAGTTTCGCCTGGAATGTATTTGATCCAATCTCTCCAGCTCTCGCCCATGTCAAACTTTATCTCCCTTTCTTCGGGCTTTGATGGGTTCCTGAAAGCGTAGACAAGAACGGATCCAATCATTATTAACGCCAGTATAAACGCCAGGAGTCTTGCAGTCTTCTTTTCCATCCTCTTTACCATGGGTTTAGATCTTACCGATAGAAGATAAAGTTTGTTGTGATTTAATCCGACCGCCTCTTCACCCAAACGGTAAATAGCTACTCCCTATGAACCCAAAGAGGTTGATGTGTCCCAAGGTTGATGTTCGCTCACTGATGTGGACATCCGCTGAACCCCAACTTTAGCATTTACTAACCTCTCCCTCATGCATAACACCTTTTCTGAAGCTTTCGGTGATCATGAGGAATGCTGGAACAACAGTTAAAGCCCCAATCAGGCTGAATATAATCGCTATGACTGACAGAAAGCCGAAGTTCCAGAGCATCGGGAATGTCGAGAGCATTAGAGCTCCGAACCCGCCAGCCATCGTTAAAGCTGAAGTGACTATTGCCTTCCCAGTCTCTTCTATAGCAATTGTGACTGCCTTCTCTGGCGAATATCTCTGCCTTTCCTCAGTATACCTCTCAGCCATGTGGATCGAGAAGTCTATTCCTAAACCGAGAGTTATAGCGTTTATCGCTATGGACATCATCGTCTGCTTCATTCCTGCCAAGAACATCGTTGTGTTAAGAACTCCAATGACTGTCGTTATGGCAAATAGGGGAACTATCGCCCTTGCTATCGAACGGTAAGTTGCAAAGAGTAGTAGAACTATAAGACTGTAAGCAACTAAGGTCATTTGAGTCTGACTGTTCAGCATTATCTCGCCAAGATGGGACATTATAACTGGCATTCCAGTTATGTAATAACCTTCGTGCCATCCAAAGAATCTCACATCCCTATCAAGGTACTCAGTAAGCTCAACCCTTTTGTCGTGGGTGTCCGCTGATGTGTATAGGTAAAGAGCGATGGTATGACCTGAAACGTATCTCTTCAGGATATCTTTCGGAATCATGTTCAGAATCGTTGAAAGCTCTGCATCGCTTTCTGGCAATCTACCCAAATAATCCTTTATTAGAGATGACAGTGAATCACATCTATAAACCATGTCCTCCTTGTTCACGATGTAGTTTCCAAGCTTGTCCATTCTCTTAAGCACATCAACTCCTATCTCGTCAACATTTAGAACAACTGTATAGATATACTGCTTACCCATGATTCTTTCAAGTTCTTTGAACTTTACCATTGCTGGTAGATTCTCTGGAAAATACTTTTTTGTGTCCGTTTCAAGCTTTATCTGGGTGTTCGCATAAGCTCCAAAGATTATGATTATCAGAGCTAAAGCAAGTATAGCCTTCGGCTTCGAAGCTGTAAGGGATGCTACGGAAGTTAAAACCCTCTCCAAAATTCCGACCTTTCTTTTTTCTTTTACAATCGCTTTCTTCTCTTCTTCCCTATCGAGTATTTTTAAAGCTGCCGGAAGGAACGTTATCGAGAATATGTAAGCTATTACCAATCCCAAAGACATAATAATTCCGAAAAGCGCGAGTCCCGGTATCAGAGTTGTGGCCATCGACATGAATCCTATGACTGTGGTTAGCATTGCGAGGATTACAGCTAAACCCGTTCTCGTTACCGCTATTACAACGGAATTATCTCTATCGTATCCCCTTATTCTTTCGTGCTCGTATCTGTTCTGAATCTGTGCAGCATATTCAATAGCCAATCCTATGAGAATGGGAAGGGTTGCGCTTAAATCAGGATCGAGCTTTACGCCAACAAGTGGTAGAAGACCGACTATGACGATAACGGAGAACACTGAAATTATCAGGGGCATGAAAGCCATGTATTTCTTCCTAACCACACCACTGAACGTTACAGCTAACAGAACGATCATGGCAACTATCGAAGCCGTCGTAGTCATTCCAGTCTCTCTTTCAGAAGCTTTAACGATTTGATAGTGCAAAACTGGCGATCCTGATACTTCGGTAGTTATTCCAGTGGGTCTATGTGTGAATTTTACGACCCTTTCTATCTGCTCTGCAAGTTCCATCGTTTTATCTGGATCCGTCAC
>Ga0190367_1001848_pt1 | contig 11664 bp, 12 predicted proteins | sample 4872181011_MG_FD_171838 | JGI IMG/M metagenome (GOLD analysis project Ga0190367, IMG submission 171838) | Hydrothermal vent microbial mat bacterial communities from Southern Trench, Guaymas Basin, Mexico - 4872-18-10-11_MG | ecosystem: Environmental > Aquatic > Marine > Hydrothermal vents >... | reverse complement strand
TTAACTACTTATGGATGGATACTAACGCTTGGTGATTTTACAATGCCTTGCACTCCTAATATAGATCTCAATTTATGTAAAGGCTGCGGTATATGCATTGATATGTGTCCTCATAAGGTGTTGAAATTAAGTGATGATGTGAACTCTAGAGGTTATTATTACCCTATAGTTATTGGGAATTGTAAAGGCTGTAAAGTTTGTGAGAATTACTGCCCCGACTTCGCTATAAGTATTGTGTGTGGTGAGGGAGTTGAAAAGGGTATTAGTAACAGGCAATGAAGCCATAGCTGAAGGCGCTATCGCCGCTGGCTGTAATTTCTATGTTGGTTACCCAATAACACCATCCAGCGAGATCATGCATTATATGGCTGAAAAACTCCCAAGAATCAATGGTGTTTTCTTTCAAGCCGAAGATGAGCTGGCAGCAATTAACATAGCCATAGGAGCTTCTTGGGGAGGTGCTAGAGTCATGACTGCGACTAGTGGCCCAGGGTTCTCACTGATGCAAGAAGGAATAGGTTATGCAGTAATGACTGAAACGCCTCTTGTCATAGTGAACGTCATGAGAGTAGGGCCAGCAACAGGACAGGCAACAAAACCAGCTCAAGGTGACTTAATGCAAAGTAGGTGGGGCAGACATGGAGATCAAGTCATTCCAGTATTGGCACCTGAATCTCCTCAAGAAGCTTTCGAATTGACCGTTAAAGCATTCGCTATAGCCGAAGAGCTTAGGGTGCCAGTAATATTATTGTCTGATGAAATCATAGCTCATATGCGAGAAGTCATCGAATTACCTAACTATGAATCAATTAAGATCCCTGATAGGAGGAAACCTATGTCAATCGATGAGACACCCTTCGGTTCTAAAGACCCGCGAATAGCCCCACCAATGCCTTCATTAGGTGAGGGCTATTACGTATTAGTTACTGGTTCTACACATAATGAGTGGGGTTATAGAGATACAAGGAGTTTTGAAACGCACTATAAGCTCTTGAAGAGGCTTTGGAATAAAGTTTGGTTAAATATCAATAGGATATTCGAGTATGAGGCGTATCACGTAGATGATGCTGATGTAGGTTTTGTAGCCTTTGGTTCTACAGCAAGAAGCGTTAAGATGGCTGTTAAGATCCTCAAAGAGAAAGGGGTTAAAGCGGGTTTTGTAAGACTTAAGACCTTATGGCCGCTAGATCTTAAACCTATAAGGAACTTATGTGGCGTGTGTAAGGTGGTTATAGTACCTGAACTAAGTTTAGGTCAGTTAGTACTTGATGTTGAAAGAGCTAATGAAGGTAACGCTAAGGTGATTAGATACGGGAAGATTGGAGGTGGCGAGCTTATATACCCAAGAGAATTGGTTAAAATTGCATTAGAGGAGGTGAAGTCGTGAAATTAATCAAACATTTTAGTAGGAAGTATTTGAGAGAGGAAACATTACCTACGGATTTCTGTCCTGGATGCTTTAATGGTATACTAATAAACGCATTGACAAAAACATTTTTTGAGTTAGGCATTGCTGACTTAAGGAATTACGTGTTTGTTAGTGGTATCGGTTGTTCATCATGGATTCCAAGTCCCTACATCAAAGCAGATTCACTACACACGCTACATGGTAGAGCAATACCTGTAGCTACAGGTGTGAAACTAGCCAGACCAGACTTAGAGGTTATAGTTATTGGAGGGGATGGCGACTTAGCAAGCATAGGTCTAGGGCACTTAATACATGCTGCTAGAAGAAATATGGATCTTCTAGTCATATTAGTTAATAACTACGTGTATGGTATGACTGGGGGTCAGATGTCACCGACAACACCTATAGGGTTAGTTACTACAACGACACCTTACGGTTCATTTGAGCTTCCCATAAATATATGTAAACTTATAGCATCAACTAATGCTAATTATGTTGCTAGATGGACTATAGCACACTTTATAAACTTAAAGAACAGTATAAAGGATGCATTATCTAAGTATAGAAGGGGATTTAGATTTATAGAAGTGGTAGCCCCGTGTGTCACCTACGTTGCTAGAAGGTTGGGTAAGAGCGCGGGTAATATAATTAAAGAATTGCTAAAATTAGGTATAAAGATCAAGGATCTTAATGATTTAGATAAATATTCGAGAGAAGGTAAAATAGGAATCGGTATACTTAAGGCGGAGGATAAACCGGGATATGTGGAGCTCTATAGGGAATACGTTAAGAGGGGGGACTCTTGTGAAAGAACAACATAGTATATTAATAGCTGGAGTGGGGGGACAGGGTATAGTATTTGCTTCAACCGTTTTAGCTCAAGCACTCTATAAACAAGGCTATTATGTATCGCAATTACAGAGTTACGGTGCGGAGGTTAGGGGTAGTGCTGTTATTGCTTGGGTTGTATATAGTAACAACCCAATAACCTGTCCCTTCGTTAATAGATATGAAATCATGATCATATTACATCAAGATGGGTATAAGCAATGTATTAAGAAGGGATTTAAAGCGGATTACATAATTGTTGACCAGGATCTAGTCCCAAACCCACCATCTAAATCGATTATTTTACCTATAAATAGAGAAGCTGAAAAGAACGGTTGTAGAGCGTCAGTAAATATAGTTGCCTTAGGTGTACTTTCTAAGTTAGGATATGTTAATGAGATTAGTCTCAAAGAAGTATTAAGCACCATGAAGAATTCTGAAATGAACTTAAAAGCCCTTAAAATAGGGTTGAATCTCATTAATATTTTGAATACAATATAAGGCGCACCCCTAATTTAGAGCAAATAGACTGAGCACTGCTACTTTCCTGTTTCAGCTTTTTTAAAAATGACGTGCTAATTAAGGTAATTACAGCGCCAAACATGCCTAGTGCTCTGATTATGAATTGAGTCCAGATATCCACCATAACATAATGAAGTAACATTATCGGCATTACTAAACTAAGTTAGATCTTAACCCTCCGAGGGCGTAGGTGTTAACCAACAAGTATCGACTAGCCGCCACTTAAAACTGGCATAACTTTTATTTCATCATTTTCTTTCACAATTGCCGTCTCTTTCGCTGGTTTACCATTGATAAATATTATTTTACCATGGAATTTATCATATCCTGGAATCACTTCTCTAAGAATTTCGTTAATAGTTTTTGGGCATTCAAGTTTGACTTCAAGCTCTCTCACCTTAGCTAGATGAACAAAAGCCCCCATAAGTCTGATTTTCACCATGTGCATCCCCACAAATATCTAAGTTCACACATCATCAAAAAATGAAAGGAGAATCACTCAAGTTTTGCAATCTTCTCAAGCTCTGGAATCACAAACTCAAGACTAAGCTCTTTAAGTGTCTCTTTCTTTGGAATGCCTTCCTCACTCCAGCCTCTAAGCTTGTAGTATTCCCTAAGTAATACATTATATTTCTCCTTATCAAGGTGCTGTCCCTTGAAAGGCCCGTTTTTTAGTCCTTCTCTGAACCATCTCTCTGGTGGATAGTCCATTTTCCTGCTCCAGTTGCCATTAAATTCCCTAATCCAGTAAGCCCTTATGAGAGCATAAACTCTATCAGCTACTTTGTATAAATCGTTCCATGTGTACTCAACACCAGTAATTGCTTTGAGAAGCTTTGGATAGTAGTTCAAGTTAAGGCCAATATCCGCCCATGGGAGTCTACAGGCAGTGAGTACCTCAAAAAGCCCTCCTCTAAGCCTCTGTAGCTCAATAACTTTAGCAGCCTTTTCTGGGTTATAAGTAATCTTATACTCAACCTTTTGAGTCTTTTTACTTTCAATCGGTGCTGTGCCGATCTCCCATGCGATAATCCATGCATCCTTGTGGTGGGCACCAATCGGGCTTGTACCGTAAGCTAAGGCCATGGCTGGATATATAAAACAATTGTAACCGCTTACTTCCAATCCTTTAACGTGCATTGCAAATTCATTTCCGCCAACTTTTTCACTAATCACCTTGACACCTTCAGCACCCAGGTTACCAAGCTCTCCTCTACGGTATGCGATATCTAGGGCTAGTTGTTTGGCCTTCTTGAAATCCCCAAACACGGGCGCATCATCTTTGATGAGTCCCTTCTCTTTTAGCTCCATTATGAATCCTATGGTGTTTCCAAGTGAAATTGTGTCGAGACCCATTTCATCAGCTATTCTATTAAGAACCGAAACCTCGTTAAGCTTTCCGATTCCGAGATTTGAACCCAATAAGGCAACATTCTCATAGTCAAGCTCAGTCTCCTGACCCTCTGCATCTAAGACAACGTTTCCACAAGGCATGTTACAGTACGGACAGCCCTTTTGCTTAACTTTCATACCCTCCATCGTAAAGCCGTCAATCGAATGGACAAACTCAAATACGCCATCACTAAAGTTTCTTGTTGGAAGAGCAAAGTTCTCGTTTGTCCACTCTACTGTGGCCATGGTTCCTTGTCTACGCCAGAACGAGTATCCTGGCGAGTTAAGAATCGTATTATAAGCTTCTTGTGAAAGTTCTCTAAGCTTCTCCTTATTAGCAACAGGAATTTCTTTAGTTCCCTTTACTACAACAGCCTTTAATTTCTTACTTCCCATAACCGCACCCATACCAGGCCTTCCAGCAGCTCTTCCTTCTTGAGAAATCACCACAGCGTACTTAACGAGGTTCTCTCCACTAGGGCCTATACTGAGAACGCCAACATTCTTACCATGAATCTCTTTAAGTTTTTTCTCGGTTTCAAAAGTAGTCTTGCCCCAAAGACCTTCAGCGCTAAGAACGCTTACGTTATCGTCTTCAATATAAATATAGACCGGATTTTTAGCTTTTCCTTCAACAACAAGGGCGTCGTAGCCGGCTTTTCTCAAGTGTACGGTAGCCATTGTTCCAATGTTACCATCGCCATAACCGCCAGTAAGTGGGCTCTTAGCAGCAATAACCATTTTTCCGCCACTTGGAGTTGGAAGACCGTTAAACGGACCGCTTGCAAAGATCAATTTGTTATCAGGACCAAGAGGATCTATGTTTTTAGCCTCATTCCAAAGAATCCAAGCCGCTAATCCTCTACCACCAATGAAGTTTTTAGCTATGTCTGCAGAAATGTTCTGCACCCAAACTTTGTTGTTCGTTAAATTGACTCTAAGTATCTTTCCCCACCAGCCCTTCATAAGAACCACCACTCACTATTTCATAAAAGATGTGTAGGGTTTTTCAAGTTTATCCTAGGGATAATTTCAAACCCTAGTTGGAACATTGTGTTAAGCACCCTTTGTATAGACGCATTACGGCCTCTAGGGGTATTGTTCAAGGGAACTGTAACTGACTCAAGTACAGAAAAAGCCGCAGCGTCCAAACCTAAGTGCTTTTTATTATGACTCCTTTTTTCTCAAAAACTTTCTGGCTAATTTTCCCGCCAATATCTTCAACATCTCAGCTTTATGGTTCCCTTGCATAACTTTCTCTGAAAAAGGCATTGGCTTGGCTTCAGTGATCGATAGCGTAACCCGTATGAACATGTTCTAGTAAATCGAGCCTAGTGTCTGGCTCATCCAATGCCCCTAGCGTTTATGAGAAGTACCTAAGACTACCTAGACCAACACTGAAATAGTGTATTTGATGGCCTAAACTAAAGAACTACTACAGCAAAAATGTCTTAATACAACTCTGGAAAGCCTTTAAGGTACCTTAAAGCCTTAATAGTGGCTGAGAATGAAAGAGCAGTTCAACCTTATAGTCACCACACGCAGGGGAGAGGAATCCGAGGCCTGCTCAGAGGTTTGGAGCATACTCAGGGACCTCGGGGACGAGGAACCCGTTGTTGAGAGGAGCCCCGTTTCAGGCCTCATATTCGTCTGGACAAGGTTGAACCCGTTTAAAGTTGTGGAGAAGTTCAGGGAGATACTGAGGAGGAGTCCGTGGGAGCTCCGCTACACGAGTAGGGTAATCCCGATAGAGCGGAACGTCCCCACGGACATCCAGGCCATAAAGCAGGCTGCCATGGAGCTCGTCGGCAAGATAGCGCCTGGAGAGACGTTCAGGGTCACGGTGGAGAAGAGGTTCACGAACCTCCGGAGCATGGACATAATAAGGGCTGTGGCCGAGGACGTGGACAGGAAGGTAGACTTGGAGAACCCTGACAAGATCATCCTCGTCGAAGTCGTCGGCAAGGTAACCGGCGTATCCGTCTTAAGGCCGAGCGACATACTCTCCGTCAAAAAGGAGCTCAGGGAGCCTCTCAAACCCTAACCGAGAGCAGAGCCATCCTCTCGACTATCAACCACGAAACAGCTTCGCCAGGAGCCTCACCACGCCTGGACTCCATCTCCTGTGGCGTTATGCCGTAGACCTCCTTTATGACCTCCAACTTCTCCCCCGAAACCTCCAACACGGAGTCGTCCTCGGCTCCGAGCAGACGTGCACACCTCCTGTAGGCTTCTAGGCATCCCCGACGCTTCTCAGAGAGGGTTACGAGCGCCATCCTCGAGCATCCCGGCCTAACCCCGACTATGCGGAACGCCTCCCTGATCTGCCTCTGGCAGGATGCGTATACGAGCACCTCGATTCCCAGCGACTTGGACACGTTGTACCCGTCTCTGAAGGCCTTGACGGCGTTCAGGGCTGCGAAGAAGAGGTGCCTCCACCCAGCCACCCTGTCGGCGTCGAAGACCTGGAACGCGTGTGGAGAAGCCTCGGCTGAGAGCAACTCTATCAATTTGTCCACGTCTGCGACGGGCTCCGTCCTGAAGCCGCCTATACATACGTGGTATCCGAGGCCTTCGAGCTCCCTGAGTATCATCGGCTATGGAGAGATCGCACCAGACCGTTATTAGAGTTTGGACACCGGGTTGGCTTAAATAAGGAATCCGCAAACGATTATTGATGTCCCCGCCCACGCTCAAGACCCCGATAATCATCGTGAACTTCAAAGCCTACAGGGAGGGCGTAGGAGAGGGGGCCGTGAAGCTCGCCAGGGTCGCCGAGAGGGTGTCGGCGGAGAGCGACGTCTGCATAGCCGTGGCCGTCCAGCCCACGGACATATACCGCGTCGTGAACGAGACGGGTGTCCCCGTGTTGGCCCAGCACATAGACCCGGTCGAGTACGGGAGCTACACGGGTCACATACTGCCCGAGGCTGTCAGGGATGCCGGAGCCGTCGGGACACTGATAAACCACTCCGAGAGACGTGTCAGCCTCGACTTCGTGGCCAGGGCCGTGGCGAGGGCGAGGGAGGTGGGCTTGACGACCGTGGTGTGCGCCGACGTCGTGGAGACCTGTAGGAAGGTGGCTGAGACCGGGCCCGACATGGTTGCGATAGAGCCGCCGGAGCTCATAGGGACGGGCATAGCCGTCTCCAAAGCCAAGCCTGAGGTCATATCAGGAGCCGTGGAGGCTGTGAAGTCTGTCAGGCCCGAGGTTTCCGTCCTGTGCGGGGCTGGAATAACGAGTGGGGAGGACGTCGAGGCTGCGTTGAGACTTGGGGCCGAGGGCGTGCTCGTGGCCAGCGGCGTAGTGAGGGCTAAGAACCCCTATAAGGCGCTTCTCTCTATGGCTAAGGCCATCGTCAGGATCTGACGGACGATATTATCTCGGACAGGAGTTGCTTGAACTCCTCGACCACCTGGGCCACCCTCTCCTCAGTGGAGGCCTCGGCGTAGAGCCTGTATATCGGCTCTGTGCCGCTCGGCCTGACGAGTATCCAGCTCCCGTCGTCGAACCAGACCTTCACCCCGTCGAGTGTCTCAACACGGGCTCCCGAAACCCTCCTCCGAAGCTCCTCCAGGACGGGTTGCTTAAGCTCCTCTGGGCACGGAACCTTGTCCTTGAGTTGGCAGTACTTGGGAAGCTCCTCCAACATCTCAGACAGCCTTCGACCCTCCTTAGCCAGTATCTCCAGGATGAGCGCCGTCGTCATCGCCCCATCCCTGACGGGCTGGTGGGGTCCGTAGAAGACCCCTCCGTTCTCCTCGCCGCCCAGCTTCGCCCCGACCCTCAGCATCGTCCTGGAGACGGTCACGCTTCCAACCTTAGTCCATATGACCTTGCCGCCGTACTCGGATGCCACGTCCTCGACCACCTTGGAGGAGCTCACAGGGGTCACCACGACCTCCCCCGGGTTCTCGGACAGGAACGCCTTCTCCACGAGGGCGAAGCTCCTGTCACCCCAGTGTATCACACCCCTCTCGTCGGAGAATATGGCCCTGTCCCCGTCTCCGTCGTAGGCCACACCGAGGTCGGCTCCCTCAAACTTCACCGTGGACGAGAGGGCCGTGAGGTTTTCAGGCCTCGGCTCCGGAGGCCTCCCAGGAAACCTGCCGTCAACGTTGGAGTTTATGGCCACCACCCGACATCCAAGCCTACCGAGGATCGAGGGGTAAACCAAGGCCGAGACGCCGTTGCCTGCGTCCACCACCACCTTGGGCCTGGCGGAGCTTATGGCATCCCTGTCGACGTGCTTCATCACAGCCTCCGCGTAGGTCTCCAAGACGCCTGGAAGCTTCAAGACATCTCCTACGGAGTTCCACTCAGCTCGTCTGAAGCCTCCCTCGAAGAATATCCTCTCGACCTCCATTTCGAGCTCTCTGGGAAGCTCGACGCCGTCCGAGGCCATCACCTTCACGCCGTTGTACTCGGGGGGGTTGTGGGACGCCGTTATCATCACACCGCCGTCCATCCCATACGCCCTGACCGCGTACTGTAGGGCGGGTGTCGGAACCATCCCTGCGTCGTAGACCCTGCATCCCGTGGAGGTCAACCCCGATATGACGGCGCTCTTCAGCATGGGGCTGCTCGTCCTACCGTCGCATCCCACGACGATCTTTCCGGCTTCGAAGAACGTTCCTATGGCTGCGGCGACTTTGAGGGCGAACTCGGGAGTCAGCTCGACGTTTGCCAGTCCTCTTATGCCGTTCGTTCCGAACAGTCTGTTCTCGAACATCACAGAACCCTTCCGGGCTTGAGTATGCTCTCGGAGACGGATTTGGATGGGCATATGGAGACCCCGCTCGTTATCGTGACGTTGTCGCTCACGTTCACGTAGTCCCCTATTATGGATGTGCCCTCCACCTTAACCCATCTCCCAAGGACGGCGTTCTCGCCTACTATGGCGTTCCTTATGGACGTGAAGTCCCCTATAAACGCTCCAGGGAATATCACAGAATTCTCTATCCTACACCCCCTACCTATGACCACACCGTCCCCCACAGAAACGTAGGGGCCGACCACCGAGTCCCTGCCCACCTTGACAGCGGCTCCGAGGACCGTGGGGGCGACTACCTCAGCCTCCACCTCGGAGGCTTCGCCTATCACAGGCTCCTTGGCCACCTTGTCGAGCATTATGGCGTTGGCTTTGAGGTAGTCCTCTGGGACTCCTATGTCTATCCACGGCCCCGAAATCTTGTACCCGTACAGCAACCCCCTCTCAGCCAGCCTCGGAAACACCTCCCGCTCTATGGACACGGGCCTCCCCGGGGGTATGTAGTCGAATATCTCAGGACTCAACGTGTATATGCCGGCGTTCACTAGCCTGCTGGGAGCAGCCTCGGGCTTGGGCTTCTCGACGAACCTGATGATCCGGTCTTCCTCATCCAGCTGGGCCACACCAAACCTTTCAGGCCTTTCCACCTCGACCAAGGCCACGGTCGCCACGGCCTCCCTGTCCGTGTGGTACTTCACCATGCGCCTGTAGTCGACCTCACACACCACGTCGCCGTTCATGGCGAGGAAGGGCTCGTCCCTGCCGAGGATGTGTTCAGCCCTCTTTATGGGGCCTCCGGTACCGAGGGGCCTCTCCTCCCTGGAGTATATGATGCTGACGCCGTACTTGGACGCACCCATGTGCCTGACTATGGCCTCAGCCATGTAGTTCACAGCCAGCACCACGGTGTCCACACCGTTCTCCGCCAGGGCCTTAACGGTCCAGTCGAGTATCGGCTGGTTTGCGAGTGGAAACAGGAGCTTCGGCCTTGTGCAGCTGAGCGGCCTGAGCCTCGTCCCGAAACCTCCGGCCAGGATGATGGCCTTCAATACTTCACCATCTATGGTTCAGGCCAACCTGTTAAGAGCTTTACCATGCACTAAGGCTTCAGGAGGAAGCCCAGCTTGTCGTCTATCATCGAGTTGGAGAGCTTCTCGAACCTCTCTATGGAGCCCAAGTCGTACCAAAAAGCGTCGGTCACGTACCCGTAGACCGGATGGCCACGCTCTATCAGGGCGGGGATTATGTCACGCATTATGTCTATCGAGACAGCCTCCCCAACCATGCGGGAGGCTACTCTGTGCATGACCCCGTCGGCGGCTATGACCCCTATACTGACGGACACGTTGAGAACAGGCTTCTCCACAAACTTCTTTATCCTCCCATCGTCATCCAAGTCCGCAACGCCGACGCGGAGTCGGTATCCCCTGGCGAGCGCCACGGTCACGGCGGCGTCCATGCGTCTGTGGAAGTCCATCATGTCGGATAGGTCGATGTTGGTGATTATGTCGCCGTAGTGTATGATTATGGGTTCATCCGGGCTCAGCAAGCCCTCCTCGTAGGCGTTCAGCAGGGCCCCGCCGGTTCCCTTCATTCCAGGCTTGTCCACCACGTACTGTATTGAGACGCCGAACCTGGCTCCGTCTCCGAAGTAGTTTTCTATCTGCTCGTGTTTGTAGCCTACGAGCATGATTATGTCCTTTATCCCGTGGTATCTCATGAGACGGACGATGTACTCCAGAAGGGGCTTCTGCATGGAGCCTACGGGTATCATACACTTCTGGAAGTAGTAGGTTAGGGGTCTGAGCCTTTTACCTTCTCCACCCGCCAGAATAACCCCCTTAAACTCGGAGTGTTTCACAAATCCCCCATGAAACGAAAAGCGTGGGACTCTAATAAAAGTTAGTTAAGCGGGGGTGGCAACTATTTTTTGGGCAGCATAGCCAAAACAACACCTAAAACGACGAGGGAGGCACCTATGGGAAGAAACGGTAGAGCCGCTCTGCCAACAGTCAGAGAACCGTAGATTATCAGTCCTCCTATGCCTCCCAAGATCGCCCCGAATACCTTAGCGAGGAGCTCCTCGGGCTTCAAGCGGCCTCAGCCTCCTCCAACTTCCTCGGCAGGTACTCGTCCACTATGTACGCAAGGCCGTACCTTGCGAACGCCTCCTGCTCCGCCTTCCGCCTTATCTTCAGGAAGGTCTTTATCTCCCTCGTCCAGGGCTCACCCTTGTACCTCGGGTCCCTGCTCAGCTCGTAGAGCCTCTTCACATCCCTGTCCGTCAGACGCTCTGAGGGGAGCTTGTACTCGAGTATGTCGGTGGCCCACACACCGACCCACTTGGCGTCCGGTGTGGTCAGGCCCCTTATGTGAGCGGCGTTAGCCGAGCCCGATATTATGACCATGGCTATGTGCATCCCCCATGGGTCTGCGTCCGTGAACAGGTAGACGGGTAGCCCGAGTTCCTGGTTGAGCCTCCTTATCAAGTACCTCGTGGCCCTCGGAGGCTGACCCGCCGTGTGGATCAGTATGGCGTTGAACCTCTTGTGGGCTCCTTCCTCAACGAGCCTGGTGAACATGGCGCCCTTCTCGATGACTATCACCTTATCCGCCGACGTCTCGACGAACTCGGCGTTCATCAACGCAGGCCCTATCATCATCCCGTCTGGATGGAAGGTTAGGTTTATCCTCCTACCCTCGTAGCCTGGAACGTTGTACTCTATCGTCAAGTCCCCGAAT
>Ga0190367_1001847_pt1 | contig 11675 bp, 13 predicted proteins | sample 4872181011_MG_FD_171838 | JGI IMG/M metagenome (GOLD analysis project Ga0190367, IMG submission 171838) | Hydrothermal vent microbial mat bacterial communities from Southern Trench, Guaymas Basin, Mexico - 4872-18-10-11_MG | ecosystem: Environmental > Aquatic > Marine > Hydrothermal vents >... | reverse complement strand
TTGGGCGAAGTAAACAGAATAGAACGTTTCTTTGCAACTCTCAGGTGCTGGTTCGCTCAGTTGGCAAGAAAATCCCTTAAAATCATCAAATCCTTAAATACTTTGAAAATAAAATTGGATCTTTTCACTTACTTTTGGAACATGAGTATTATATCGTAAAACTACCGATTTTTTCAATCTTTTAGTTCCATTTCTAACCTATTTTTGGCCTTATGGAGGTCATAACTCATTATTGTGTGGAGCTGTAGACTAATATTTAAAGCTATCTTTGAGGCTTTGAACCATATGTGTATAATCCCGCCCGTGGCTTTTCTTTTAATTGTCAAATTTCTAAGCTCTATTTTTTAGCAAACACATAAAATTTTGACAAAAACATTGAGTTTATAAGTTCTGCTAGGTTTAACAGCTAAAATCTAGAAATCTTGGCTCTAAAATTGCTCGATATATGATTTTTTACTGGAAAAGCGAAGCTCGTATAACATTAGCGACTTAGTTTAACTTCTATTGGTTGTTTAAGAACACTTCTAGGCTTTTTAACGCAATTTAAGGTTTTTGGATGTTGAAGCTTTTTTCAAAGGAATAGAGTAAAGCAAAATCGAACTAACTGAACTTACTAACTGAGCTCATATAAATTAGCTCAAACAAACATTTTTATGCAATCAAATAGCTCTATAAAGTTTTTTAGTAACATAGGTCGCTCTTTGCTTGGTTAAAAATCTACTGGTGGCTAGTTTGAATTAAAATGTCTATTAAAGCTCTCTTGTTTTTTCTCGTAAAGTATCTAGCTTCGGGATGATTTGGTGCAACTCTATCATGGGAATGTTGCTTTAAATAGTGCCTGTGAACGAGACTGCTAATAATTCTATATGTGCTTTCAATGTCTTCTCCGATGCTATCTGCTATCTCACATAATCTTAAAGAGCTTGGAGCAAGTCTAATAGACTTCAAGGTTTCAATTTCTTTACTGCTCAGCACGGGCTTAAAACCATCAGATCCAATTATAAGGACAAGATCCCCATCTCTAAAGACATACAGTTTTTCTTCTTCCATTTTTATCCAATTTTCATTCGTCAATGGAACTGTAGCTATGAGTGCAGCGTACTCATTGGCACTCTTTACGTTTTCTAAAGAAACAGAATAGTCATCATCGCCAAATACTCTCACTATCCCAGTATGAGGAGGATGTCTTAGAAGGTAATGTAATTTGCCATTGTTTGTGTGGGCGAAAAGATATCTTCCATTACTCATCAAAAAGTTAAAAGTTCCATAGTCTGCAAGCTTTTGTATAAGTTCAAACAGTGTTTTAAACAAGTCTTTTAACTTCATTGAACTTTGAAGATTGTCCAGGATGTAGCAGAAGGCATATTCCGAATCTGTATCACCAACTGGGTGAAATTTTTCTAACTCAAGGTCTTCTATTCCTGGAAGACTTCCGTTGTGAGCGAAGACCCACTCATCTTTTCCAAGTGATCTAACAAACGGATGAGTGTTTACGTATTTAGGGTCTCCTTTGCTAGCCCTTCTAACGTGGCTGATAATTATGTTGCTTTTAATCCCTCTCCTCAGAAGCACTGCAACAGGGCTGTAAACTGATGGCCTTGGCTCCTTAACTAAGGCTACACATCTTTTTCCTCCTTCGCTTTCAACGTACCATCCGACTCCCCACCCGGATCTGTGTATAGTTCCTCTTCTAACAAAGCCGCGCCATGAAAAGCTAATGCTAACATTCTTATTTGAGCATAGACCAAAAAGCTCGCACACGAGTACCACCTTTCATAAATTATTTTAAAAAGCAAAGCTAGATATTTCATAAAGTTACTGTTTTTCATTAGCTAAATGCACACAGTTTAACTAAAAATGAAACTCTCAAATTAAGAGTTTCTAAGCTTATATATTTTTCTTTGATAAATCTAAATCCATGGAGGAAATAAGAAAGCTTGGGGATCTAGCTTTAAAGCTTGAAAAATATAGGTATAACTTAACAAGATCTCTTGGATGGGTAATTTTCGGAATGTTATTCGGATCAGCTGTGGCTTTTTTTAGCGGGATTACAATTCTGATAGGTTACAGGTGGTATGTCGTGGCATCATGCTTAATACTAGCAGGTGTGGTTGGGACTATAGTACATTGGATGTTTCTGAGGTTTGTACCGCTAAGTGAAGTAGTTAATAAAAGATGGAAAATAGGATGGTTTCTCTTCTTTGTACCTTTTATAATACTTTATACAATCCCAAGTTTTCTAAATCTGACAAAGCTTCAAGCATCTCTATACTACTCTTTAGCTTGGTATCCATCTCTTGGTATTGGATTTTTGTTAGTTGGAATTTTTGCTGAGCTAAAAGACAAAACACTTGTAACAAGACCATTAACCTATGCAGGAATTCTAATAACTGTAAGTTCAATTGTGTTGGTGTTAATGTCGGGATTTGTAACAGATTATTACGGAGTGCTGGCGTTGGGGCTTATAGCAACGTCAATGATGCTTTTAATATACCTTGGAGCGTTTTTATTGGCTTTCTTTAGATCAAGTAAAGCCGTTTTTGAGACATGATCGAGTTCGATGATGATATATTTAACCCAAAGAGATTTGCCATAATGACAGTTTTATTTTTGTTTAGAAAAGTCACTGCTGGAGATTTGGTAAAAGCTACTGGAATTTCATGGGGTAGCTTGAGCACCCATTTAAGTAGATTGGAGAAGAAAGGATATGTAAGAAGAAGAAAATCTATAATAAAAGAAGGAGTTAGAACTGTCGTGGAAATTACTGAAGAGAGTTATAGAAAATACGGCAATGAATTAAAAAAGCTGGAAGGATTTGTCAATCTAATTAAATCAAAGCGCATTGTTTTAAGCGATCAAGATTAATTTAAAATTTAATAGTTCAAATTAAGTTCACTTTTGGTTGATTTTTATTGATAGCAGCAAAAAAGATTAGTTCCCTTGTAAAATTTATTTTCTCCTCTCTCTTTGGCAAATGTATTGAATTTTTATAAATTTTTATCACAATTTCACAAAATTTAATCAAAGAATCCCATGCACTATGAGGTAGTGCCCTTTTTCAATTTTCTCTTTGGCAAATTCTATCAATTTTATCCAGTCACTGTATATGTCTGGTATTTTGTGAGTATGACCTAGCCAGTAGTTTATGAACCACTGTTCAAATCCTGCCTGCCTGAAATACGTTTCAACTGTTCTTCTGAATGTTTTTGCAGATAAATTAAATCCAACAAGCTTTCTATACTTTATGAGCTTCTTTGTTAACCACTCCCTTGGTCTTTCAAAGTTTGTAACTATATCTATGTTCTCAAACCAGTATTTCACGTATTTCTTCATTGATTTCGGAAATGGAATTAATCTTCTCAATTTTCTTCTCTTAGATTTTGCTGTGATTATTTCCATTATTCTGTTCTCAAGATCTACAGCATATTTGTACCCTACGTTGTTTAAATCTATTGTCGTAAACTCATAAGGCCTTGCAAGCTCAATTGGTCTTGCTCCAGTGTATGCGTGCAGAATAACTCCAGATCTCAGCATTGGATCATCTATAGCTTTAAGAAGCACCTTTAAACTATCTATTTCTATTGCTCTTGCATCTACCATTGGGGTTTCGGCAAATCTTATGCTGTAGACTGCTCTGTAGAATTGTTCTTCCTTTAGAAACTCCATTATGTCATTTGGAACGAAATTAAACCTTCTAAATTTTACATAACTTCTGCATGCTGAAATAAAAACATTTGCAGACCTTGGAGATAATTTTTGCATGTATTCCTCTACTTTAGCTGGCATAAAATCATCTACAGTTAGATCTTCTGCTTTTTCTTTTCCTAACCACTTGGCATATGAATTAAGCACAAATCTGTATGTTTCACTCGCATTGATCTTTCCAGATCTTCTTAAATACTCAAGAAAAGCACTAACACTCACATCCATTATTTTCACTCCAGTTCGTACAGGAAATTTATGAAATCTTTTTCAAGAACGGGAAACGGATATATGTTTGAGTAGAGAGCGATATTACTTACATTCATTATGTAAAGTAGATTTATTGCCTCCCCACACATTATTTTCATTCTGCTCTTAACTTCATAAGGGTGCAAGCACACTTTCACACTTCCAGCTGGAGTCTTTACTTCCTCTTTATAAAAACCGACTGAGATATCTTTTAGTATTTTTCCAATCTTTTTTGCTTTTTTACCACCTCTTATTCTTTTATAGTCTATACAGTTTAAGTAAGCGTCTCTAAACAGCTCTAAATACTCCTGTTCAATTTTATCTAGAATTTCAATTCTTCCATCAAAGCAAAGAACACCATTTTCATCCTTTTCATTCTCGTAAATACTGTTAAAAAAGGAAGCTCCAACCGCGTAAGATTTGTAGTAATCTTTTTCTTCTAATCTTAACCAGATAGCTTCTTTGAACCTTTCAAAGGGATAATAGAGAGATCTTTTCTCTGGAATATCATATGGATGGTCAAGTCTGAGTGATAAGACAGCTAGAAACAGCCCCAAAGCGCAAATTTCATCTTTAACCCATTTGTCATCGAACCAGCTTGGTATCATCTACTTGTAATTCACTTAATAAAAAAATTTACATATTTACTTTATTTTTTGTGTTTAACGCTTTAATCCTGAACCTAGGCTTAGCAAAAATGTTATTTGCTTATGTTATCAATTTTTTGCATGATAGCAGACATTACAGTTGTGCCTATTGGAGTTGGAACATCTTTGAGCAAATACATAGCTGAAGCAGTTAAAGCCTTCAAAGATTATAAGTATGAAGTTACTGCATCAGGAACAATAGTTGAACTAGAGGATTTCGATGAGCTTTGCACAATTTTAAAGGGAATAAAAGATAATCTCGTAAATTTAGGGGTTGAAAGGGTGGTTTACTTTATTAAAATAGACTATAAGCTAAAGAAAGATACTATGGAAAGAAAAGTAAAATCTGTTCTAGAAAAACTCAAGAAGTAGTTATGTTTTTGACTCTTCAATCAAAACAGCATTTATTATACCCTCTTGGGATGGTCTATTGGTTACTTTGGCCTTTCCAATACTTGTCTCAATTATAGCACCCTTGGTAATCACCCCTCTTCTTGCATAGTGAACGTGAGCAGGGTTTTCTAACACTCTTTTGATTTCAGCTTTGACAACTTTTCCTTGCGATGGAATTGAAACATTAGCGTATTTATCCATTACAAGTTTTATCTTATAGTTTCCACCTCTAACTCTTACTTTTTTAATCTTTCTCTCTCCTATTAGTGTTTCAGTTTGCTCTCTACCCATTTCATATTTTCTTTTCTTTCTAAAAGGTTGTAGGAGCTTTCCTGTGTATGATCTTCTACTTCTCCCTTGCCAAATCATTGAATTTAAAAATTGATTGTTGTGCTTAAATAGTTTATCTTGACATAAATTAGAGGCCAACGAAACTTTTTGTGCATTGAATGAAATAAATTTATATTAAATGTATTAAAAAATGCATAAAGTTATTCTACACATATAAGCGTCTCAGTTTTTACGACACCATCTATTGTGTGGATTTTGCTTATTACCAACTCACCTAGAGTTTTCAGGTCTTTAACTTCAACTAAAGCAATTATATCACATCTTCCAGTGACTAGATACGCCTCTTTTACTTCTTCAATTTTCTTAATTGCATCATATACACTTCTAGCTTTACCAGCTTGCGTTAGAATTTCAATTATAGCCCTCATACGTCACAATTTATTTTTTGATGCTTATTTAACAGTTTGGTTCAACAACAGTGACGAAGTTTGGTAATTCTGATTGTATGATGAAATAACTGCGTGCAATGCAGTTTCATTCAAAAATTGAATAATTAATAAACAATTATCGTTGAATTAGAAAAATATTCAGTTCTTTATTTCTTTTTGATTTGTAGCTTGTTCTCGACTTTGCAGACATGCTTACTAATTTTTGAACTGACTATTTTATTTTTGCAACAGACACCTTTTTTGAATTTTTCATTATTAATAATTTTCAATTTCGATGATAGTCGAGCAAAATTATATATTCCACCGCTTTACCTAATGATTTTTTCGTGATAAAACATGATAAATTGAAAAGACACCAGAACTGGAGGTGTGAGATTTGACAAATAAAGATTGGGCAAATCCAGCTATAGTGGGACTAATGGGATTTGCCTTGACAACAATGGCTACTGGACTGCATGTTATGGGATACTGGGGAGCTGTACCAACTCTTGCAATGGCTTTAGCTTTTGGAGGCACTGCTCAATTTGTAGCTGGAATAATAGATTTGAGAAGGGGAAGCATATTCGGTGGAACGGCTTTTACATCCTATGGTGCGTTTTGGTGGTCAGTATTTATCAAAGATGTAATTTTACCCAACTTTGGACTAAACATTGGAGCAATAGGTAACGCTGGGTTTGATTTAATGTGGTTCCTGTTCACGTTCGCATTAATGCTAGCATCGTTCAGAATTGGAAAGTTAATATCGCTACTGTTCATACTATTATGGATCGCATTTGGATTATTGGTGCTGTTATTCCTTGGAATGGCTCCAGCTGTACTAGTGGGAGCAGAAGTTTTCATAACCGGACTTGTAGCTTGGTACATAGCTATGGCTGAAGTCGTAAATACAGTTTACGGTAAAAAAGTGCTACCAATTTCCTAATTTTATTTAATTAATTTTTATTTTTTTATTTCTCTTCTAAATTTTTATTTCTCTAAGTTATTGAAACTAGTCTGTTGCAAATCAGCGAATTCGTAGGTGTATAGTAAATTGAAATCTCATAAACACCCTCCCTGCTTACTACGCTGTTTTTTGCCATTATTTGTTCGCCGACCTCAAAAAATACTGAATTGTGTCCACTTGATGAAATTTGATCTAGCGTAAAATCTCCTGAGCTAACAACTCCGCTATAAATAACTTTGCCTGAGGAATCGTACACAACTACCATTAGATCATCAAATCTAACTGAATCTCCGCCAATGTGCCTTATTATAAAGGAGCAACCACTGTTTAATGGATCTGGACAATCTTGTACAGCTAGCTGTATGTTTGGAGTGGATTTCAGCTTCATGAAGCCGCTCATAAATCCTGCCAGATATGTTGCAGAGGCTACGACTATACCGAGCAATAGGAGTGTGGCAACTATAGTAGATATTCCTCCTCGATTACTACTTATTGCTTCATACATACCATAAGTATTAAGTATACCTTATTATAAATAGCTTTTGGTATGCTTAATGTGGAAGAAGTAATCCTGAATATTTTCCTGTTGGGCTTAGCTTTGTCTGCACTACCAATACTGCTTGCTGGAGCTATTTTGATGTTTGAATCCAGCTCTGAGGCTATGATTAAGGCTAAAAATATAATAAAGAACGTGATTATAGGTTACATTATAATCCTAACGGCCTATATACTCTTTTCAGCTCTTTCAGAAGTAGAAGTGGAACCGTTCATCCTTTTTAAACCCTTGGTACCGTCTATACCAAGATTTTTATCAAAATTTAGTAAATTCCGGTCAAGAGAGAAAAGCGAACTGGAAATTGACACTCTAAGGAGTTTAGAGCTAAAACTGCACGGCAAGGTTCCAGTAAACTGTATCGAAGTGAAAAGAACATGGCTGGATAAACCCTTTTGTGCTGGGGCTATATACGAGGGAGACGGCGGTTATATCTACTGTGTTTTTGAACCTTGGTTAGATGATGAGTTAAGAAGCTTGGTAGAGTATGTTAAGTCAAGGATCTTTGAAGTTTTGCCAAAGGTTAGCTCTAACGGTTTAAAGGGAAATGAAAAAGACTTTTTTAATGCTTTTAATCTCGTCATGTCTGGACTGGGATTGGATTTGGAAAGCAAGGCAAGAGTTTGGTATTATGTCGAAAGAGATTGTCTAAAAGCTGGACCGATAACTCCGTTGCTTTTAGATCCACTTATTGAAGATATAACCTGCAGTGGGTACGATAAACCTGTATATGTTTATCACTCGGAATTTGGATATATTCCTACGAACATTAAGCTTAGCGAGGAAGAGTTGGATGATTTTGTCTTATCTACTGCTCAAAAAGCTGGAGTTGAGCTGAGTTTTACGAATCCTACTGCAGATACAACATTATATGATGGAAGCAGGGTTTACATTACTTTTAAAAAAGACGTAACTGATCATGGATCTAGCTTTACTATAAGAAAAGTTAAAAAGCAACCTATGAGTCCAGCACAGCTTATAGCTTTAAAAACGTTTAGTGTAGATGAATTTGCATTGATTTGGGAAGGATTGGAATCTAAATTTAACATTCTTTTTGTAGGAGAGACCGCAAGCGGTAAAACTACCGCAATGAACGCCAGTGCAATGTTAATAGATCCGAATGCAAAAATAGTGAGTATTGAGGATACGAGAGAAATAATTTTGCCCCATAAAAACTGGACTCCATGCATTGCTGGTAAGAAAAGTGTTTTTGAGCTGGTTAAGGAATCTTTGAGGCAAAGACCAGAATATATAATAGTTGGAGAAGTTAGGGGAGAGGAAGCTTACGCTCTTTTTCAAGCTATGAGTCTTGGACATTCAACCCTTTCAACTTTCCATGGATTCAGCGCAAGGGGAGTTATTGAAAGGTTAAGGGGACCACCATTTAATGTTCCAGAGAACATGATACAATTTTTGGATTTAATTGTAGTTCTTAGAAAAATAAGGTTTAAATCAAGAATGGTGAGAAGATGTATAGGAATTTGGCATTTAATCAATTCTAAGAAACTTAATTGCGTTTTTAAGTGGAATTATAGATTTGATTATCACGAAAAGGTCGATTTAGATTCTGTATTAAAATTAATATCCAGAAAATCTAGTTTATCTGTATCTGAAGTTAAAATAAGAATTAGTGATAAAGCTGAGAAGCTTAGAGAGGAAGCATCGTACTATGTTGAAAGAGATTATTTCTACTAGCAAGAATAGAGGAGTAAGCACAGTGGTTGGTTTTTCAATAATACTAATGATGCTGATCGCGAGCTATACGTATTATCAGGCAACTGTGATTCCAGAAATTTGCTCAAGATATGAATTGAATCATTTTAACAAAATGGTCGGTCAATTAATTGAATTCTTGTCTGAGCTAAAATCTTCCTGCAGTACTGGAAAACATGCTAATCTAAAAATTGATTTGGGAGGAAATTATCCAGTTATACCTTTTTTCAGCACGCCAACATCTTTTTCGTCAACTGTAATACCTTATGATGGAGAAATAAGAATAAAGAACGCTCTGGCCTTAGAAGAGGATTTAAGAAAGGTATTTGACGGAAAAGAAGTGGTTTGGAAATGTAACAATTTAAAAGTGGTTCCAAACTATCTTTTTTCAAGCTCCAGTATTATAATTTATGAATACGGAGTCGTTGGAGTAGGTAAAAGGAATTACATACCGCTATCTAGATTAATTGAGAAAGAAAGCATAAGCTTAGTATTAATAAACTGCAGTATCCGAAGCATATCTAACTTTGTGATCGAAAGAACGCTAAAATGTATTAGCGGTGGAGGACATGTTGAAATAGTTGATTCTGGAAGTCCAATAGAGATTTGGATAAAAACAAAATTGCCCTTGGACTTCTGGAGAAATGCAGTGGACAGAAAGTCTGTAGAAAGTATAAATAAGTCTGGAGATTACGTTATCCTTAAGCTCAGAAGAAATAAGGTTTATTCACTTTCTACATGTATCTTTGATTTAACTTCAGTTAAGCAAACCCCATCTTATTTAATAAGGATATCTCCAAAGGCTCAAGTTTCTCCTTGCAACTTATTTGTTAAAGTTAAAGATGAATACGGAAATCCAGTTGGAGGCTCAAATGTAAGATTTGAAAGCCTTAACAATTCTTGTATCCTTACAAATGGAACATCTTCGGGCTTTTCCGTTTTGGCTAAGTCAAATCAATTTGGAATTGCTGGAATTGTTGTCAAAGAGTGTAATGGAAAAGACGTGATTGTTTCATCATTAACCAGAAAGGATGGAACAAAGTATGAAGTTACGTTCATTGTTTACTAGTTTAAGGATTATAAGATTAAGTAAAATTAGCATCGAAAGAACCTTTTACGCGTTAAGATTGATCCTTAGCAAGTTTGTAAAATGCGTAGCATCAAGGAATAAAAGTTTATTCCTAAAGGCTGGTGTATACGATTTTGAGAACTTTGTAAAAACATTTACTTTAACATTTTCGTTAACTTTAGTTTTGCTTGAAATTCTTTTGTATTTTACAACAAAAAACGTATTTATACTTTTTTTGCCATTATTTACACCAATTTTTATTATTCTTATATTAAAAGCAACTCTATTAATTAAAATACATGAAAGAAAAAGTAGAATTGAAATTAACATGCATAAATTTCTGCTTGTAATGCTTGTATTTTCCAAGGCTAGGCTGAACATATTGGAAATTGCAAAAAATATAGCACAATCAAGAATAGATGTGATTTCGGATGAATTCGTGAGAATTTACTATAAAATTAAGTATGGTGGGATAAATCCAAAAGCTGCATTGCTTGAAGCTGCAGAGAATTCTCCAAGTGATAAGTTCTCAGATATACTTAGAGGAATTGTTGGTTTGCTGGAATCAGGTGGAAATTTGAGCAGATACATTGAAGACAGACTGAAGGACATAGAAGTAGAAAGAAAAGTGTGGATGCAAAGTTACCTGGAGAAATTAAGTGTAATGCTGGATTCTTATATTGTATTGGCTATAGTATTACCAGTGCTACTCTTTTGCATAAATATAACTAAATCAGTAAGTGGAATAATGGTTCCATTTGAAATTACATATATTTTGATGATTATTGTCGGAGCAATTTTATGTTTTGCACTTTACTCATTAAGTCCTGAGAAAACAAGTGACTTCGAAAAAATAAAGCCAGTTTTACTCTTGGTTTTTCCATTTATAACTTTAATGATTAACTTTCAGTCGGAAGAGATGAAACGTTTAATCTTTTTGTTATTTGTTCTGTTATTTTCCTCAATTTCGTCTTTTTTTACTATAAAATCGTTCATTGAGGATTCGAGAATAAGCAGGAGTTTAGTTACGTACATTTCAAAAGTTCTTGGATATCTTGAGGCTGGAAAGGATAAATGTATAGCTTTGAAACTTGCTTTGAAAGATGAATCTAAATTCATAAAGAAATATTTGGAAAGTACTACGGAAAAGCTGAGAATGGGATATCCTTGCAACAAAGTTTTTCTTGAATTGGAGAATAAGTCAAAAAACGAAGATCTGAGGATTTTGGCGAGGATTCTATCAAAAACGTGTATAATAGGGTATTTGAAAGATGTTTTGCTTGGATATCTTAACGAAATGTCAAGGCTAAACATGTTTAGAAAGGAGAGAGATTCGATAATTAGAATGCATGGTATAGCTATGATTGTAATCTTTATTGTTTTCATTTTTATTTCATTCATAATCTCATCTAAACTTTTACCAGTTTTTGAAAGAATGGTTGATTGCAGTTTATTTTCAATTAAGGTCGAAAAAATAAAAGATTACATAGCTGACACAATTATTATGCTTTCAGTTGCTATATCGACTGGATGGGGAGCAGCTAAAGGTGACTTGAGGTTAATTCCTCCTGTACTACTATTTCTATCGATAATAACAACCATTTTTGTTTGCAAGTTTTTGTATGGTTTTATTTAATCAAGTTAAGGACTTTGAAACCTTTTGGCT
>Ga0190367_1001846_pt1 | contig 11687 bp, 8 predicted proteins | sample 4872181011_MG_FD_171838 | JGI IMG/M metagenome (GOLD analysis project Ga0190367, IMG submission 171838) | Hydrothermal vent microbial mat bacterial communities from Southern Trench, Guaymas Basin, Mexico - 4872-18-10-11_MG | ecosystem: Environmental > Aquatic > Marine > Hydrothermal vents >... | reverse complement strand
TTCCTTGACTAAGGAGATAATTTTTCTCTATGATTTCCACAAAAAAAAGAAAAAGATATGAAGAATTTACTGAACTTCCTTCTTGCTCTTCTCCTTATAAGCTGTGGGACGACAAAACAGCTGAAAGATTGTATTCCAGAAAGAAAAGAGATAAAGATTCAGAAAAGGGAAGAAAAAAGAGAAAAGATTTCAGATCAGAAGCTTCTTGATATGGCTCTTGAACTTTGTCAAAAGGCAAATGATCTCTGGAACAGAGGAGAGATAGAAGAAGCACTTGATACACTTGACAGGGCTTATTCTCTTATACTCAGAATAGATTCAGATGATCCTGATGTGATACAGCAAAAGGATGACATAAGGATAACTATTGCAAGAAGGATTGTAGAGATATACAGTTCAAAGTTTACGGCAGCAGTAGGAAATGGAAAAGAGATACCTCTTGTGATGAATGAGTATGTAAGAAAGGCAATAAGGATTTTTCAGACAACTGAAAGAAGATTCTTCATACAGGCATACAAGCGTTCTGGAAGATACAGACCAATGATCTTAAGGAAACTAAAAGAGGCAGGTCTTCCAGAAGAACTATCCTGGCTTCCTCTTATAGAAAGCGGATTCTCTGTAAGGGCACTTTCAAGGGCACGCGCTCTTGGACTCTGGCAATTTATTGCATCAACTGGATATAAGTTTGGTCTTACAAGGACAAGATGGATAGATGAAAGGATGGATCCTGAAAAGTCAACAGATGCTGCAATAGCTTATCTAAAAGAGCTTCATCAGATATTTGGAGACTGGCTCACTGCACTTGCTGCATATAACTGTGGTGAGGAAAGGGTATTAAGATGTATAAGATCACAGAGGATAAATTATCTTGACAGCTTCTGGGACCTTTATACAAAGCTTCCACAGGAGACAGCATTTTATGTCCCAAAATTCCTTGCAGTTCTTCATATCGTAAACAATCCAGAAAAATATGGATTCAGGCTTCCAAAGCCAGATGATCCAATAGAGGTGGAAAAGGTTCTTGTAAACAAACAGATGCATCTTAGGGACATAGCAAAAAGTATAGGGGTCTCATATAAGCTTATGAGGGACCTAAATCCAGAACTGAGACTAAACTGCACACCAGCTGAACCATATCTCCTTAAGGTCCCAAAAGGAAAAGGAAAGATACTTCTTGCAAAGATTGATGAGATTCCACAATGGAGACCTGTTATTTATATAAGACACAGGGTAAAAAGGGGTGAAAGTCTTTATATCCTTGCAAAAAGATACCGGACAACTGTAAGGGCTATAATGAGGGCAAACAGGCTGAGAAAGACAATTATAAGAGAAGGAAGTATTCTGAAGATACCAGTAGGAAGAGGATCTTATAAGAAAAGGTATTACAGGGAATTTGTAAGATATAAGGTAAAGAAGGGGGATTCACTGTGGAATATTGCTCAGAGATTTGGAACGACTACAAAGCAGATCCTCGCATTAAACAGACTCAAAAGTCCAAGACTTAGGGTAGGGCAAATTATAAAGATTCCTTTAAAAAGAAATCTTGCAACATATAGAGTAGAAAAAGGGGATACACCATATGACATTGCAAAAAAATTTGGGATGAGGCTTTCTGATTTTTTGAGAATAAATAATCTTTCACCAAAAAGCTATATATTTCCAGGACAGATTGTTTTTGTAATAAAAAAATAGGAGGGGGAAGATGGAAGCAAAAGTAAGATGGATAAGTCATGCAGGATTCATTATAACATCTCCTAAGGGAAAGGTAATAATTATTGATCCATGGATAGAAGGGAATCCTCTTTGTCCTATAAAGCTTGATGATATAAAGGAGGCTCATATTGTCCTTGTAACACACGATCACTTTGATCATACGGGAAATGCAGCAGATATAGTAAAGAAAACAGGTGCAACACTTGTTGCATGTCCTGAAACAGCACAGAAGTTTCAGAAGCTTGGAGTTCCTTCAGAAAGGATTGCATCTGATGGATACGGAATGAACATTGGAGGATGTATAAGGATAGAAGGAATAGAGATCATAATGACACAGGCAGTTCATTCTTCAGAGACAGGAACTCCAACAGGCTATATAATCCGTCTTGAGGATGGAAAGACGATATATCATGCAGGAGATACAGGGATATTTGAATCAATGAGGACACTTGGAGAAATTTACAATATTGATCTTGCTCTTATTCCCATAGGAAGTGTATTTGTCATGGATCCAATTCAGGCAGCTCACAGCCTCAGGCTTTTAAAGCCAAAAAAGGCAATTCCTATGCATTACAGGACATTCCCTGTTCTTGAGCAGAGTGCTGACCGCTTTGTTCAGCTTGCAAAGGAGATTGCACCAGATGTGGAGATAATTGTTCTTGAGCCTGGTCAGGAATATGTTCTGAGATAATCCCTTAGGGCTTTTGCAGTATAGGTATCTGCTTCAAGTATCTCATAAGGAGATCCTTTTGCTACTACAAGTCCACCTCTTTCTGCCTCTTCTGGTCCAAGATCAATTATGTAGTCTGCTTCTTTTATAAGCTCAAGATTGTGTTCAATTACTATAACAGTATTTCCCATATCAACAATTCTTTGAAGGATGTCAGTAAGCTTTCTTATGTCTGATACATGAAGACCTGTTGTTGGTTCGTCAAGAATATAAAGTGTATCTTTTGAATTTATTGCAATCTCCCTTACAAGCTTTATTCTTTGTGCTTCTCCTCCAGAAAGTGTATGACTTGGCTGTCCAAGCTTCAGGTATCCAAGACCAATATCACATACAAGAGAGATTATGGATTTTAGCTCTGGAATAGATGAAAAGAAATCTCTTGCTTCATCAAATGTCATTTCAAGAACCTCTGATATGTCTTTTCCCTTGTATTTTACACTCAATGTCTCACTTTCAAACCTTTTTCCTTCACACATCTCACACCTTACATATACATCAGGAAGAAAGCTCATACTTACCTTTATATAACCAAATCCTTTACACATCTTGCATCTTCCCTCTTCTCTGTTAAATGAAAACCTTGAAGCCGTGTATCCCTTCTTTTTTGCATCTTCTGTAGCAGAAAAAAGCCTTCTTATCTGATCATATATCCCTATGTATGACGCAGGAATAGATCTTGGTGTTTTTCCTATTGGTCTGTGATCAACCTGAGAAACCCTTTTTATGTGATGCCATCCTTCAATTGATCTGCACTTTACAGAAATTTTTTTTCCAGAAAGAAGCTGCTTCATTCCTTCATAAAGAACATCCTTTATAAGAGAAGATTTTCCTGATCCACTTACACCAGTAACACAGATCAGAGTATTCAGAGGAAACTCAACATCTATTCCTTTAAGATTATGCTCATATGCACCTATTACTTTTAGCTTTGGTCTTTCTTTGTATGGTCTAAGTCTTGATGTTATCTTATGTTTGCAACAGAGGAATTTTCCAGTAACAGAATCTTTTGCTTTCTTTATCTGCTCAACTGTTCCCTTTGCAACTACCCTTCCTCCATCCTTTCCTGCACCCGGTCCTATCTCTATTACATAATCCGCACTTTTTATTACATCCTCATCATGCTCAACAACAATTACACTGTTTCCTTTATCTCTTAACATTTTAAGTGCATCTATAAGCTTTTCTGTATCTCTTGGATGAAGACCAATTGTTGGCTCATCAAGTATGTAACACACACCTGAAAGATTTGATCCAAGCTGTGCAGAAAATCTTACCCTTTGTGCTTCTCCTCCAGAAAGACTGTCTGCACTTCTTGAAAGAGAAAGATAAGATATGCCAAGCCTTTCCATAAAGCTAAGCCTTGAAAATATCTCCTTCAGGATTGGTTCTGCTATCTTTTTTTCCCTTTCAGAAAATGGAATACTTCTAAGAAGGCTAAAAAGATCCTTTGCAGGTATCCTTGTCATATCCCATATGCTGTATCCATGAATCTTTACAGAAAGAGCCTTTCTGTTAAGTCTGCTTCCATGACATTCTGGACAAACATCTCCATCAATCTCTCCAAATCCATCACACATCTCACATGCACCATGTTTTGTATTGAATGAAAAAAGAAGAGGATCTATCTCCCCAAATCCTTCTTTACACTGAGGACAAATTCCATCTTTGCTAAATATCTTTTCTTCATTTCCATCAAGGATTATAATAGTTCCATCTCCTTCATTTATTGCTTCTGAAAGAAGCTTTTTTGTGCAAGGAGTCTTTCCAAAAACAAGTTCAACTGTATGCTCCTTGTATCTTTCAAGAAAGATGTTTTCTTTTATTTCCAGGATCTTTCCGTCAATCCTTGCATTCCTTATCCCTTTCTTTTTTGCCTTCTCAAATATCTCCCTGAATATCCCTTTTCTTCTTAAGACCTTTGGAACAAGTATAATTGCCTCCTTTTCCCTATACTTCTCTATAACATCCCTTATTATCTCTTCCTCATTCATCCTTTTTAGCTCTTTTCCACACCTTGGACAAAATGCTTTTCCTATCTTTGAAAAAAGGAGCCTAAGGAAGTGATATATCTCTGTAATTGTTCCTACAGTAGATCTTTTTCCTTCCTGACTTATCCTCTGTTCTATTGCAACAGTTGGAGGAATTCCTGTTATGTAGTCAACATCTGCCCTTTCAACCTTCTTTATGTATTGCCTTATGTATGGAGAAAGACATTCAAGATATCTCCTCTGTCCTTCAGAAAATATCACATCATATACAAGAGATGACTTTCCAGATCCACTTACACCTGTTATAACAACAAGCTTTTTTCTTGGAATAGCAAGATCTATATTCTTCAGGTTATTCTCCCTTGCACCTTTTATGAAGATAAAAGGAGGTAAAGTCTTTTTTTCTTTTCTGATAGGCTCTTTTTTTCCTTCAATATAGCTTTTCAGATATCTTCCTGTATAAGACTTTTCTACCTTCATTATATCTTCTGGTTCTCCTTCTGCTACAACCTCTCCTCCATACTTTCCTCCTTCTGGACCAAGGTCTATTATCCAGTCTGCATTTTTTATGACATCAAGATTATGTTCAATCACGATAAGGCTTATTCCAGAATCAACAAGCCTGTGAAATACATCTATAAGCTTTTTTATATCATCAGGATGAAGACCTTCTGTTGGTTCATCAACTATAAGAAGGACATCCTTTTTTGCTTCAGAAAGAAATCTTGAAAGCTTAAGTCTCTGTGCTTCTCCTCCAGAAAGTGTGTTTATTGGCTGACCAAGTCTTAAATATCCAAGACCTATTTCTGAAAGAGGAGAAAGCCTTTTTATGACATCCTGATTATCACTGAAAAACCTTATTGCATCATCTACTGTCATATCAAACACATCAACTATACTCTTTCCCTTATATCTTATCTCAAGAACCTCATCCTTGTATCTTTTTCCCTTACAGTCAGGACATCTTACAAATATGTCTGGAAGAAATTGCATCTCTATCCTTTCAAATCCTTCTCCCTTACATGTCTCACATCTTCCTCCAGGAACATTGAATGAGAAATATGATGGAGAAAGTCCTTTCTTTTTTGCAGAATCTGTCTCTGAAAATATCTTCCTTATCGTATCCATTGCCTTTGTATATGTAAGTATGTTTCCTCTTGGTGTCTTTCCAATAGGACTCTGATCAACAAGGATCACATCAGAGATTTTTTCTGCTCCTATTATCTCCTTAAATCTTCCTGGTTTTCCAACCTTTTCTCCCTTTATCCACTTTATCCCCTTATATATTATCTCTTCTGCAAGTGTTGATTTTCCTGATCCACTTACTCCTGTAATACATACAAAAAGATGAAGGGGAATCCTTACATTTATGTCCTTTAGATTATGCTCACCTGCTCCTCTTATATAAAGAAAATCCTTTGGCTTTCTTCTTTTTTCTGGAACAGGAATACTTTTTTTTCCTTTAAGATAATCTGCAGTAAGACCTTCTTTTATACCATCAAAAGGACCAAAATATACAATCCTTCCTCCATTTTCTCCTGCCCCTGGACCAAGATCAAGTATAAGATCAGAGCTTTTTATGATCTGTGGATCATGCTCTATTACAATGACAGTATTTCCCATATCCCTTATCCTTCTTATTGTTTCTATAAGCCTTTCTGTATCTCTTGGATGAAGACCAAAGGAAGGTTCGTCAATTATGTAGAGTGAATCAACAAGGGATGATGAAAGTGCACTTGTAAGTGAAAGTCTCTGAAGCTCTCCTGCTGAAAGTGTCTTTGACTGTCTTTCAAGTGTAAGATAACCAAGTCCTACTTTCTGAAGATAGCTGAGTCTTTGTCTTATTTCATTAAGTATAAGAAGAGATGCTTTTTCTGAGACCTTTATTGAATCAAAAAACTCCTTTGCCTCATCAATACTGAGACCATATATGTCTGCAATACTTAAACCATTTATCTTATAAAGAAGAGCCTCTTTGGTAAATCTTTTTCCACCACATTCAGGACACAGGACATAGTCCCTGTATCTTGAAAGATATACCCTTACATGAAGCTTATATCTTTTTTTCTCAAGCCATCTGAAATATCCTCTTATTCCATAAAATCCATCAGTTCCATCTATGATAAGTCTTCTATGCTCTTCATCTAGTTTCCTGAAAGGAACATCTACAGGTATTCCTTTCTCTTTGCAAAAATAAAGAAGATCAAAAAACTCCTCCTTTCCTCTCCATATCCTTATTGCACCATCCTTTATTGACAAATCCTCATCTATTACAAGACCAAGGTCTATGTCTATTATCCTTCCAAATCCATTGCATCTTTTGCATGCACCAACAGGATTGTTGAATGAAAAAAGTGCTGGAAAAGGATTTCTGTATTTTATCTTACAATAAGGACAAAGGAGGATTTTGCTAAAAAGAAGCTTCTTATCTTCTATGAACAGACAGACAGTATCACCAAATCTAAATGCCTGCTCAACTGAATCTATTATCCTTTCCTTTTTCTCTGATGATATCCTGAGTCTGTCAACAACGATGTATGCTTCTCCGTGAAGTCTTTCAATATCTGCTGTTTCTCCATCCATATATGCTCTTGTAAACCCTTTTGATATAAGCTCTTTTTTCTTTTTTTCATCTAAGAAAGCAGAAAAGCATATAATAGCTCTTTTTCCTTCATACTTCTTTATCTTTTCCCATACAGAAAAAGCACTCTCTTTTTCTACTTTCCTTCCACATCTTTCACAATGAAGTTCTGATATTCTCGGAAAAAGAAGCTTAAGATAATCTGAAATTCCTGATGCTGTTGCAACAGTAGATCTTCCTGTCTTTGCTGGAAACTTCCTTCCTATTGCAACAGAAGGAGGAATGTTTTCAATTCTTTCTACATCTGGTCTGCTTATCCTTTCAAGAAACTGCCTTGTATATGGAGAAAATGTCTCTATGTATCTCCTTTGACCTTCTGCATAAAGTGTATCAATTGCAAAAGATGATTTTCCTGATCCACTTACACCAGTAATTGCAATGATATTTCCAGTAGGAATAGAAAGTGTTATTCTTTTAAGATTATTCTGTCTTGCTCCTTTTATATGGATCATATCCAGAAGCTCTATCAGATGCAGGATTGCTATTTACAGACCTTGCTTCCCATCCAAGTGGTTCAAGGCAGTTTGATGCAAGACAGACCGATATTTTTTTCTATAAAACTTTATTATCTTCTCCTCAGGGACATTTCCTGAAAGAAGTATAAATATGCTGTCGCTGTATTCTCTATAAGCCTTGATTTTCCCATCTTCTATTTCCATAAAACTTGCTCCTTCTGCCTTTACTTTTTTTCCTTTTCCAAAAGGAGTAAGAAGCTCAAAACTTATTTCCCATTCAAATGCTGCCTTTTCTTCAGAAAAAATTATATTTTTTGGGATGAACTTGTAGTTTTTTGCCTCTTTGTGGCATCTTTCATGAAATGCCTTTATCTGATCCTTTCCTGTGTATTTTCCATAAAGTGAGTCTACATAAAGTGCATCATCACTGAAAAGCTCCAAAAATTTCTCTGAATCCTTTATACAGAATCTTTTACAAAATTCTTCAACAATTCCCATCTCTCTTCTCCTAAAAGTCATACTTAATTTACAACATTCCCAAATCTGCAAAATGCAATAGCAAAAGAGATACTTCTTGTAAATCCTGCAATAAATACATCCCAGAATGCATTTTCCTTCATTGTAAATCCAGGAAGACCAGGAATATGATCAAAGCTGTCATTTTGCTGCCTTACCTCACCATTTTGGATTTACTTCAAATGCTGCAGAAAGCTCTCCATCTCCCCAAAGACTCCAGTGAGAAAGTGATGGCTTTCCAAATATCTCTCCTTCCTTTGGTGGATTTACTCTGTATGCACCAGGAACAATTCCTCCACCACCTACACCTTCAAAATCCATAAATGGTGGGGCACAAAGTGTTACTGAACAAAAAAGAAGAACAAAGATAAGAACTTTCTTCATATAGTTCCTCCTTCTATTTTTTTCCCAATCCTTATTACTTCATCTACAACAAAGCTTAGATCCTCTTCTTTTGTGCAAAAATTAAGTATTACTGCTCTTAAGGCCCTTTTTCCTTTGAATGTTGCAACAGAAAGAAAAGCCTTTCCTTCTTTTTCAAGCCTTTTTTGAATCTCTTCATTTACTCTGTCATCTGATCTGTATCTAAAACAGAGGATGTTTATTTCTGGATTGTTTAAAAGCTCAAGCTCTTCCTTTTCTTTTATTATATCCGCAAGCCTTTTTGTCATATCTATACAATGCTCAACAATCTTTCCTATCCCTTTTTTTCCAATAAGTTTTAAAGTTGCCCATACCTTAAGTGCATCAAAGCTTCTTGTTCCCTGAATAGATGCTTCTCCCTGAGAAGGTCTTCCTCCTCTTGCATATGGTGCTTTAAAAAGGAGATGCTTCAGGTTAGATCTTTCTTTTATAAGAAGTGTTGCACATGGAATTGAACAATAAAGCCACTTGTGTGGATCAAATGCTATTGAATCTGCTAGCTCTATTCCATCAAGAAGTCCTTTGTATCTTTCACTAAATATAACAGCTCCTCCATGAGCAGCATCTACATGAAGCCAGACTCCGTATTTTTTACATATCTCAGATATCTCCTCTATAGGATCAATTGAACCAGATATTGTTGTTCCTGCTGTTGCACATAAAAAAAACGGAACATATCCTTCTTTCCTTATCTCCTCTATCTTTCTTATAAGCTTATCTTTCTTTATCTTTCCTTCTTCTGTATCAACTTCAGCATATCTTACTGCACAAAAGTTTGCTGCTTTTTTCAGAGAAAAATGGCTCTGATCAGATGAAATGGCAGTAAGCTTTGATATATCATATCCTTTTGAAATAAAAAGATTTCTTGCAATAAGCATTGCAGAAAGATTTGCTACAGAACCTCCTGCAAGAAACATCCCTCCACTTTCTTCTCCATATCCAAAAAGTCTTGTAAGCCATCTTATAACTTCTCTTTCAAGATGAGTTGCAGCAGGTCCAACTTCCCAGAGGAAAAGAGATTGATTCAATGCAGATATAAGTGAATCAAGAAAAATAGATGGGACAGATGGCTGAGTTATCATATGACCAATATATCTTGGATGACCAAAAAAGAAGCTATATCTGAGGATCTTTTCTTTTATTTCATCAAGAAGACAGTCCCAGTCAGAAGGATCTTCTGGAATGGGTTCTGAGAAGAGCTTTTCAAGTTCATCAGGATCTTTGTATCTGAAGATAGGCTTTTTTTTCAGATCTGAAAGATTTTCAACAATAAGATCAACAATCCTGTATCCAATCTTTTTTATCAGTTCAGAATTTCTCCCTTCAGGATCAATAAAGAAATCCTTCATCTCAGGACAATAAGAGCATCTACTGCAATTGGCTTTGAACCTGAAATGATTATAGGATTCACATCTATCTCCTTTATAGCTTCATTCTCTATTCCAATCCTTCCAACCTTTACAATTATCTCTGAAAGCTCATCTATATCCACTTCTGGCATACCTCTTACAGGACCAAGGATTCCTTTTGCCTCTATTTCATCTATCATGGAAATGGCATCCTTTTTGCTAAGTGGTGCAATCCTGAAAGAAAAATCTCTGAGTATCTCTGTAAATATTCCTCCAAGTCCAAAAATGACAGATGGTCCAAACTGCTCATCTCTTATCATTCCAACCATAAGCTCTCTTTTTCCCTGAACCATCTTTTGAACAAGTATCCCCATGTCCTCAATCCCTTTTATCTTTTCATATATCTGATCAAATGCTTCTTCTGCCTCTTCTATGTTCCTTATATCAGTAAATATAAGACCATGTTCTGTTTTGTGAGTTATCTCAGAAGAGCATCCCTTTATGACTGCAGGATATCCTATCTTTTCAAGTGCATCTGAAAGCTCCTCCTTCCTTCTTATAAGGATCTCTTCAACTGTAGGGATTGAATACTCTTTTAGGATAAGCTTTGATTCATATTCAGAGAGTGTCTTTCTTCCTTCTTTTAATGCCTTTTCTATAGGATTCATCCAAGGACTCTCCTTTTGTATTCCCAAAGAAAACCACAAGATTTTGCTGCCCTTTCTGGTGTTGGATAATTTACTATTGCCTTTTTTTCTTCAAGCTCCTCTATCTGCCTTTCCCATATTCCAGAAGGAGAGCTTATACATGTAAGAACAGGCTTTTTCTGATTCCATTCAATAAGCATATCCTTTATTCCATCAACTGCACCAATGTTTGCAGATGCATACATGATAAGGATAACTGCTGCATCTATGTTTTCATCTCTTATCGCAACATCTATAATCTTTTTTGTTGCTTCCTTGTCATACCACGCAGGTCCCATATCAACAGGATTTATCCTTATTGCCATTGGAGGAAGAAGACTGTTTATCTTTTCTTGTGTCCTTTCTGTAAATCTTGGAATTTCCAAACCAAACTTTTCTGCAATATCTGCTGCTGCAATTCCTGGTCCAGCTTGTCCTGAAAGTATTGCAATTCTGTTTCCATTTGGAACAGAACTTTTTGAAAATGCCTTTGCAGCATCAAGAAGCTCTTCAACATTTTCAACAACAATTGCACCTGCCTGTTTCAGAGAACCAATGTATAGCTCATATCTTCCTGCAAGTGATCCTGTGTGTGACTTTGATGCCTGATTACTTGTCTTTGAACTTCCAGTTTTGTATGCAATTACAGGCTTCTTTTTTGAGACATCCTTTATAGCCTCTATCATAGGACGAGGATTGTCTATTCCTTCAATATAGAGAGCTATTACATTTGTTTCAGGATCATCCTTCAGAAAAAGAAGCATTTCATAGAAGTCAACATTCAGCCTGTTTCCAACTCCAACAATCTTGCTAAATCCTATATCCTGTCTTTGACTCAGAAAGCTTATAAGATGACTCATTCCACCACTTTGGCTTACAAGTGCTACATTTCCTTTTTTTGTAAGTGAAAACTCAGGTGTAAATGATGCATTAAGACCATAACTTAGATTTACTATCCCAAATGTATTTGGTCCTATAACAGGAATAGAATACCTTTCTGCTTTTTCTCTAAGAAGCATCTGTTTTCTTTCTCCTTCAGGATCATCAATCTCACGGAATCCAGCAGTAATAAGAACAATTCCTCCAACATCTTTTTCATGACACTGATCAAATACTTCTGAAACAAATCTTTCAGGAACAGCAACAATTGCAAGATCAATCCTTCCAGGATAGCTTCTTATTGATG
>Ga0190367_1001845_pt1 | contig 11687 bp, 14 predicted proteins | sample 4872181011_MG_FD_171838 | JGI IMG/M metagenome (GOLD analysis project Ga0190367, IMG submission 171838) | Hydrothermal vent microbial mat bacterial communities from Southern Trench, Guaymas Basin, Mexico - 4872-18-10-11_MG | ecosystem: Environmental > Aquatic > Marine > Hydrothermal vents >... | reverse complement strand
AAATACATTAAAATTACCATATGAGGAGGAGTATGTTGAGACAACAAATTATGAAAGGGTTGCTGAAGCTATAGAAAGAATGGAGATTAGAGGAGCACCTGCAATTGGTGTTGCAGCAGCATTTGCTGTAGCATTAGCAGCGTATCATTCTAAAGCAAGAGGTATTGATGAGTTGAAGAATGAACTCTTAAGAGTTATTGAACGCTTGAGAAGAACTAGACCAACAGCTGTAAATCTATTTTGGGCTCTAGACAGAATGAAGAACGTTATCGAATCTAAAATTTCATCCGTTGATGAGTTAAGACAAAAAGTGATAGAGGAGGCTTTAAGAATATATAATGAAGATGTGGAAGTAAATAGAAAGATAGGTGAGATAGGTAAGAGTGTCATAGATGATGGAGATACAATACTAACACATTGTAATGCTGGAGCTCTTGCAACAGCTGGTTTCGGTACAGCCTTAGGTGTTATTAGGGCTGCCTGGTACGAAGGTAAGAGGATTAAGGTAATAGCAACTGAGACAAGGCCTGTACTACAAGGTGCTAGATTAACTGTTTGGGAATTGATGAAGGAGGGAATCCCCGTTACTTTAATTACGGATAATATGGTTGGTTATGTAATGAGTAAAGGGTTAGTGGATAAAGTAATTGTAGGTGCTGATAGAATACTTCTCTCAGGTCATGTAATCAATAAGATTGGTACATATACCATTGCTGTACTAGCTAATAGACATAAGGTACCGTTCTATGTTGCAGCACCCACATCAACAATAGATCCTAAAACCAAAATCGAGGACGTAATCATTGAGGAGAGAGACCCTAATGAGGTTAGATACGTCTTAGGCAAGACATTAATAACCTTACCTAATGTACCTGTACTAAATCCTGCATTCGATATAACGCCGCCTGAGTTGGTTGAGGGAGTAATAACTGAAAAGGGAATAGCTAAAAAACCTTATGAACGATCATTAAGGGAGATTTTAACGATTACTCAGTAATAAAAATACGTTACTTCCTCTCTAACCCTGCCTCCTCTCTCTCTTCCTGGAGGTATTAAAGGATGCGGTATGTACTCAACACCAGGTCTTACAGCCTTAGCCTGTGGGTAGAGCTCCATTAACTCATACACCTCTGGTGGGACCTCAGTACTGACCTTTAAGCCCATACTCCTTAACTCATCAACCGTTATTGGGTAGTCATGAGTGTAGTAACCACTGACTAAGCGATCAGCTATCTTCTTAGCTGCTTCCTCACCCACCTTATCTTTAATTAGAGATGCTACAAGCTCTTTAGTTTGTTTAATAGCTTTCTCAGCAACATCAGCTAGTACTAGTGTAGTATCACTTACCTTATCCTTACCCTTCTCACGGACCGCCCTAATTATTGATGGTGCTGGTAAGTATACACCATTAGGTCCTACTAATTGGGGATCTAAAGGACCTAGGGTAGCATTAGGATCCATTATTATCTCATCAGCAGCTAAAGCTATTAGTGTACCACCTGACATAGCGTAATGAGGTATAACAACTACCTTTTTTGCTGGATGGGACTTTAGTGCCTTAGCTATTTGCGATGCCGCTAAAACTAGGCCTCCTGGTGTATGAAGTATTAACATTATTGGTACGTCCTTAGGTGTAGACCTTATAGCTCTTATGACCGCTTCAGAATCTTCAATATCTATATACCTATGTACGGGTATTCCGAAGATACCTATCTTCTCCTGTCTATGGATTAATGTAATCACTCTATGCTTATACTTTCTCTCTATTAAAGATATCAATCTGTATCTAGCATTCTGTAATGCTTTATTTGATAAGTATGGTGAGATGGCAGCAAATAATAGTGTGAGCCAAAATAGGTAACCAAGTATTAAGCTTAGAACATCCATCATATAAACTCACCCATTATTGAAAGATACTTAAAGGTAAAAATTATTGACTGAGTTACTTATGTAAATTTCTCCAAATAATCAATTAATTCCTCAGTAAGTCTCCAACCCATAGCTCCTAGAATTTCTTTCACGTGATTTAAGACCTCAGTCTTAGGTATAGCAATAACCCTAGGTCTAGAAATGAGGAAGTTTAAAGCTACCTGTACAGGAGTCTTACCTATTCTTGAAGAAATTCTCCTAACTATGGTGTCCCTAGTGACTAGCCCTTTCTCTAATGGTGTATAAGCCTGGATAGTAATGCCCTCCTCTATAGCAAAGGGTAGTAAATCCTTCTCTATATCCCTATGCAATATACTATAATGAACCTGGTTGACAACTATTTCAGCTGATCTAGTGGCATTTATTGCCTTCTCTAATTCTCGGACATTAAAGTTACTTACACCTATGTACCTAGTTAGACCCTTACTATAAATTACTTCAAAATTCCTTACCTGCAGATCTATAGGTAAGTACGGGTTTGGCCAGTGAATCAGGAATAGGTCAACTTCCTTAACACGTAGTCTCTTAAGACTTGCCTGTGCTGCCTTGAGTACATTATCCTTAGATGTTAAGTGTTCAGGTAACATTTTCGTTGTTATGAAGACCTTCTCCCTACCGACTCTCTCAATAACTCTACCGATAAATTCTTCAGCAGCACCATTACCATACATTTCAGCTGTATCCACATTATCTATTCCATGTTTTAAAGCGTAGACAAATACCTCCTCAGCTCTTTTGTAATCTCTAATAGCCCAAGTACCTAAACCTATGGCTGATACATACTCCTTAGTTTTACCTATTTCCTTTCTATCACTCCAATCTATAGGAAATGTGGGCATGATAACCCTCACCACTCATATTGAGAGTAATTCCTGATATAACGCTAAGTGCTTCCTTGCTGCTCTCAGCCATTGGGTCCTTACGGCATAACCGTACATGTAACCCATGTAATTTACAGCATAATCGTAGTTCTCAATAACCCATGAGATCTTCTTCGCTAACTCTATAGGTGTACGTGGTGGTGCTGTTAATCGTGGAGCGAATTGGTATAATTCTATGAGTCTTGGCACTCTAGTACCTACTATAGGTTTGAAACTACCCATAGATAAATGCAGAATCCCACTCACAGAATACATACCTGGCTTATCCCTATACGGCAACATCACTATATCAGCTAAAGCTATGAGCTTCAATATCTCTTCGTTACTTAAGTATCTCTCAAGCACAACAACATTAACGTATTTAGACGTATAGTCGAGGAAGTTTAAAACTTCCTTATCTCTAAGCTCTCCAGCGACTATTAAAGTCATATCAGTGTTTCCTCGCCTCCTTAGATACTCTAATGCCTCACTAAGAATATCCAGTCCTTTATCTCTTCTTAAAAACCCTGGTGTAGTCATTATGTATCCTTTGATGTTTTCACCCTTAATGCCTAACTGCTCAATAAGCTTAAATCGCGGTACTCCTAAGAATGGGTTTAAGAGCGTGCCATGAGGTATCCTATATATTTTTATCGGGTCAACACCCTGCTGCTGAATTTCAAACTCCTGTAAGTAACTATGAACTATTATTGCATCAGCATAGCTAAGTCTCCTTTGAAAGTCTAATGATTCCTTATCCCCATATAGTGGATGTTGAACTGTATGTAACGTGAAGACCACTCTTTTCACGAGACCCTCACTCTTTGCTTTAATCAATGCTTGAAGTATTGAATCGTTAGAGCCGAAGATGCCGTACTCATGCTGTACGTGAATTAAATCAACATTGCCTATCCTAGATAATTGATTAAGTATTGAATCATAGCTTGAGGAACGCTTCTTAAATGTTGGATATATGTAAGCTCCAGCATACGAGTCGTATCTTTCCTCACCGCAATTCTCATCGCATAATACATATATGGTGACATTGCTATTTACAGACTTCATAGCTGCAACTAACATACGTGTATATTCTCCAACACCACAATGTGTTGGTGGGTATGTTGATACGTATGCTATCCTCAGTATTACACCCATCACAGAAGTGTGTGAGAGCATAAAAGAAGAGAAGAACCTGACATCATAGCTAATATGCTCCCTTAAGCGTTAATATAGCCATGGAAGTCCCTACAGCTATGAATATTATTGATGATATCCTCATAGCAAGCTTCATACTTAGTCTACGTTTTAGTAACTTTGACATCATTACTGCTGCACTATTTACGAGTAAGTAACCAGCTATACCACCTATTATAGTAGGTATTAGTCCTACACTTACGGCTAGACTAAATACACCTAGCTGAGTTTTATCACCTAGCTCAGCAAGTAGTAAGGTGCCGTAGAGAACGACACATCTAAGACCACAGATCTTGTCGATCTCCTGAGCTTTCACACTAGTCTTAAATGATTCCATGAACGTTATAATTCCTAAAATAATGAACGCTAAGGAAGCTACTAATTTCATTATATTAGGTGAGATCACTAGTGTTAACCAATTAGCATTTAGAGCAACAATTATTGTTGATGTGGTGAATGCTGCGATGGATAATGTAATAGCATTTAAAGCTCCATACCTTAATGTTAAAGCTATGGTAGTAACCATAGTCTTATCACCTAGTTCTGCTAAGGCTATGAGCCCCATACATAGCAGCAGCCTTTGAAGGTCCACCAACACCTACCCTAAGACCTTTCATGCATACTAAAATTAGAGCATTACTAACAAGCTAAAGCGTATCATGAATTTCTATTTTCCTCATTACTTCTTCAGATGCTTTAACAATATTTTAGTAATGTGCAGCTTGATATTTTAGGTAGGGTGTGGTTGTTGACTAAGTTAATAGTGAGTAAGGCTTCTCTTGATGATGTTAAGGATATTGTTGAGGTTTATTGTTCAAGCATTAAGGAGTGGTTCAAATACGTTAATGATAGGAGAGTACAGGCTAGGTATGAAGACCTAAGTGTAAGCGAAAGATTTGATCATGGAGGTCCATGGATGAGTATCGAGACTTGTTCCGTACATATAAACTACTTACTCACATCAGGTCAATACCCGCTCATTGCTATCCTTAACGATAAGGTTATTGGAGAGCTCGAACTATACGTAGGATATGAGCGAGGGGTATTAGGTAAGTGCGGATTCATAGATGCACTTGAGGTACATAACAATTTTAGGAGGAGAGGTATTGGTCGTAGATTAGTCTATGAAGCCATGAAGATTTCGGAAGACCTAGGATGCGATACTATCGCGGTCTGGCCTAACCCTGAAGCTATTGACTTTTACAAAAGATGCGGTATTAGTGATGTAGCTTATAGAGTTGTTTATGTAGAGATGAGTATACCGCCAGATATTAATGCTGTAAACCCTAGTGACTTAAGCCTCAAGGAATTTCCTAATAACTATGACTTGATTAGGGACTGGGCATTTATATCACCAAGGATAGAGTCCTCGTTTACAGCATGGATTAAGAGTAGGTGGGATTACGCTATAGAGGAAGAAATCATGAAATCCTTCGAATCGTTGGTACCTAACCTTAATGCTGCAATAATTATTGAGAGCTTATGGCGTGACAGAAGTAGGGCTAAGGTATCACTATGGTTAAAGAGCATAGATAATTTAGAGGACGTGATTGAATTAATCATGAAGATAGCTAAATACATGGAATTCAAGTATATTAGGCTATTAGCCACTAAGGAAATTCACCATAAGTATTTGATGAAGTATAAATGTAGGGTAATTGATGAATACTTAGTATTATATAAAAGGCTTAAGTAAATACCCTTAGGTTCATTAGTAACATCGGCTTAATGGACTTTAATACTATGTTATCTTACTCATAAATCTCTATAAGGTTAAACGAAAGTGGTGTCTACTCTACTTAAGAACTTAACCATATGTTAAATCTCGAGAGAGTTAGTATTTACTTGGGGTATGCATTTGCCTGAAATAGTCATCCTTTCAGGTAAGGATCTTGAGGAATTATTAAAACCTAGAGCATTAGTGGATGAGCTAGCTAAGGTATTCATGTTATTCTCTAAAGGTAAGACCATTACCCCACCCAGAACTGTTATGTGGGTTGAGGGTAATTGGTGGGGTATTATGCAGTCTTACGTACCAGGCTATGGTGTTGGTGTGAAGGTTGTAAACGTCATACCATCCAATATTGAGAAAGGATTACCTACTATTCAAGCTATAGTAGCACTTCTTGACCCGTTAAGAGGCACACCACTAGCTGTAATGGAGGGCAGTGTACTAACGGCACTTAGAACTGCAGCAGCTTCAGCTATTTCCGCTAAATATATGGCACCTAGAACTGATGGTGATATAGCAATTATAGGTACTGGCTATCAGGCAAGGTATCAACTGAGATTCGTCATTGAGTATTTCAAGCCCGTAAAGGTTAGGATATACGATATTAGGAAGGACGCCTTAAACAAGTTTAAAAACTATGTAGAAGATCTAGGACTTACCGTGTATGTAGCTAAGGACCCTGTAGATGCTGTACGTAATGCTAGAGTAGTTATCGAGGCTACAACAACGAAGGAACCAGTGATATATGGTGATGCTCTAGAGCCTCCAGTACATGTTATAAGTATAGGTGCTCACACAAGAGATGCTAGAGCACTCGATGATGAAGTAATTCGTAAGGCAGAAAACATAGTTGTAGACTCTAAGAAAGCAGTTATTGAGGAAACAGGCGATATAAGAATACCTTGCGAGGAAGGACTACTAAGCCTAGATAAGGTAGCTGAACTAGGTGAAGTAGTAGCTGGTGAAAAGCCTGGAAGGAAGGGTGACGGCATAACCATATTTAAGAGTGTTGGATTAGCCATACAAGACGCATGTGCTGCTGGATTAGCTTACAAATTAGCTCTAGAGAGAGGTGTAGGTCTAAGAGTAAGGATATAGTATTAACGATATAGAGAGTTAAACTCTCAAGTAAGTTAGCAAGGCATTTTTAACATATTTTACTTCTCAGCTATAATCAAGTAATAAGGCCAGATAGGAACTACTTTACTAGGTATAAATCCCCATTCAACGTGTATTGAGCTAGTTAACTCTTTTAACTCCTTAAGTGGTGGTACTGATGCGTATAGAGCATTAATTTTAGAAAGTAGTTTTCCCAAAATACTTCTCCTGAGCTTAGGATCAAGCCCTTCATCTACGATAACTACCTTAGTATTTCGCTTAGCTACTCTGAACATCTCCCTAATAGCTAATTCTTTCTCTTCAAACGTATTGATACCTCACTACGTGAATTACCACATCAAAGCATTCATCCCTAAATGGTAGGTAAGATGCATTAGCTCTCATAAGTATAACATTACCTAACTTACCATACATTCTAGCTGCATATCTCAACATATTCATAAATATGTCCACATCAAGAACGAGACCTTCAGCACCTACTTTTCAATTGATACGATATGTTCTTGCCAGTACCTGTTGCAACATCTAAAACAACATCACCTCTCCTGATCTGCAATAACTCAACCCATCTCCTTCTAGCCCTACCTTCAGCACCAAGAGTAAACGCAGGTATAACCCTATGAAATAGTATAAAGTAAGATAACGCAGATTCATCATAGAATTTCGTCCATCTAAGATCATTACCAAATACTAAACCTTTAGGTAATAGATCAATAATACCATCTCTAATGGGGTAATTATGGCCGCACCCAACACATTTAAGTACACCGTGTCTTAATCTTAAAGCCACTAACACATAGGGGACATTTAAGTATCCTTAATGAGTGCTCAAGTACTTTATTCATTCAACCACCTTAGATTAAGTACGTCCCCCAACATTACCTATCCCTATATTCAAAGAGTTTAAGAATACTTAAGGATAAGATCGTCCACTATAACTCACCATAACTTGGTAATCACATCGTTTATTACCTAGTTTCTTAAGACTAACGGGGATTAGCGTTATGAAGACCATAATGATTGAGGCACGTGGAGGTTCGGTTCCTGATGAGGTAAATGTGGTTGCTGAATACGAGAATGTAGATCCCGTAAAACTTGCTAGAAGGTTAGGTGAGGGTAGAGTCATTATTCCAAGGAATGTTAGACGTTATGGTAAGGTCAGGGTAATAGGTATAGGTGAGGGCTTAACCACTAAGGTTAACGTTAACATAGGTACTAGTGGAACGTTGGTTAACATAGAGATGGAGAAGGAGAAGGCTAGAATTGCGGTTAAGTACGGTTCTGATACAATAATGGACTTAAGCACTGGCGGTAATATCTCAGAAATTAGAAGAATATTAATGAGGGAGTCAGAACCATTACCTTTCGGTACGGTACCAACCTATCAGGCATGGATTGACGGTATTAAGAAGTACGATGGATTACCTCCAAGTGATTTGTTCATAAAAGTTATTGAGGAACACCTACGTGATGGTGTTGACTTCATGACTATTCACGCAGGTATAACACGAGAGTTAGGGGAGAAAGCTGTACGTAGTAAGAGAGTTCAACCCATAGTTAGTCGTGGTGGTGCGATGATTACTGCCTGGATGCTTGGGATGGGTGAGGAGAATCCATATTATAAGAATTGGGATTACTTGTTAGAGCTATTTGCTGAATACGATGCTGTGATAAGCTTAGGTGACGCTTTACGTCCTGGAGCTTTAGCTGATGCTCATGATGAATTACAGATAGGTGAACTATACATTAATGCTAAACTTCTCGATAGAGCTAGAGAGAAGGGTGTGCAAGTAATGATTGAGGGGCCTGGGCACATGCCCTTAGACAGGGTAGTCTTAGATGTAAAGTTGATGAAATCTTTGACCAAGGGGGCACCCTACTATGTGTTAGGGCCGTTAGTAACGGATATAGCTGCCGGTTACGACCACATAGCTTCAGCTATAGGTGCCGCAATAGCTGCTGCTAGTGGTGTTGACTTAATTTGTTACTTAACCCCAGCTGAACATCTAAATTTACCGAATCCTGAGCAGGTTAAGGAGGGCCTAATAGCTGCTAAGATAGCTGCTCATGCTGGAGATATAGTTAAGCTTGGTCCTAAAGTTGCTAAGTGGGATATAGAAATGAGTATCAGTAGGTCAAGACTTGATTGGCAATCAATGTTTAAGTTATCTATAGATTCTGAAAAAGCTGAAAGGATATATTCTCAATATGGTAAGACCGGCATTACGTCATGCAATATGTGTGGTCAGTATTGTGTCTTCCTATTATTAGATAAGTGGCTAAGGAATAGACCTAAGTTTAGTCTGGACGAGTTATTAGATAGGTTCAAAGAGATCTCAAGACATGACTTAATATTCTCCTAAATATTTACGATACTCTAAACTAAGCTTTCTAAGCTTTTCAAGTATTTCTGGCTGTTTCCTCAATACCTCATCAACTAAGTGCAAGTAGCGAGCAACCCTAACTGCATTGGGGCTTATCTCTCTTAATTCCTTACCATTAACTATAACAAAGTGCTTCTTACTGATTCTTTCTCCTAGGATGTACTCAGCCTCGTTAACACTCGCATGAAGCATTAAGCAGTGTGGGCTCCCATCGATAGTCACTACCGTTATACTCTTAGGTTTTGAACTTCTGATGATACTAGCGATTTTACCATAGAGAGCCGGGTTCTCCCTTTCAGGACAAGCAAGCAGTACTACCTTACCCTTAGAGACCCTATCAAATAATTCGGGATTGACATAAGGTAAGCAAGCTGACGATAATAGTAAGTCAGCACCCCTAAGAATAGGGGTCTTAACCCACAAACTCCAGATCCAGGGATAACGTCCATCCTTCAAGATAATACACCATAGATGTAATGATGCATCACTTAATAAACTCAACCACATAAGTCATTAATGAGTAATAATCATTAAAGGCTTAAATGTTTATTTGCTTAATCAGCTTCATTTTCATGGGATGAAGCCTGGTCAGCCGTGATGACGAAGTCTTTGATAGTTTAATTGAGTCATTCATTAGTGAATACCTAAACTTTAACCCTTTATTGGTACTCACTTAGGTCTTCATGAATTTGATCCACTCATACTTGATCTTAGTAGGGAGAGATTCAAGTATGCTATAAGGAGACTTGAATGGTATCTGGACAAATTTAGAAGCATAGACCGTGAGAGACTTACAGGTTCTCATAGGGTAGATTATGAGCCAATTATTAAAGGTATCGAGGAATTTCTAATATTTACTCGTGACTGGCCGACATGGAGGATGTATCCTATAGGATTCGACATTATCGGTAAGCTCTCTTTAGTACATTAATAAGGGTTCATTTACCCATAGAGTATAGGCTATTCTCACTATGTAGTAGGGTTAATGTTGATGAACCTTATACCTTATGGCTTGACTACGCAGCTATGACTGGTAAGGGACTTTCTCAATTATTAGACATGATTAGGAAGTTCAGTGAGAAGTTCGGGAATAAAGAACTCATTGATGTATGTGAAAAAGCTTGAAGTAATTACTAAGGGACTTGAACGTTTAAAGGATTTAAGAACTCGTGCAAAACCTGGGTTTAAGCCTATAGGTGTAGAGCTCTTCAGAAAACTTCTATGAGTGGAATTCATAAAGGAGGATATTGAGGTTCTTCGTAACCATGGATATCGTGAAGCCGTTAAGTGTAGAATGCTCATGGAGGGAGCTGTTAAGGAAAAGGGTGTTAGAAGTATTGAGGAAGACCTTACTAAACTTAAGGAGGAACACGTCACCTCTGGAGAGGATGTTATTAAGTACTATGAAAGTACACTTGAAAAGGTTAGGAGGTTCATTATTGAGAAAGGAGTAGTGGAGTTACCTCCCTTAAAGTGCCAAGATAGTTGAGACTCCGGAGTTTATGAGGCCCATAATACCTTTCGCTGCCTACATACCACCTGAAGTTCTTAGCTGGAGTTTCAGGGGGTTCTTCTTAGGATGAAGCCTTTAAATGAGGAGATGCTTAAACATCATAATATATATGACATACTCAATACGGTAGTACATGAAGCATATCCAGGTCATCACGTACAACTAATTTACACTAAGCTATGCCAATCAATTGTGAGAAAGATCTTAGTACGTGCTGATGACCTTGTTGAGGGTTGGGCTCATTACTGTGAGGAATTAATGCTTGAGCTAGGGATAGATACCAGTCCAGAGTATAAGTTAAAGGTCTACCATGACGCCTTGTGGAGAGCTGTGAGAGTTTATGTTGACATAGAATTAAGTACTGGAATGATAAGTTTTGAACAAGCAGTTGAGAAGCTTGTACGTGATGCTTACCTACCAAGAGATGGGGCATTCTCAGAGGCTTTAAGGTACACCTTAAGTCCAGGATACCAAATATCATACAATTATGGAAAAACAAGAATCCTTAAGATGAAAGAGAGAATCAAAGAGATTCTAGGACCCAAATATAGTCATGCAATATTTCACAAAATGCTACTTGAGGAAGGCCCGCTACCTCTAACAATACTAGAAAGAATACTAATAGAGAAGGCCAAGAAAATGGCCTCACAACTCGAATAAAACAAGAATTAACGTCGTTAAAGTCAGTCGAAAACTCCTTAATCACCAATCATTACTCTACGGGTTCATCATCAAAATAAAATATGTTTAACAGAATAAATGTACTTTTAAGGTTAAGACAAGATATGGTAAGTAAGTGTGGTGTAGATTCCTATAAAGTAGTTCACGTGGTAAGATCGTATTGATTTAGAACGTTGATCAGCTGAGACAGGTTTTCTCATCAATCAACTCTTGGGGATTCATCACCAGGTATTTTAGTTTTGAGAGTACTTATATCTTTGGTGATGTCACGACGG
>Ga0190367_1001844_pt1 | contig 11694 bp, 17 predicted proteins | sample 4872181011_MG_FD_171838 | JGI IMG/M metagenome (GOLD analysis project Ga0190367, IMG submission 171838) | Hydrothermal vent microbial mat bacterial communities from Southern Trench, Guaymas Basin, Mexico - 4872-18-10-11_MG | ecosystem: Environmental > Aquatic > Marine > Hydrothermal vents >... | reverse complement strand
CTGCACCTTGCTACGCTATTAATAATGTTACAATGTCTGTATGCGGAGCAGCAGGCTCTATAGTTGGTGGATTATTGGCATCCCTTCTAATTTCTGCAAATTTTGCAGTAAAAATCGACATAGAATCGTCTTTAGGTTTCGTAAGAATTCCTATAATATACTTCTCAAGTTACGACTTTCTGTTCATAATTTCTGCAATTCTTTCTGTAATTGCGGCAAAAACATTAAGACACTTCAAAGAAAGAGGGGAAACCAGTGAAGAAATAGTTAAGAAGGAAATTAAAAGTGCTATGCTTCATGATGTTCAGAGTTTGGTAACTTACACTATAATTTGCCACAGAAGAATAAACGGCAAGGTATTTACGGTTATTAAAAGAAACAGAGCAAGGAAAAGTTAAATTCATGGGATATTAAATTTCAAATTCAGTTTTTAACAGGGTTTTAACTTTTCCTCTAGCTATTGAGAAATATAGACCGATTACGCATATTAGAATGAACAAAACAAAGGATATCTTCATACTTGTGGGGAATTTGTCTTTAGCTTCATAAATTTTAGCATTTCCTATTAATGCTGAGAAGACAAGCATTACAAGCACCATGCTAAACATTTGCCCAGTTAGACACATCGTTGGCTAAAAAGGCTGAGGCTGTACCATAGAATCCTCTTGAAACAGAACTCATTATTGCGTTAGTATTTGGTGAGCTGAAAAAGGCAAATCCGACCCCAAGCAAGAATAATCCAGCGATTATAAAAGTTAAAGTGATATTCTCTTTTAATAGGGAGAGGAAAAACAATCCAAGGAGAATCACCCCCATGCCAAACGATGCAACTGTTCTTGGCTCAATTTTGTCTGATAACCAACCAGCAAACGGCGAAAGAACAGTTTGTATAGCCGGTTGAACCATTAATATTGCTCCAGCATGCTGAGGAGAGAAACCTCTTATGTATTGCAAGTAAAGACTTAAAAGGAATCCTATGGCAAAAGTTGAACTGTAATTTAGAAAAGTAGCTATGTTTGAGAAAGTAAAAGTTCTGTTTTTGCTGAATATTTTAATATCTAGGATAGGACTTTTAATCTTACTTTTCCAGATTATAAAGGACATTTTAAAATGAAACCTAGTAAAGCAAAAAGAATGCTTAAGCTTGAGGCACCGTAAACAATGAATACGAGCGCTAGACAATAAAGTGTTGAACCAATTACATCAAAACTCTCTTTTTTTGGACTAATCCACTCTTCCTTAATTTTAAAGAATACTAGTAGCATTATGAATAACCCGACTGGTACATTTACGATAAATACACTTCTTCATCCGAAATTGTGAGTTAGAACTCCGCCAAGAAACGGATCTAGTGTTAAACCGGCATAAACTGCTGCAGTATTAATTCCAAAGACTTTTCCAATTTCTTTTCTATGAAATGCTGAGGTTAAGATTGCTACAGCTGTACTAAAGATCATCGCGGAACCGAGTCCTTAAATCACTCTAGTTGAGATTAGGAACTCTGCAGAGAATGATATAGCTGCTAAAAAAGATGAAAACGTGTAAAGGAGAATACCCAGTAAGAAAATCTTTTTTCTCCCTTTTATATCTGATATCCTACCCATTGGCACCAAAAAAGCCGCCAAAAAGAGTAGATATGATGTTATTATCCAGCCTAATATCACTGCGTTACAGTTAAAGTCCTCTCCAATTGATGGCAATGCTATGGTTACAGATGAAGCTATAAAAGTCATTAAAAACGATGTTATAGTTATAGTTGACAACAATGTCCACTTCTTTGTGGAAATTTTTGAATTGTGCATTTATGCCAATTAGTTTGTCACCAATATTTAAGCATTACCTAACTTACTAAGTGTTAAAATGAGTATGTAAACACAAATTGAATTAAATCAATGGGTAACACCTTTAGCATACGCATTAAGGATTTTTAAAGAAAATTTGGAAAATTTAAAAATCCAATAAAAAAGTTGAATATTCACAAAGTTTTTATATAATTTATAAACTATGATTAAAATAACACTAGAATTGAGGTCGTTTCTCAATTCTAGCTGGAACTGTTAGAATCGAGAAATTGCCTCAATTCTAGTAGTTTGGTGGTAATGTGAAAAATTTATGGATTTTTCTAGTCGTAGTTACCTTCTTGGTTATAGCAGGTACACCAGCGGCAACAGCAATTTGTGAAATAACAGAGGAAAGTTGAGGAAATCTAAAGCTCGTAAACTTTAAGATTTATGCAAACGAGATACACGTAGAGGACAAAGTCAGATATGTGTTTAAAATTGAGAATGTGGGGAAGGAAATAGTTGTACTTGGAAAGAGAGGGGCTTACTTAAAGGTAAATGGAAAGTATTTAACACATTATTCTGGAGAAAAAATAGAACCAGGAAAGTATTTAGTTGTAGATTCAACATTTAAAGTAGACACTACAGGAAGATGGGAAGTTACTCCTGGTGTGTGCATTGAAATTAAAAATGAGCAAATTTGCCACGAATTCAAAACCTGTAGTTTCAACGTCTTCATTAGATGTCCAGATGAATGGATGTGTTTAACTACTGAAGAGGCATCAGAAAGATTTGGGCAATATGTTAAATATTCTAATGAAATTTGTGGTTATCAAGACAAGATACCAAAATTCTGTTATAGAGGTGTTTCAGAGTGCCCTGAGTCATGTCAGTGTATATTTAAAAGTGAAGCTGAGAAGAACGGAATGTTTCCGTGCGGAGGTTTATCGGAATTAACATTCTGCGGTTATGAAAATGGGGAAGAGAAATATTGCTACCAGCAAAGTTTACCTGACTTAAGGATTTCAGATGTTTGGGTAGATGAATCAACACCTGGTGTATATACGAAAATTAAAGCGCTTGTTTACAATTATGGAAAGAGTTACGCTGGAAAATTCGTTGTAGCTTTCTTTGTTGATAGGAATTATGTAGGAGAGGTAGAAGTGAATGGTTTAAAACCTAATGAACTTACTGTCGTTGCAATAGACTATCCTAAAATATGCAGCGAAGACTAAGACATATTTGAGGCTGCAGTAGACTATCATGATGAAATAAAGGAGAGTAATGAAACAAACAACCGTCATACAAGGGTTTATGAGCGCCCTTGTGCCCAACTACCAGATCTCGAAGTGGTTGATGTTTGGCATGAAGGAGAAGAAAATTACACGTGTATGATAAGGGAATACGGAGCTGAGAGCAAAATATGGTTTAAAGTGAGAAACTCTGGAGATGGTACATCACCAGGTGCAGAGGTTCGCTTATATATTGACGATATTCTACGTGCAACTGTCAGAATTCCACAATTGAATGCAGGAGAGGAGTATGAAGGTAACTTCAGCTATGTTGGAGTGTGCTCAGGTAAAACCGACACTATAAAAGTGATCGTAGATCCTCGAAGGCTAATAACTGAAACTAACAAAGGGAATAATGTGTTGGAGGAGGTTTGGAACTGTACAGTTGAATCTAAAGAAATGCCAGATCTGATTATTCGACGCGCTTGGCTCGAACCACTGCCAGGTTACAATTACAGAGTGGGATATGAAATAGTAAACCAAGGGCAAGGTTATGCCTGTGGTTCACACACGGGTCTTTATGTGGATAACACTCTCATAGCAGAAGATTATGTGGATAGACTAGCACCTGGAGAATCTGTGGAGAAAGTGTTTAAGGTAAATTACTCGATGTCTCAGTGCACTCCTCCTTCGGATACAATTCAAGTTGTTGCAGACTATAATGATAACATAGAGGAAATATCTGAAGATAACAACGGGTACTCTTTACCTGTCGAATGCTTGCAAGTTCCAGCAAGAATAGGGAAGCCAGATTTGACTGTTTGAGGATATATGGATTGAAGGAAGCGGCGTAGCTGACCTTAATATAGTTTTTAGAGTAAAAAATATAGGAAGCGTAAGAAGTGATCCCACTCTTTCCTCTGTCTTGGTTAACCATCATAGCATCGGTACAGTTGGAATTCCACCTCTCGATTCAGGAGAAAGCGTGGATCTTAAGGTAGAACACTGGAAACTCAAGTGGGAAGATAACAGAATTGAAGTCTGTGCGGATTATGCCAATTACATCGACGAAATTCCGAACGAAACTAATAATTGCCTAAGCAAGGACTTCCATTTTGAGCTAAGCTGTAGTGATGGTGTTAAGAACAGAGATGAAGTTGGAGTTGACTGTGGAGGACGTTATTATCCTCCATGTGGTTTTGTGGAAGTAAAGGGCAGAATTCTTTATGAGAATGATGACGGATCCTTTAAACCTGCAAGGTTCTTAAAGTTCAGGATGAAAGGAGATGTCAATTGGGGTCCGTTTTTAACCAACAGCGATGGTTACTTCTCAATACCGTTTTCACAGAATCTTGCAGGAAAAAAGTTCCACATTCACATTGACGCATGGGACATTAATTATGCTGCAAAGATTGCAAGGGATCTAGATTATTGTAACGAGTACGTGTGGTTTGATAGTACGAATATAACCGTTCCAAGTGAGGGAATACTAGATCTTGGAGATTTGAAGGTAGGTAAAGACAGAACCTACGGATATCCTTACTTTGTTGGCTACTGGCAGGAGAAGCACCATAGTTGGGGTATATGTGGTGGAGATATCCATGGCTTTGCGGGAGGTTCAGTTTATCTTAACATAGCTGATGCGATATTGAGTGCGAGAATGTATGCGGATGCTCACAGAGATGACAGCGATGGCATTGGTAGAGTCGATGTGCAGTATCCTGATGATGACTGGAGCAATTACAACATCATCTGGGATGAGATTACGTTAACTACTGATCATGGGTTTAAGGATGGAACAGTTGTTCATGAGTATGCACACTTCCTTCAAGATCACATAGGGGAGGAGGACATATATGTAGGTAGTACAGAACACGATTTCTGTACAGATAAAGATGATACGTAATTTGCATTCTCAGAGGGTTTTGCTGAGTATTTCGGAACTTTCATCATTGCAATAGATCTACAGTTGGATCATCCGAATAAAGACTTTAATACTATTGAAAATCCTTATTCTGAGTGCAAAAGGCTGGATGATGACATTGAGGGTGCAGTAGCAGCAGTTCTGTGGGATATGGTTGATAACAGCAGCTTTAGCGGTTACATGAACGAATCGTTTGATAAAGTAGAAGGGCTTGACGATGTAATACTCAAGATGCTTGATAGTGAGTTAGATCACTGGTATGATGCTCCAGATTTATGCGAAATGTACAGCAAGATCTATCGTAGAGTCGATCTAAGGACACACCTGGAGATAGGCAAGATACTTGATCACTACAATTGCTGCAGGTGATAGAAATGAAAAAATCGTTTGTTCTGCTGATAGCAATTGCAGGGGTAATTTTAATAGCATCAGTATGTATGCTGAGCTTTAAGAAACCTCAGGAAGAGGAGATGTCTAACATTACTTTGGACATGGGATACTTTGACAAGTACAAGCAGATCGTAGAAGGAGATAATAGTCCAAAGGAAAAAGAGAATGCTATACTGAACATGGCTCAAATTGCTATAATGCTGAACGATACGGAAAGGGTAGTAGATTATTTAAAGAAAGTAGCGATGAGTGAAAAAAATAAAACTGTTGTAGCTGCAGCTTATGCTGCTATAGATTTAATCAGGGATTACTATTCCGATTGAACCGATAGGGAGAATTAGTAGTTAAAGTTGATGGAGATCTAAAGCCAAATTCACCGATAAAAATCATAGCCACTGTGAAAGCGCACAAAAGTTGTATTGGAAGTGTAGGTATAATGAGGGTACATCAGAACTTTGAATTAAAGTCTATTGTTCGATACAAATTTGAAATGTCCTCGGGAGAAAAGAAGGATTTCACATTTGAGCTAGTTCCAAAGGACGAAGGAGTTTATCCACTCACAATCGGTCTCCTTTTAAGCTTGGATAGATTTGATTATCAAAAAGATCAGGCAGAAAATCTTGCTAAACATAACTGCAGAGGGAGGAGAAGTCACATATCTAAGTGAATGAAAGCAAAAATTTTGCGTTTTTTAGTGTAATTTTTAAATTTTCCTAATTTTATTTATTTTTTTGGATAAATTCTTTGGTTCATTTTGTTTGAATTTTGGATTTTTCTTTAAAATCCTGGTATTTTCTTGAAAAATATTGGGAATTTTTGGTTTTGTAACTGGATTACCAAAGTAATTTGCTTGAGTATGGACAAAAGTAGGTAGTATATTATAAGATTAAATAAAAAATAGAAATTTAAAATTTAAGTTATTTTATATATTTATTTTATTTTTTATTATTTTACCTAAATTAATGTGTCCTTGGCAACAGCGATACATCCTTACATTAGCTCTCTCTAATTTTATCCTAGCAAAACTATCTAATCTTATTTTGTTACCGCAATGAAGGAAAATTTTAGATTTTCTTCTATGGGCAATAAAATTGCTATACCAATACTCACATCTCTCAATTTGTTCTATAATCTTTCTTGCATCTTCACTGCTTATTTTACCACTTTTAATTTCAATAATGAGAAATCTTTCATCATCGTATGCGATCAAATCACATCCGCCAGAAGCTACACAGCCATCATGTTCAACAATAGTACCACTCCAAAGAACTTTACAGCAATCTTTTTCAAACTCACCGCTGTGTTTGCATTCTTCTGGAATATTCATATTCCTCTTCCACCATTGCATGTAAGTTTGAGATCTCTATTACAACTCTATCCAAGTCACTTTCTTCGATTCCATCTTCGTAAATTTTAAGTTCCTCAACCTTACCATCTGAGAATAAAAATACTCCAATATTTTCTGGATTTAGCCCTTCCCACTCTTCATATCCTAAATTACGTTTAACATCGCTAGGAAGTTTACTCAGTTTCAATAAGTTACTTATTTCATCTAAAACTGTAATGCTGTGAGTTGTTATAACTACATAACAATACTGTGATAATCCTGCTAAAGCTCTTGTTATGATTACTTGTGCATCAGGATGCAAATGAGCTTCAGGCTCTTCTATAAAGATAATACTGCCATCATTAAGCGCATATTTCATAACATAGACAATAGGGGCAAGCTCTCTGTATCCAGAGGGAGCTCTTTGAAGTGGAATTTCAACATCTTTAACCTGCACAGTAAATCTTGGTTGTTCTCTTCCCAGAATATATTTAATACCGAGTCTTTCTTCAATAAAGTTTGCAAAAGAGCTTATTTTTTCATTTTTTACTTTAGGATAAAGTGCATCAAAATCTCGCATGAATATTCTATCTACCTCGTTAATTGTAACTCTTCTACTTATTAAAGCGTATTTATAGGCTTCAATGGATCTAATAAGTCCCGTTCTCCCATCAGGAGCTATAAAAGTTTGTGAAAATGGAGCATAGTAATCAAAAACAAACATAAAAGAAGCTGGAACTATTCCAATTGCCTGAGTATTTTTAATAAAGGATTCACTATGTGTAAGTTCTTTAGAATTCTCGCCGTAGTAATCTAGAGATACTAACATTGGTTTTCCAGAGATTACACTAACAAATAGATTTCTTTTTAAATCTTCCAAAACAGCTTTATCTACCCAAGATGTTAATCCATTTTTGTTAATTCGAATGTGTATTCTTTTATCACCATTATCATTGCTTACAGTAATTTCAGCTTCTTCATATCCAGCTTTCACGAGTTTATAAACTTTATCTACCAGAAACGCATTTTTAAGTAATTCTTCTAGATTACGTCCCCATATTTCATCGAACTTTTTATAAGCTTCAATTATCAGACTCTTAAATCTGTTGCTAAGCTCCTCATCAATTTTACTAAGTTCATCAACATATCTTTTTAAGTCAAATTCCTTTTCTCTCTCCTGAAACCCTTTGCGTAGCGCCTCAAATTTGCTTATAGCGCTATTTATAAGAGAATTTGGGACAAACCTGTTGAATAAATCTATTAATTTCTCCCAGTCTGGTTCTACTGAAAGCAAAGCCCAAATTAGGTAAGCTAAATATGATTTTCCTGATGAGTTTTTCCCAATGAAGATATTTAGATTTTTTAAAGTTACATCTGCCTTTTCAATTGGTCCAAAGTTTTTAATTATAAAACGCATAAAACTACTTTTAATTTGATCCTTTTTAATATTTCTTGGCAACTGCCACGAATGGAAATAGCTAGGAGAAAAATTTTAAAATAGAAATTTAATGGACCGGTGGGGATTTGAACCCCAGGCCTCCGCCATGCCAAGGCGGCGCTCTACCGCTGAGCTACCGGCCCAACAATTACAATAAATAAAAACAAAATCATAATTTTTATGCTATAAATATTCGACCTCCTTTATAGGTTTACCATTTTTAGTTTCTGGGGCTATATAATCTATAAATCTTTCTGTTCGTATATTATAAATTCTAAAAACGACTTTTAATGGGGAGAGTATAGCATCCTCATCAGTAAAGTTTATTTTTGAAACTGTCGCGGTTTGCTTATTAAGATAAATTGTGATTTCATTACCTCTTCTATTCCTTGTCAGCTCACTTCTAGCAGTATCTAGGATTCTTTGTTTCCTAAGCAAATCCCTGAACTTTCTTAAATCCTCAGCGTAGGCTATAACATCACCGTTTTTTATTTCTACTTTGGCATCAGGAAATAAGTTCCTTATGGCGTTGATGACCTTTTCTTCATCTTCTGTTGGGTGAATTTTCGTTGTAATGATTACTTCAACTTTCTTCATAAGCTTTGTAAGAAAATCTCTAACCTTTTCTTTAAATTCCTTTAAACTTGAATTATTTTCTATGGTGTAATTGGCAATCTTCATAGCTTCGCCCATATTCCATTTCAGTTCTTGTTCATCTCTTTTAAGAAGTTCATCTAATGTTTTAACGTCATCTGGTCTATTTCTTCTCAAAGCTCTCTCTAATCTGAGCTCCTCTTTAGCCTCTATGTTTATTAAAATGAAATCATCTCCAAACTCTTTTTTAAATCTTTCAACTTCGGCAATACCTCTTATACCATCTATTACAACCATGCCTTTATTTTTCAGGGCTTTTTTAACGTGTGGAATACATCTCTTAGCAACAGCATCCATACCTTCCTCTTTTCTCAGTTCCTCAGCAATTTTTCCGAGATTTTCCCTGGTGGGTTTTAAGCCTCTACTTTCGGCATACCTTCTAATTATATCACCCATAACGATTACTGGAATACCCATTTCGCGAGCAACTTCAGCGGCAGTACTTTTACCACTTAAAGGCAGCCCAACAAATGCTATTATTCTCATTTGATCACCTTGCCCTTACCTTTTCAGAACAAAAACCGTTGTATCCAAGCCCCCATATTTTACTTTGAGCTCTTTTTCAATTTTGTAGTCCTCAGCACAACTCTTAAAGATTTTATCTTCCGCTGTAATAACCACGATTCTCGAATCGTTATGAATAACATTCCTTAATGATTTTAAGAATCCGCAGTATAAATCCTCTATGATTTTCTTTCTTCCAATTCTCAACCCATAGGGAGGATTTGTTATAACTACATCTATACACTTCTTAATAAACTCTCCAATTAAAGTAGCATCTCCCTTTATGAGTTCTATGCACCCTTCAACTTCTGCACTTTTTATATTCTCCTTAGCACCCTTTAAATGCTTCCGGAATTTTTCTATACCTATTATTTTTAAATCGGGAAATCTTAGACTTTCTTCAATTTCCACGTAATCAAAGTTGTAGATTTTTTCAAATGCGAAACTTCTGAATCTTCCAGGAGGTAAATTCCTTCCAATCATAGCAGCTTCTATGAGAATCGTTGCACTTCCGCACATAGGATCTACGAGAATTTCACTTTCATTCCATCCTGATAACTTAACTAAGCTTGCGGCGATTGTAGGATTTAGGGGAGCTGGGTGATTGTAGACTCTATATCCTCTTTTATGTAAGCCATCGTCTCCAGTGGTATCTATTCCTATGAAAACTTCATCATTTATGACGTCGACTCTGATTATAACATCTGGCTCATCTAAATTAACTTTTAATCTTACATTTTTTGATTCCAAATAACTGTCTATTACAGCTTGTCCTGCAACTCTTCCAACATCGATTGAGGTAAAATCGTGCGTTCCAACTCTTAGACACCTTATCGCAAAAGTCTGATTTGGATCTATGAAGGAGAAATCTAAATCTTTTACAATTCTGTATATGTCACTTAAATTCTCAAATTTTTCACACCTTAGTAGTAAAACTACTCTTTCAAGAGTTCTTGAGAAGTAGTTTAGTACAGGTATCAGCTTCTTTTTACCTTCAAAAAACACTCTTCCTTTTCCTTTTCTAATCTCTGTTATTTTTCCTCCTAACTCTTCTATCTCTGCTGCAGAAATATCCTCAAGTCCAGGAGTTACTGTAGCGTAAAATTTTTCCATATTATTTATTTTTATTATTATTCTTATGGTTGAAAAATGTAAACGTGAGTCGATTAACTTGTTTCTTAACTAAAACTAAATTTTAATAAATGCTTAAAACTTAATTTAGATTGCCGATGATGATTGATGGGCGAACTGAAAAGTGATGAAGGGAGAGCGGCTGAGGCTATTTTAATCTTTTTATAAATTCATTTGAAGTAATTATTTCTGCTTTTAGAACCTTTTCAAAATGATCTAAGGCATAATTGTAATCGTAATCTGTTAACCCCGCTGTACAATCTTTTAACAAAGAGATTTGATAACCTCTCATAAAAGCATCAACTGCGGTATGTAAAACACATATACTTACAACAACCCCTCCAAAGTACAACTTTCTGATATTCAACTCTCTAAGGAGGAGATCAAAGTCTGTCTCGAAGAATGCCGAGTATCTTCTCTTTTTTATGAAGTAATCCCTCTCTTTATCCACCTCGACTTCGTCTATAATTTCAGCACCTTTACTTCCAGCTATGCAATGTGGAGGCCATATTTTGAATTCAAGATCATCTTTTCTATGCCAATCTTGTGTAAATATTACTGGAATTTTTCCTCTTGCAAACTTTACGACCTTAGATATAGTACCAAATATCTTTTTAACGTGATCTCCAATATATAATGCTCCATCTGGATAACAAAAATCTTTTTGTAAATCTACAATTACTAGCGCTTCCATTTCTAAAAATTAATCACGGAAAAGTTTGTTTTCTTCTTCCAAGCTTTCCTGGTTGAACAATTCCTAGAAATCTTGCACATTTTGGACAATAATAAGCTTTGACTGTCAATAAGTGAACGTTTTTTCTTCCAGTCATTTTAACTATTTCTGGATCAAGCTTCATACCCTTATAGTCTGGAAAAGCCTTGAACCTTGGAACTTTTCTTCCGCAACTACTGCATCTTACCATGTAGTCTTTTCCTCTGGCCTTACTCTGTTTGTACTCTCTTTTGTATGGAGCTTTTCCCATGCTAGAAAATATCACTTTAATGCTACAAAAATTTAACTAATAGGATGTTATCCCTAGAGCTCTCTAAAAAGAAACCTCAATTTCGAATGGAAAGTTAACCTAAAAGTTAGATCAGACCTAACTTTTTCAAAAAGTATTACTTAAATGTATATAAACAGTATTATAAAAAGAGAGTTTTAAAGCATCTAAATTAATTTTTTATGGCTTTTGTGACTCTCTTCTAGGAATTTTTTAACAAGCTTTATTGCACACAAATCTCCGCACATTGAGCAAGCCTCAGTTTTCGATTTTCTTTTTTCCCAAATTTCTCTCGCTTTCTCACCATCTATA
>Ga0190367_1001842_pt1 | contig 11695 bp, 11 predicted proteins | sample 4872181011_MG_FD_171838 | JGI IMG/M metagenome (GOLD analysis project Ga0190367, IMG submission 171838) | Hydrothermal vent microbial mat bacterial communities from Southern Trench, Guaymas Basin, Mexico - 4872-18-10-11_MG | ecosystem: Environmental > Aquatic > Marine > Hydrothermal vents >... | reverse complement strand
GAGTAAGAGGGTTGAATGAGTGGTTGGAGTTGCTTCTCGGCGTTCTGCTTGCGTGCATCGGCGGAGGTCTCACGGGCTTCGCAATCTGGAAGTTTTGGGAATATCTAATGCCCGTGATTTTGGGAGTAGTGGGTATAATAGTGCTGCTTGTTGGTGCTATTTTCCTGATGATAGGTGTGAGTGACATAAAGAGCAAGCGAGAAGAGATGGCTGAAGAGGCGGAGGGAGGTAGCGGACAGTGAGGAAGTTAGGAGGGAAAGGGTGAATTGCGTTGGGGACTGTGAAGCCGACATACATAAAAAAGCTGGCGAAAACTTTAATGAAGGTCGTGGATTCGTTCTCTGAAGATTTTGAAGAGAACAAGCGTTTGGTAGAGGAATATCTAAGTGTGGAGAGTAAAGAAGTGCGGAACAGGGTCGCAGGATACATTACACGCCTCAAAAGGCATGGCAGACCCGAGGTCTGGGGCGAGCGGAAGCCTGAGATTGCAGAGAAAAGCGGATGAATGGAAACGAGGAGTAGAAGGGAAGAGAGGCAAGGAATAATTGAATTAGTGAGGGGTGAAAGTAGCGAAAGCGAATGGAGGAGGGTTGAGAAATGGTAGAGACGGAGTGGAGAGGCGTGTTTCCTGCGTTAATAACGCCTTTCACGAAGGACGACAAGGTGGACGAGGAGGGTTTGCGTCGTCTTGTTGAGTATGTTGAGGCGGGTGGTGTGGATGGGATTGTCCCTTGCGGCACAACAGGTGAAAGTGCGACGCTCTCACACGAGGAGCATAAGCGTGTAGTTGAGGTCGTTGTTGACTGTGCGAAGAAGAAAGTAATTGCGGGAACAGGCTCAAACAGCACTGCAGAAGCGCTGGAACTCACGAAGCATGCTGAGGATGTTGGTGCGGATGCATGCCTGCTCATCACTCCTTACTACAACAAACCCAACAAAAGGGGATTAATTGAGCATTTCAAGCGTATTGCCGATGCTGTTGATATCCCTTTAATTTTATACAATATACCTTCACGAACAGGATTGAACATGAGTGCGGATGTCGTTTTGGAACTCGCAGAAGAAAGCAATATTGTCGGTATAAAGGAGGCTTCTGGCGACTTGAAGCAAGTGCAACACATCATTAATGGCGTTAGAGAGCGTAAATTGGACTTCACTGTGATTTCAGGTGACGATATTTTGACGATTCCGATTATGAGCGTCGGCGGTAAGGGCGTCATTTCGGTAATTGCGAACATCATTCCGAAAGAGACTGCGGAGATGGTTCATGCGTTTCTGAACGGTGATTTTGAGAAGGCTCTCGCTCTGAACTACAAACTGCTTCCGTTAATGGATGCGATGTTCTTGGAAACAAATCCGATTCCTGTGAAGAGGGCTGCAGCGCTCATGGGTCTCCCTGCGGGACACACGAGACTCCCGCTCGGAGCATTGAGCGAAGAAAATGAGAAGAAGCTGCGAGCTGTTCTGGAATCGTTCGGTCTAATCAAAGCACCTCGCTAACCGGTGTTAAATATGGATATGATTTTTATTCTGCTCCTTCTGCTTTTTCTCGCCTTCCTCGCCCTCATAATTCTACTCTGGAAGTATGCTGAGCTTAAAGGCAGCATAGAGCAGAGAGCAAGACGGATATTTGAGGAGTGGAAAGAAAAAGAGCTTGAAAGCACTTCGACAAGGAAAGCAGGGATTCTTTTTGAAGAGTGGAAGCAGAGACACGAGAAGGAGATAAGAAAAGATGCGGTAAAGAAGAGCAGGGCGGCAATTGCAGGAAGAGTTACCGAGCAGATTGCCCCATTCCTCCCTGAATTCAAATACAATCCGAAAGATGCCCGCTTCATCGGCTCGCCAATTGATTTTATTGTTTTTGATGGGCTTGACGAAGGAGAACTGAGAAGAATAGTTTTTATTGAGGTGAAATCAGGGAAATCAACACTGAGCAGGAGGGAGAAGCTCGTGAGGAATGCGATTGAGGAAAATAGAGTTGAATGGGAAATTCTCAAATATGCATAGGTTTTCGTTTATTTATTCCATCAAATCACGGAAAACTGCGGAGAGTGTGCGATGAAATATGAATTGCTCCGACAATTTCTCATTAATTTTCTCCAAAGCATACGCATCTTCCTCAAATTCCACATCACGAGAATATTGAACATCCCAGAGAACAAGCCCAAAGGGAGGCACAGGTTTTATGAATTCACGCACCCTCACAGCCAAAAGGTCTTCAAGCCACGCCTCGTCCTTCTCGCCTCTTCCAATGCACGCCAAAGCAGCGACAATCTTCCGCACCATCTTGCGAAGAAAGCTCCGAGCACAGACATCAAAAACGACGAAATCGCCTCTTCTGCGCACTTCCAAGCGAAGCACATGCCTTATCGGTGAGCGCCGCTCCTTGTCAAGCTCCGCAAAATTTGAGAAGTCGTGAACGCCCTCTAAGAGAGAAGCTGCTGAACGCATGCGCTCAACACTCAAATCAGGCGCAAACAGGAAATATCGGTAAGTTCTTGAGATTGCATCCTTACGAGCGTTGAATTTCTGCGGAGGGTAAGCGACAGCGTAAGCGAAAATGTCGTCAGGAAGCGCACTGTTCAGCATGCGAGGCGAGATTTCTTTCGTTGCGTCAAAAGAAATAACTTGGGAGCGGGCATGAACGCCCCTGTCTGTCCTGCCTGCGTATGAGAAATGCGCATCTCTCCTGCTTTTTATGATGCCCAATTCTTCCAAAGCACGAAAAATCTCCGCCTCAATCGTCGGAACATCAGGCTGAATTTGAAAGCCGTAATAGTTCGTTCCGATGTATCCGATTTTCAACGCAACCCGCACACTCACCGCAACACCTCCCTAAGCAACACAACTCGCAAACACCTTCACGCCAGCTCCCACGCCTCTTTCTCCTCCAATTTCGCATTCTTCACAACGAGCCTTGCGGTGTTCGCACCTTCTTCTACGATTTCACTCGCAAGAATAACGATGCGTTTGCGGAAAAATGGAGCATCAAGCACCAAAGTCTCAAATTCTCCTCCCTCTCCCGCTATATTTATCTTCCATTTCTCGCTTATTTCAACTAATCTATCCACATCTTCATCGCTTATCCGCCTTCCGAGCCATGTTTTATCCAATCCGTAAGCTGCGATGCCCGTTAAAATGAAATCAAAATTGCGGACAGCGATGCGCATAGCTGTCTCTTGGTTGAGATGCCAGAGCGGGAAGAATACTTTCAAGCGAAGTTCTTTACAAATGCGCTCAATGCGACGACGCTGGTATTCGCTCCACAAAGCTCCTGCGACAACGCCCTCTATTTGAAACTCCCTGCGAGCATCCTCAAGCGCAGCGTGCAAGTCTGCAAGCTCTTCCGCCTCGCTCCTTCCCGAAGTCTCGTAAGAGAGCAGAGGCAAGCCGATTGCTTCCGCCTGCAAATCTGTAATCTCAACCGCAGGCGTGTGAAAGAGCATCGCAGCGGGATTCTCGCTCCTCACAGTGAGCAAGCAGTCAACGATGAAACCAGCGTCAAGCATCGCCTGCAGGGCGAGCGTGCTGTCCTTCCCTCCGCTGAAAAGGCATCCGAGCCTCATCTTCGCTTCTGGATGAAACTGCCTCAAATATTCTCGCTTACGCTTGAAACCTCTCATTTTTGCCAATTTCTCAATCGCTTTATGGAACTTTGAGCCGTATTGAGCAGCTCTTTTCTTCCTTCCCGCAACAATCTTCAATCCCAAATCCGCCGCAATCTCCCTTAAAATGACCTTTTCTTGAAATTCAGCATCCTTTTTGCGAACTTTCAGTGCATCTGGAAGCGAAAATGCGAAATTCGCAACTTTCTTCGTTAAAAATGGGCTTCGCAAAGAGACGCCTAATTTACGAGCGATTGCGAGGTCTCTGCAAGTGTCTCGCCTGAACATGCTTTTAACGCCTGAAATGCATGCCTCTCTCAATTTACCCGCCTGAAATGCTCGCTTATGCCTCTCGTAGCCTCCAAATAATTCTTCAGAGCCGAGACCGTAAATAAGTGTGCGAATTCCATCTGCAACTGCACGCTCACAAGCAATGAAAATAGGGAGTGCAACGCCAACTTTCACCACATCCGCACCCACTAAAGGCACTATTTCCTTCAAATATCCTTCAACTTCATCAATTTTCACCTCTATAACCCTCAAATCCAGCCCTAACTCCCTTGCCACTCTGCTCGCATACACAAAATCCTCCGCTTGCTTCGCTTCCTTCGCCTCCTTCGCCCCCTTCACCCCTGAAGCCTCTGAAGCCTCCGAAGCCTCTTCTGCCTCTGAGAAAACCGCCGTGTAGCATCTGAATTTCCTGCGTAGTTCCTTGCAGAGGAATGCGAGAAGCGTTGAGTCCAGACCTCCCGAGAACAGAATGCCGAATTCCTCGCTCGTAATTGTAGAGATGCTCTCTCGGAGTAAAGAGAGCAAGCGCCCCTTTAAATCCCTCGCAGCCTCTGCCTCCTCGCCTTCGCATTCGCATAAATAAGACGCAAACTTTAAGCGACCATTCTTGTAATTCAGCAGTTTTCTCGGCTCAAGTTCAAAATAGAAATGGAAACCCATCGCAGACATCGCATTTCTGTGTGAAGAGAACGCAAAGCAATCATCAAAATGCGCAAAATATATCGGTCTAAAGCCAAAAATGTCCCTCAATAATTGCACTTTCCCGTCAGAATGCCATAAACATATCGCATAAGCGCCTTCTAAAGCATCTAATATCCGCCTTTCGCTCATTCGCATGCCCTCTATTTCATCAAAATTGAATATTTCCGCATCTGCAACAACTCGCTGAATGCCTAAGGAATTGAAGAAGCGTTTCAAGCGTTTGAAATCTCCTTCTCTGCTTTTCGGCACGCAACACGCAATCAAATCATCGTATTCCCGCACTTCTCTCCTCAATTCCTCCAAATTCTCGCATCTGATTTCAGAATCTTCACTGAAAATAAAGAATACTTGCTCTCCTAATGGCGACAATTCCATTTGCATTCGCTTCAGCGCTTTGAATATTCTCTCGTGAGCGTTCTCGCTGTTGAAAATACCGACAATTCCGTCCACCCCTCACACCCCTCCTCCTTTTTACTTTGTTTATTTTTATGTGAAGGGCGGTGTTAAAGAGGTGTGTGCAGAGCAGGGAATAGGTGAGAGAAAGATGGAAGTGGCGGAAGAGAGAGAGCGGGGAAGAGGAAAAAACAGGATTTGGATAAAGAATGGAATAGTTTACGACCCTTTGAATGGGATAGAAGGCGAGAGAAAGGACATTTTCATAGAGAATGGCGTGATTGTTGAGGAATTAAGTGGAAAAGCGGAAAAAATATTGGATGTTTCAGGGAAGGTAGTTCTGCCAGCGGGGATAGATGCGCACAGTTATGTGGCGACATTTGGCATGAATCTTGCTCGTTTTTTGCTAAAATTCCCTACTGTGCATGAGATAGGCGTTTCTTATGCGAAAATGGGCTTCACGCATGTGAATGAACCTCTCGCAACGCTTGAGACTGCTTGCAGTGTGCATCACGAACTCGCATCCATTCCCTTCGTGGACGCCTCAACATTCACAGCGTTAAGCCTGAGAGATTTTGCGAAAGAGATAAGGGAGGGAGATTTTGATACTGTTCGTGCAGTTTTCAACATTCTCGCAGATATGACAAAGGCAATAGGCATCAAAATTTATGATTCTCGTGTTCATTTTGAGAAAAAGGGTTTCTTTTATCGTGATATTGACATGAGTACATGCCTAAGATTCCTCCAGAAGGTATCTGAGGGCGAAAGAAAGAGAAAGAGCAGTGGCGAGGAGAAAGGCGAGGGCGTAGAAGAGCATGAGACGGCGGAGGATGTGCGGATGCATTTGAGGGCGACGCCTGCGGTTTTGGAAGCGCCTTTTGAAGAACTGCGTTCATTCAGGCTCGCAAACATCTCAGCGGGCGTAGACAGTGAGGAGAAGTATGAGAATGCATTGAAATTTCTAAGCGGTGGAGGTCTCGCATCTATTGCCATTCCTTTACGGACTGCTGTATGTGATTCCTGCGAAGGAACAGTTTTCATAGATTTGGGCTTTGAGAAGCCTATTGTGTTCAAGCGAACGAAACCATCCGAGGTTCTGTTTGCGTTGAAACTCGCTCTTGAGGCGGTTGAGGAGCATGGCTCTTTTGCCCTCTGCTCAGCAGGTTCCATAAAAGAATTCCCAAAAATCCTCGCTTTGCTCCTTGACAGGCACTTGCGAGAAGAAATCATCGGCTCGCATGCCTCAGAACTGCCGAGTATTGAGTTCTCGCTTTCCGAGCTCGTGCTTGCGACAAGAGCAAATCCCGCACGCCTCTTATCGCTGAATAAAGGGCATCTCGGCACAGGTGCAAAAGCAGACATCGCAATATACGACATCTCCGAAGACACAAAGGGCAGGGAGCTTGTGCGAGGATTTCGTGAGTGCGAGTTCCTGCTGAAATGTGGCGAATTCGTTGTTTTTAATAGAAAGATTGTGAGAAAAAATTGCGAAACGCAAACATTTTTCAAAAAAGCATCTCCTTCTGACTGGAAGATAAGAGGTGTGAGAGAAACTTTGAGGCGAATTTGCGACAGCCGTTCATTTAGGAGGGAAAATCTATGCGTTCATGAATGCTTTTTAAAGCGATTTAATGCTTAAAGCGGCGAACATGCTCAAGAACGCACTCAAATATCCGCTTACCGTCTCCATATATTTCCGCTTCTGTTTCCTCTCCCGTTTCCGCTTCCGTTTTTGTTTCTGTTTCTGCTTCTGTTTCTGCTTCTGCAATTGCCCGTTTTCTCGCCCACTCTTGGGTTTGGAAAGCGAAGAAAGCCCTTTCAGGATGCGGCATGAGTCCGAAGACATTCCCTGCGGGGTTGCATATTCCTGCGATATTTGAGAAAGAGCCGTTCGGATTCCAGGGGTATCCTGCGTCTGTGCGACCTTCAGCGTCAGAATAGCGGAAAACGATTTGGTCATTCTCCTCAAGCCTCCGAAGCACGCTTGACCTGCTCTCTGCAGGGACAAAAAACTTGCCCTCTGCGTGAGCGCAAGGCATTCTCAAGAGGCTTCCTTGCGGGATGTCTTTCGTGAATACGCATTTTCCTCTGTTTTCGTGCTTTAAAATCGTGAGCCTGCATTCAAAGCGTGCAGAATCGTTCAAAGTAAGTGCAACCTCTCGCTTCTCATCCCACCCGGGGAGAAGACCGAGCTCAACAAGCACCTGAAATCCGTTACAAATGCCGAGAACTGGCTTTCCAGCATCCACAAAAGAGCGCAAATCTCTCCATATTGCACGCATTCTCGCTGCGAATATCGCTCCCGCTCTGACATAGTCGCCTGCTGAGAAGCCTCCTGGCAACACAAGAATGTCGTAATCTTCCAAGTTTCTGCGTTCTGAATGCTCACCCGTGAGTTGCTTCAGATGCACGATTTCTGCGTATGCGCCGAGATTGCGGAAGCAGAGGCATGCCTCCCACTCGCAGTTCGTCCCTTCTATGCGAAGGATGCATACCCTTGGCATTGTAAAAGCTGAAGGCTTCAAATTTGAAAACCCATGGTCAATCTCGTCTCATTTGACAATTGCGACGAATGGCGATTAGCGAGGGAGGAATGGAAAGATTTAAGTTTAAATCAGCCGAAGAAGGCGTAGGGATGTCGGAGGGAGAAGTCCCGGCGAAGTTGCCTGAAGGGGGAAAAATCTGGTTCAACGGTCGTTTCGTTGATTGGAAAGATGCGAAGGTGCATGTGCTTTCTCACGGCTTGCACTACGGAACAGGTGTATTTGAGGGGATAAGGTGCTATTCTACCGATAAAGGCTCTTTCATTTTCAGACTACGGGAGCATGTTGACCGCCTATTTCGCTCTGCAAAGCTCTACGGCATAAGAATTCCATACTCGCAGGATGAAATATGCACTGCAATAAAGGAAACAATTCGCATAAATGGTCTTGATGAGTGTTACATTCGCCCGATTGTGTTTTACGGCTTTCACCATCTCGGCGTGATGCCCACAGGATGTCCTGTGGAGTGTGTGATTGCAGCGTGGAAATGGGGCGCATACCTCGGCGAAGAATCGCTGCGTAGCGGAATAAAATGCACCTTCTCATCTTGGCATCGCATCCATCCTAACACGCTTCCGACGACTGCGAAAGCCTGCGGTCATTACTTGAACTCGCTTCTCGCCGCTTCGGAGGCAAGAAAGAAGGGCTACGACGAGGCAATCATGCTTGATTGCGAGGGCTTCGTTGCGGAAGGACCCGGCGAAAACATTTTCATCGTGAAAGATGGAAAACTCCTGACGCCTGACTTCTCCTCTGGAATTCTACCGGGCATCACAAGAGACACAGTAATACAGCTTGCGAAAGACATTGGGATTGCGGTAGAGGAGAAAAGAATCACGAAATCTGAAGTTTTGAGTGCAGATGAAGCTTTCTTCACGGGAACTGCAGCTGAAATCACGCCAATTCGTGAGATTGATGGCATTATCATCGGCAACGGAGAAGTCGGTGAGATAACAAGAGAGATACAAAGGAAATTTTTTGATGTCGTCCATGCGAAAGAGAGTAAGTATATGAAATGGCTTGAGCCTGTTTAGTTTGCGTGTTGTGTGCGTGAAGGAGAAGTAAGAAGATGTCGCAACGGAAAAAGGCATATTTGGATGTTTCTGTGAGTGTATGCCCGCACTGTGGTGCTTTTTATGCGGATGCGAGTTGGTATGCTGTCGTGCTTGAGTCGGATGTTGAGTGTGGCGTCTGCGGAAACGCATTCAATCCGAAGAAGAGCCTGAAAGACCGCATCCTGCTTGAGTTTGAGCTTGACGAGAGCGGTAAGGTCGTTGCAGTGAAAAAGACAAAGGATTTAAAGTGAGCAGACTTGCACGCTTCCAATTCTCGCAGTGCTGAAAGGGAAAGAGAATTTGAAGCGATTTAAAGCAGTTTTGCGCCTGAAAATGAAATCTTGCTCGTTTTGACATTGCCAAACTCCCTCAAAGCCTCACTCTCGCCGACGACAAAAACAGTTTCGCCGAGCATAGCGACACTCGCAACTTTTCCTTCAGCGGCGACTGCCTCAATCGCATCTACGCAACGCTCACTCGCAAGTCCTGTCTTCAATGCGAAATTTTGAGAGCAACGCATGAAATTCTCAATCGTTGGCTCACGCAAGAGCTCTCGCATTGAGGCTTTACCTGCGTTGTTAATTCTGCGTCGCAGTTCTTTGTCATGCGAAGCATCTCTCAGCATCTTCCTCGTTTCTATTCCTCTGCCTAAGACCGCATAACTCACTGTGATGCTTCTCGTCGGAATCCTGTCTATTTCTCCTATTCCGGGCGCTCCCGCCTTCTTGCGAATGACAACGCCTCCTCCGAAAGTCTCCGCAACGACATCTCCCAAGCCCGTTCCGTTCTCAATTTCCGCAAGATGTGCAATCTGTGCGAGCTCATTCAGCGTAAATCGCAGCGAAAGTGCATCGTTCAATGCGAGAGCGGTGCTTAATGCGCCTGCTCCGCTCGCACCGAAACCGTTCCGCAGAGGCACTTCAAATCTCGTGTCCACGAGAACACAAAATGCTCCTCTCTTTCGTGCTGACGCTGCTGATGCGAGCATCTTCGCAACGACAGACCTCGTTGTCGGCGCCTCCTCCTCGTTCCCATTTATTCTTATGCGTATTTCTGTCTCTTCGCACTCGCATACTCGCACTTCCGTGAAGCAACCCGCAGAAAGCAGGACGCCACAGCCGACAGAGCCTTTTAACAGCGGATTCTCATTCTCGCAGATTTCAAAAAAGCCTGAAATGTGCGATGGTGCGTATGCACTCGCCCTCATTTCTCAATTTTTCTCATAGCAGAGACCATAGCAGGTCAAACATAACTTAAATCTTGCGTAATTCGTAAGACATTTCGCCGAGACCGAGTTTTTGAGCCTCTCGCACCTGCACTTTCGGGTCGCCTTCAAAGGCGGAGATGCCGATGAGGTCTATCGTTGCGTTGTCAATTGAAACAATGTCAGCGGAGGCGAGAACGCCAATATCCTCGCAAATGAATCGTGGTGCCATCTCCGCACAGTCGCAGAAAGGCGTAACGCTCACCGCAAAATTAATGAAATAAGCTTTATCTACATGCCTAAGCACTTCTTTTGCGACGAAAGCAATCCTTTTTTGAATTTTTTCAGATGCTTTCTCTTCAGTTCTTAACGCACCAGTTCCGCAAACTGCAATACAAGAGCCGCAACCTATGCATTTTTCAGCATCAAAAATCACTTTTTCTTTGACTTTTATTGCGTTGAACCCGCAAACTCGCTCGCATTCACCGCAAAGGTTGCAGAGCGAATCGTTCAAAATGGGCTTCGTGACCTCATGCTGCCACTTCTTTGTTCGCTTCGTGACGCAGCCCATCGCAACATTCTTCAACGCTCCGCCGTATGAAGAAGCGCCGTGTCCTGTTGCGTGGGAAATCACAATTAGGGCGTCGCTGTCGTAAATAGCACGGGCTATCTCAACATTTTCGCTCACTGAAACGCCTTCATCGCTCAAACCATCCGCAATAATAACGGGACAACCGATGTAAGATGGCGAAAAGCCATGATAAACCGCACACATAATATGGTCAATCGCATTATATCGCTCGCCTTTGTATATTGTTGTTGTGTCTGTGAGGAAGAATTTCGCATTTTCATGCATCTTCTTCAGCGAATCAACGATTGCTTTTATGTAAAAGGGTTTGATGAATGTCTCGTTGTGCTTCTCACCGAAGTGCATTTTCAATGCGACATTCCCTCGCAGTTCTTCCCCTTGAAGCAGACGCTCAACTAAGTCGGGCAACCTCTCCACGAGTGGCTTCTTCCCCCCACGAGCATCTATGAAATACACGACACTCATTTCAATTCGCATGAATTGAGCGGTGCAATTATTTTATTTTTCGTCGTAGGATAAAGGATGCCTGCGTTTCTGACGGAATTCATGAATGAGTTGCATGCGGAGAGGGAGCGGTTAAAGGCTGAGCCCGACGCTGACGATTTTTCAGCGTGCATTGAGCATTTCTGGCTGCCTTTCCACTTCCATGAGGATTTCTGCGGCGAGGTTCTTGCTGTTGACAGCAGTTCTGCGAAGCATTCTCTCGGAGACGGCTCTATTTTTTATGTTGTCCGTGCGCTTGCTCTCTCCGCAAATCGTAAATACAAGCGTGTGAGCGTGGGTCACGAATACTCGCCAAATTTCAAAGACTTGCCCCTTTTAGGGAGACTTCGTGAGCATTTGGAGCATTTAGTTGCGCTTGATGCATTAAAAGATGGATTTGAAGGTTTCATTCTTATTGACGGTTCGCTCTTTGGCAGACTATCGCATCTCCCAAAAGAGACAGATTTCGTGAAGAACAGGGCATTAATGGTGGATTATTTTGAAGTGTTGTCTTCATTTCTTGATGCTGCCCGTCGTTCATCTGTTCCAGTCGTGGGCGTGAGCAAAGAAAGCAGAACTTCATTCTTCAGGACATTTCTACTCGCAAAAATTTTGGAAAATGCGGGTGTTGAGCAAGAGTTCAGGCATTTCCTCATTCGCTCCGCTGTTGAAGGAGGTTCTTCGGCTGTATTTGCATTAAGATGTGCGGAAGAGGAGCTTGACGAAGGAGTTAAGAGGCTATTCAGAGCATTTTTATTACAGCGGAGACCTGATTTTCATCTGATTCTGAGGTATGCTCGTTCAAAAAATGAGACAGGATGCACCACTCC
>Ga0190367_1001839_pt1 | contig 11711 bp, 12 predicted proteins | sample 4872181011_MG_FD_171838 | JGI IMG/M metagenome (GOLD analysis project Ga0190367, IMG submission 171838) | Hydrothermal vent microbial mat bacterial communities from Southern Trench, Guaymas Basin, Mexico - 4872-18-10-11_MG | ecosystem: Environmental > Aquatic > Marine > Hydrothermal vents >... | reverse complement strand
AAAGAGCAAGCCCGTGGAGACCATCGTGAACTCCATAGTCGAGAGTCTGCGAGAGGAGGTGGAGAGGATAGACGCGCAGCGCCTGGTAATAGACCCGATAGCCCCCCTCGTTGTGGGCGAGGAGGATGTCGTGAGGATGAGGGAGTACGTGAGGAGCCTCCTCACATCCATCGAGCGCAGGCTCGGCACTACAACGCTTATAACCTCCGAAGTCCCCACGGGGACCCTCAAGCTCAGCAGATTTGGAGTTGAGGAGTTCCTCGCCTCAGGAGTCATAGTCCTCACTCTCCGGAGGGTTGGCGGGAGATTTGTCAGAGCCTTATGGGTTAGGAAGATGAGGTGGAGACCTGCCGAGCCTGCGCTCTACCCATTCGAGATAGTACCAGGGAAGGGGATAGTGGTCCACGGTGATAAGAGACTCGCTTGAGGAGCTAGCCCCCCTCAGATCTGGTGTCGCTCATCCCTCATATCAGCTATACCAGCCTTCCTCCTCGGGGCGGGTACATAATACGGCACAGGATATTAAAGGATTCAGGCAGGGGCGGTCACATTAAATAGCCCCGCCTGTAGGTGGGCGCAGGGATGGGAGGAGGGAAGTGGTGCTACGTCAAGGTGCATAGGAGAGGCAAGGACGTGTTGGTAGCGGTCTGTGATGAGGAACTGCTAGGCAGTGAGATAAGAGCTGGAGACTTGAGGCTACGCATAAGGGAGGAGTTCTATGGGGGGGAGAGGATTCCCCTGTCCCAGCTCAAGGAGTACCTGAGAGAGGCGACGATAGTAAACGCCATAGGCAACGACGTAGTTAAGGAACTGGCGAAGTGGGTTGATGTAGTAATGGAAGCGGCAGTGGAGTTGGGCGGAGTGCTTCACGTCCAGCTACTGCTAAAGTAGCCCGCAAAGTTAAAGTGAGCAGAGCTACCTCTCTGAGGAGTAGCTATGCGGGAAGATGAGCGAGGGAGGCTAAGAGAAAGGTTCTGCCCAGTCTGTGGCAGGCACGCATCCAGGTACTATGAGGGGCTCTGCGAGGAGTGTTACAGGAGGCTACATCCCCTACTAAAGCTCCCCCCCACGCTGAGGATCACAATATGCCGAGTGTGTGGAGCCTATAGGCTGGGGAGCGGGTGGGCTAGGCCGAGGGGCCCTGACCCCATCCTTCAGGCAGCTAAAGCCGCGCTAAGGCGAGCCGCGAGGCCTCAAGGCCTCGTCGAATCCATGGAGGTAGTCAGCTTTGATGGACGTAGGTTGAGGGTTGTAGCTAAAGGTAGGGCGGCTGAGGGGATGGAGCTCTACGAGGAGGAATACGAGTGCCAAGTCAGGGTTGAGTGGAGTCTCTGTGAGGAGTGCATATACGCTAAGTCGAAGAGGGAGGTAGCACGCGTCCAGGTGAGGGCTAGGGGTAGAGACTTAAGTGGTTGGGAGGTAAAGAGAGTGAAGGAGCTCGTTTCAGAAGCCCTAAGCTCAACGTGGAGGGGAGCCATAGATCTAATAGAGGTTGTCGAGGATGGACATGGCCTGGACTTTATCTTCTCATCATTAGCAGCTGCTCGATTAGCTGTGAGCGCGCTGGAAAGAGGGATGGTGGTACACGTCCTCGAGACGCGGAAGAGCATGGGGATGGATAGCAGCGGGAGGCCGAGGGCCAGATCTACATTCAGAGTCCTCCTGCCCGAGTTCAGGGTAGGCGACGTCATAGAGCATGGGGGCAAACTATTCTACGTGATGGGGTTTGAGGAGAGGTCTGTAAAGGCTTTGGAGCTGAATACCTTGAGGGAGGTGAGGATAAGAGCCACGAGGAGGCTCCTCGAGGAGAGCAGTGTCGTGGTCAGGAGGGAGGGGGGCGAGCCCGTCATGGTGATCTCGGCACGTCCAGGCGAGATACAGGTGATGAGCCTTAGGGATTACCGCACTTACTCCATATATTCTGAGAGGATCCCCTTATGGGTGGAGGAGGGTGGCAGGGCCGTGCTATTCTCAGTAAGAGGCCGTTACTACGTCCTACCTATCCCGCCCGCTACAGGCTAACGGGGAAAGACTTATCCACGCTCCATCTACGTGAGCATCGTGCCTAGGAGGAGGAAGAGGAGGGATGAGGAGGAGGAAGATGAGCCGCCCCTCCCAGACAATAAGGAGACAATGCTGGGGGTAATCCAGCAGTTCCTCGGCTATGATAGAGCCAGAGTGCTCTGTGCCGATGGGAAGGTGAGGCTCTGTAGGATCCCGGGGAGGATGAAGAAGAGGGTGTGGATGAGGGTGGGCGACGTAGTGTTAGTGGCGCCATGGGAGTTTCAGAGGGATGAGAGGGGCGACATTATACATAGGTACACTAGCGGCCAGCTGCAGAAGCTTGAGGAGATGGGGCTACTAGACGAGCTCAAGAAGCTCCTCGAGGCCTCAGAGTTCTGAAGCGGTTAACTCACGGTAGAACTCGTCCGGGTCTCCAACATCGACGCCTAACCGCCTAAAGTACGCATAGATATTCCGTATATCCCTGCGGAGGAACTCACTGGCCATCGGGTGGCTCACATCGACTGCCGAGCCAAAGTCTATTAACACGAGCTCACTACCCCTCACCATGACATTATACTCAGAGAGGTCGGCGTGAACCAGCTTCGCTTCGAGGTAAAGCCGCCTGATATACCCCTTGAGTGTCTCGAACGCCACTTCCGGGTCGTCGAGCTCGACCTCCCTCAGTAGGGGGGCTGGCCTCCCCCTGACATCGGGGTCCCCCACGAACTCCATCACTAACACGTTCCCACGCCTGGCGTAGGGGCGCGGCACCCTTACGCCAGCCTCATAAGCTCTCCTCAGGTTCCTGAACTCCTTCGAGCACCACAGCTCTATTAGCCCCCTCAGACCCCTCCTTACCCTCTTGAAGCGTGGATCCCCCTCTATATACACGAGCCTCCCCCTCCTGAACTCAGCTGCCTGTACCAAGAAGATCTTCACCGCTATATCCTCCCCTTTAGGTGTCTCAGCCCAGTAGATACGAGCCTCCTTGCCAGCTGCTACAGCGCCGTGCATCACGCCTATTACACCATCATTTATCAGTTTATAGAGAGCCATGAGTGTGGGATAGTCGAATACCTCCTCCACTACCTCGAACAGCCTGCTGTCCTTAACTCGCTTCTCTCTCCTTATCCTCTCGACCTTATCCGCTACTTCCTCAAAGCTCACAGATGTAATATTCTTGAGCGCATATATACTGTAATGTGTACACGAGCATTGATGGTGAACCCTGGGGGACAGCGTAAATAATACGGATTTACCAGATTTTCTACTACTAACGAGAAGAGGGGCGTTTAGCCAGCTTAAACCTTCCGAGGCCGTAAAAGCCCCTGCCCCAGTTGTGCAGTGGTATATCCACTCTCCAGCCCCTGCCGCTCTCAAAAGCATCCTCACTCGCGTAGGCAGCCTTCACATCTCCCACCACTAAGCTCGTATCCCCGGACTCTATAATCCTCCATACCTCACACTCGAGCGTGGCGAGCGCGTCCTCCAGCACGGGGGCAGCTATTCGCCGTCCCTTAACCACCTTTAGCCCCAGCTTAGTGACTTTATCCACCTTCCTGCCGCTGAGGCTCCCACACGCGTATAACACATCCACCTTCTCCAGTGGATACACATTGATGCTGAACTCGCGGTATTGCTTCATCAGCTCATGCGTGTAGCTGTCCACGCCTATCGCGACCGCCACTCTAGGTGGCTCCTCTGAAACGGGGGTAACCCACGATGCTGCCATGAAGTTAACCGCCTCGCCTACACGGCCAGAGCCTATGAGGTAGGCTGGCCTGGGGTGGAGGACTAGATAAAACTCCTCTAACACATCCTTCATCGATAGGCCAGCGCTCAAAAGGTTAAAAACCTGTTTTCATAGCTCTGATCTCCCTGCGGAGTTCCTTGAGAAAAGCGTGGATGAACGCCACCCTCTCCTCAGCTAGCGCCTTAGCCGTTCTGGTGTTTAAACGCTCAGGAATCCTGAGGAGCTTCTCATAGATATGGTCGATCGCGAAATCCCCTCCCCTAAGCTCTCTATCCTCAGGGAAGGGCGCTTCCAAGTAGTACAGCGGCCTACCCACATATCCTGAGTAGGCGAAGACCCGAGCCAGCCCTATAGCCCCCAACGCGTCCAACCTATCAGCATCCTGGAGGACAGCTGAGATGATGGAGGAGGGCGGCGTCGCCCTTTCCCAGCTGTGCTCACGCACAGCCGTCACCACGAGCTCAACTTCTCTATCGTTGAGCCGTGAGATTAGCAGCTTCTTTGCATACTCCGCTGATGCTGCCGCATGCCCCTCCTTACTGCCCCGCAGCGCTATACCCACATCATGTAACAGCGCCGCTAACACCACCAAGCCTCTCTCCCGCTCATTAAGCCCCTCACCCTCCGCTATCTCACTCGCTAGCTCGACCACGCGTAACACGTGGCTGAAGTCGTGCGAGGGGGGCAGCCTAGCGCCCCTATAAATCCCCCACACAACACGCTTAACCTCAGCTATGAGCTCTCCTAGCTCTACAGGCATAACAGGTAGTGTACGCGACGAAATTCTTAAGGGGAATGCCCACGCCAGCTTATGGGGGCCGTGGTCCAGCCTGGTGGGATGCGCGGCTCGGGCCCGCGTAAGCCCCATAGGGGCTGCGGAGGGACCCGGGTTCAAATCCCGGCGGCCCCACCATTCCATGGGTCTCCAGGCCAACCTCACTAATGCGCGACAGGCACGCCACACTTTTATTCTTCTCAGTCAATCTCTCACTAGTCATGGAGTTCATACCGACGCCAGAGGAGCTTAGAGCTCTGAGGAGGAGGGCTGGACTGACTCAAGCCGAGTTGGCAAAACGTGCTGGCGTTAGCCAGTCGCTCATAGCGAGGATCGAGGCAGGCACTGTTAACCCGCGGCTCTCCACGTTAGCGAAGATCTACAATGCTCTTAGGGAGTATGTCGAAGAGGAAGTGACGGTCGATAGAGTCATGCACTCCCCAGTCATTACAGTCAGCGTCGATGAGAGTGTTGAGAGGATAGTGAAGGTAATGTGGGATAACGGCATCTCTCAAGTCCCGGTGGTTGATAAGAGTGGCTACGTCATAGGGACTATACATGAGCGCGACGTGGTCGATGCGTTCCTAAAGTATAGGGAGAGAGCTCTACACATGCGGGCGATAGACGTAATGTCGGAGCCTCTGCCCATGATTTCGAAAAACTCCAAGCTAAGCAGTGTTGTAAAGCTCCTGAGGTCAGAAGTGCCTGCAGTACTCGTGATAGAGGAAGGCAAGCCTATCGGCATAGTAACGCGCAGCGACTTGATGAAGTTCTTCGCAGGCTTCTGGCGGGAGAGAGGCTAGGCTCTAGCGATCGCCGCCCTTACCCTGTACCTAGTCGTGGGCCTACGGCCTCTCTTAATTAGACGCCCCTCGGCCACGAACCTGGTAATGTAGGTGGCAACCGTACTGATCCTAATCCCAGGCTCAAACTCCGTCAGTGCCTGATGAACATCCCTTATCGTGAACCACTCACCTCCCCCAAATCTCTCCTTAATGATGCTCCATATTCTCTCCTTCAACGTGCTCTGCTCCGCCCCCCCTACTTCACCACTCATTATCTTCAACAAATCCAGAATTTGGAGCACCCTAGTCTTAGAGAGGGATGGGCCCTCAAGTGTTATTGTTATCTTCTCCCCAGAGGGCAGGGTATCCTCGATCCTGATCTTAGGCGCCATTGCTGCAGTCTTTACTGACTTGGAGCATTAGACTAACGCATCGCTTAAAATAACTGATGTAGAAAGCCTGTATAATCATTATTCAATCTCTTTCTGAAAATATTTCAAAAATCTCCAGAGTTGTAATTGAAAAGCTCTTTATAAAGACAATTTATCTTGAAAAGAGTATTAATATTACATTTCCATTTTCTCCAGTGGAAACAAAGGGGTTCTTCAACTCGTTCTTCACACACAGTAATCTACTCTCTTCTAGTAGAAAACTACTTGTGGAGTGTAGAATGACGTCCGACCCCTTCACTTCAAGTGGAACCCCTGGAAATTCCACCTTTAGCTACTAAATCTCTTCTCTTCTCCTCACTCTTGAGAAAAAGCTGTACAAACACATGTTCCACTGGAAATAGGGGGGTGTACAGCTTCAAGGCGCGCTAACAGAATAGATAGCAACGCGCTCTTATAGCGGGATGAGCCTAAGGAGCTGAGAGTCGTGCTCTGCACCCCGTAGGTTAAACCTAGGTTAATGGCCCTCGCAACTTCTGCTGTCAGATCCATCAAGCTTTCATGTGCCACTACAATTGGATGCCCCGATGAATTAGTGGGCGTTAGGTGTGGAGTAGAACAGTAGGGATAAACGGGTGATGAAACAAACGTTATATTCAATTAGCGTGATGAGACAGGTGAGCGTGCCTAGGAAGTCGATAGCGGATAAGCTCTTACTAGAGCTTGAGTGTGCAGGTGGGAATGGCGACTACCTAGTCGTATATGACTTTAGCGTGGGAAGAGGGGGACGGATACCCTTACGCTTCTATCGGAATCTCAGGATTTTAATTGAGAGGCTTGGAGGTGTGGACTTTGTTCAGAAGAGTGTCTTGTTGTGTAAGGGCAAGAAAGCTGCGCTAGCAGTAGCTAAGCTTGTAGAGCATTATGGAGGTAATGTAAGGATCTTTCAAGTTGTAGAGCGCGACGTGGAGAGTTGCTAAGAATAGAGTATGCATTTGCACACTTTAGACCTCAGATGAATAAGGGAGTTAACAGGAAGATGAGGGCGTGAGTTAATAGGAGTGCAAATACATACCTTATGCTCTTCTCAGCTATGTGTGAGAGCAACTCCAGCTTTTGAGGATTAAGGAATACTCCCTCAAAGTCTATCCTCCTGAACCTGTACCTGAGGGGCCTAAGGCCCGTTGAGGCTCGGTCAACGAGAACATCTATGAGTTTGCGTAGCTCATCTAGCCTCATCGAGGTGCCTAAGGGTCTGTAAGTCTCTCCTGCAATAGCTCCAGTCAATTCATGTGTGTCAGTAGTGGTAATCATTATGTCAGCCTTGCCTGAAAACGATGCGTAGAGTCTGTCTCTGAGTTCCCTGAGCATATTATTGGAGTCGAATGTTACTAGTAGCAGTTGGCGAGTGTTAGCTAGTGTGAGCACCGATATCCCGGCGCTGCCCACTTCTAGGTCATACTTGCCCCTCATCGAGGCTATGGATATGCGCCATCCATCCTTCATCTGTGATCTAGCAGCCTTAAGTGCGGCTCTGACGCAGCTTAGGAGTGAGGAGGCAAGATCACTGCCGGGGCTAGGGCTAGGGCGGTCCTCATCGTAACTATTATGCGCATCGACGAGCGCTATGATGTCCATACTACGTAGATGATCCACGAGCTGTAGCGGCACGTCCTCCATCCCGCCATCGAGCCGCTCAACTACCGCTATCGCAGCGCCGCCCTCAAGGCATAGTGCTAGTGCCCTAAAACGCTCATCACTCGCTAGCCCAACTCCTAATCGCACGCCCTCACAGAGTACCTCGCCATGTCCCTCCAGGAGAAGCTGTATTAGACGGTCTACGTCTCTTGAAGAGGCTAGGTCCTCTCCATGACTTGAAGCTCCATGTAGTACTACGATCTCAAGCCCCCTGCGGCTAGCTGCGGTCACGAGCCTAGAGGGCATATTGCTGCTGCCTACATCCCTATAGGGGCCCGGGTGAACGTGTGGTATTGTCACAATTCCCCATACCCTCCCCATATCATCTAACAAGTCCAGCGCGTAAATCGGCACACGCCTCCGCTGCCCAAGCTTCTTCAGTTCCTCCTCAAACGACTTCTTATCCCCTCCTAACATGTAATTAATGAATGCTATTACCAGCCTCAGACCACTCTCGCTAACCTCAGTAATCCTGCGATCTAGCCATCTGGCGAGCACCTCTACGCCAACTGCCGAGAGTATAGCGAGGGACGCCGCCATTGCCAGCTGCATGGGAGTAGCTGATACTGTCATGAGGAGAAGTGCTAACAAGGAGGGCAAGTAGCCCCTGACCGCAGATCCAGTGAAGAACCTAAGGGGGATCGTCAGGAGGAGGGAGGGAGGCAGGAGCATGAGCGAGCTGTATCCCCACAGCCAGGAGACGGTCGTGGCCCACGCTAAGAAGAGGGGTGAAAGGCCGTACGCGCGCCGTGGGTTGGCGAGCTTCCCAGCTAGGAGGGTGAAGACTAGGGGGAGTATGAGGAGCACGTGCATCAGATACAGGGGGCTGCAGCCAGCCATGAGGGAGAGAGGCGCCAAAGCCGCGTCCACTACGAGTATTTTAGCTACGCTGGGGAAGGAGAACATGGCCCTAGCTCCCCTCTCAAATCCTCTCAAGTCCACGCGCGTGGGGAGGTCCTAAGGTACAAAAACATGACCCGAGGCAAGCCTTTTAACCGCTGGCTCTAGTCATATGTTGCCCCGGTGGTGTAGCCCGGTCCAACACGCCGGCCTGTGGAGCCGGAGAACCCGGGTTCAAATCCCGGCCGGGGCCCCATCTATTTCACGTGAATAGCTGGTCTCAAGCTTTCCCCACCCGCTCACAGTAATGTCCCCCAGTCACTTAATGCTACGTCCAAGACGCGTCTTTCAAGCACTAACCACTCAAGGAACAAGTTACGTGCAGGGTAGTTTACCGTATGGAGTCTGATACGCAGAGAATTGAGTTAAGAATCTCAACGGCAAACTAGTGAAGAAGTTTTGAAGCGTGTAGGGGGGTGCCCTGAAGCTTAGAGTGAATCATGGTGCTACATCACGGCTCGAAGCTGGGTTGATGTCCTATGCTAAAGGCTAGCTCCGTTTAGGTTACCTTTACTAATCCCCTCTTCTCGAGCCCCTTTAAGAGACGGGCGATGTGTTCTTTCACAAGCTTGCTGCCACACTCGTAGCAGTAATACTTGCCGAGGATTTTCGCAGCTACCCTCTCTCTACCACAGGCAGCACACTTCACAAGCATCTCACTACGGGCTTAAGATAAAGGTAACCTGGCTCTGAGGCGGTGGAAAAGCCTTTAAGAGGATGGAGATAGGATTCGTGTCACTGCGGTGCTTCACTATGAGCAGGCTTGGCTATGAGAGGCCGCTGGAGCTGCTGGCTAGGCTGAGGGACCTGGGCGTAGAGGTGCTAGTGAAGCTCAAGGATGGCAGCGAGTACGTGGGTAGGATTGAGAGCGCTGACCTATCGATGAACATAATACTTGGCGACGCAGTACAGGTGGGGGAGGATGGGAACCCTCTCGTGAATTATGGGCGGATCTTCATACGGGGCAGCAACATAGTATTCGTCGCGGTGAGGGACGACAAGATAGTGATCTAGAGATATGAGCATTAGTAATAGTGGAGTTAACGCTATAACAGCCTAAGCTTCAAGAGGTGAGCTGGAGGCCTATGAAGCATGATAACCTAGTTGTGGAGAGGTTAGAGGTACCCCCCATAAGCCTGAGGTCCATCGAGCTCGTTGAGAGGAAGGGGCTCGGCCACCCAGACTATATAGCCGATGCCGTGGCTGAGGCTGTTAGCGTGGCGCTGTGTAAGGAGTATATCAAGAGGTTTGGGGAGGTGTTGCACCACAACGTCGATAAGGTCCTAGTAGTGGGCGGGCAGGCCAGGCCCAAGTTCGGGGGAGGCGAGGTAATTGCCCCGATGTACATCATAGTAGCGGGCAGGGCAACAGCTGAAGTGAGGACTGAGAGAGGGGGGGTTGAGGTAGTCCCAATAGGCCCCATAGTGCTGAGGGCCGCTAAGGACTGGATAAGGAGGAGCTTCAGATATCTGGACCCCGAGAGGCATGTGATAATAGATTATAAGATAGGCAGGGGATCAGCCGACCTAATCTCGATATTCGAGAGGAGAGGCAAGTACCCGGGGGCTAACGATACATCGCTTGGAGTGGGTTTCGCCCCCCTCAGCGAGACTGAGAAGCTGGTCCTCGAAGTTGAGCGATACCTAAACTCACCGGAGTTAAAGAGGGAGCTCCCCATGGTTGGGGAAGACGTGAAGGTGATGGGGCTCAGGAGGGGGTCCTGCATAGAGCTTACAGTAGCTGTGGCTATGATCTCTAGGCACTTAAGGAGTAGAGATGAGTATCTCTACGCTAAGGAGGAGGTTAAGAGGAGGGTAGAGGACCTGGCGGCGAAGATTACGGAGAAGGAGGTGAGGGTCTACGTTAACACAGGTGATGACCCTAGGGCGCGTGACGAGAGCGGCTATTACCTGGTGGTCACGGGAACTTCAGCTGAGCATGGAGATGATGGAGCCACGGGGCGGGGCAATAGGGTTAACGGGCTGATCACCCCCATGAGACCCATGTCAATGGAGGCCGCTGCTGGCAAGAACCCCGTGAACCACGTTGGCAAGCTCTATAACGTCTTAGCCAACATCCTAGCTAGGCGGATAGTGGAGGAGACGGATGTTGATGAGGCGTACGTTAAACTGCTAAGCCAGATAGGAAGGCCGATCAATGAGCCGCTCATAGCCTACGTGGGGCTGGTGGCCAGCGAGGAGGCCTACGCTAGCGCTGCTAAGGAGGCTGAGGCCATAGTGAGAGAGGGCCTTGACGGCATCACTAAGCTGCTGAGCGAGATAGTGGAGGGCAGGATCACCCTGTTCTAAGCCTCAGCCTCCGCAGCCGCTCGGCGCGGTACTCTTCTATTATCCTCCTGAGGGACTCCCTGAGCCTCGTCCCGCTAACCTCCTCGAGCTCGCTCAACCTCCTCTTGATAGCCTCCTCCAGCTCGCTCCTCCTATACACGTAGACGTCCCCTATCCTATCGAGCGGCTCGACCTCAGACGCCTTGAGTAGCGCTACATCGCGGCAGGCTAGGATCTCGGCGTAGCGGCTGTCAAACCCCTGCTCACATATTATAGCTCTGGGCCTCAGCTTTGATACTGCCTCTAGCAATGCCTCGTACTCGCCTGGCTGCAGGGCACCAACCACGATAATGCCGCCGGGTGGCGCAACATCCCGGAGATCAGTAATGCTGCCGACGCGCGGTGCTAGGATTACATCGCCCACCGCTGCCTGCTGGACCACATCTCCTAACCTCCTAACCCTGTCCTTCAGCTCTTCAAGCTCTGCGCGTAGGCGTTCACTCTCGTCAAGCGCCCTCTTAAGCCTGCTCTGCAGAGTCTCCACAAGCCTACCCCTGCGAGCCTCGAAGCTCTGAGCCTTCAGTATCCTCTGCAGCTGATCCTCGAGGACCCTCAGCTTGCCTAGTAGCTCTCTCTTGTCAGCCTCTAACTCCTTAACGCGCCTAGAGAGGGTGAGCACCCTGTTGTATAGCTCTTCGTGCAGCCTCTTATCCTCGACCTCCCCCCTCTGCTCTACAGCTCTCCTCCTAACGACTGGCAAGTAGTACTTGCGTGAGACAGCTCTTATTGCGTCCCAGATCGCCATCCCCTTAATGACAAGGGCCTCCACTTCCTCCTCGGGCACGTCAAGGCCTAGCTTCCTAATCTTCTCCCGCACCTCGGCGAACTTTGGGGAGAGCCTCCTATACGCGTAGAGCGCGGCTGCTAGGGCGTCGCGTTGGTGCGCGTCTCTAACCCTGAGGGGTATCTCTAGGCCCTCCAGGTATTTGTTGACGAGTTCTCTCTTCTCCTCAACAGTGAGGCTGCGCGGCGGGGTGAGAAGGGATGCGTTTAGCGCGGCTGCGAGCTTTCTGACGTATAGGGGCGGAGGGGAGACGTCGCTAGCCACCACTATGG
>Ga0190367_1001837_pt1 | contig 11719 bp, 13 predicted proteins | sample 4872181011_MG_FD_171838 | JGI IMG/M metagenome (GOLD analysis project Ga0190367, IMG submission 171838) | Hydrothermal vent microbial mat bacterial communities from Southern Trench, Guaymas Basin, Mexico - 4872-18-10-11_MG | ecosystem: Environmental > Aquatic > Marine > Hydrothermal vents >... | reverse complement strand
AGGCGGTGGTGGAGGTAAAGCTTTCCTCTTTCTCATTAATATAACTGCTACAGCAGCGACGACAGCTACTACAACAACTGCTCCAACTACTATTATCAGCCAAGGTATTTGACCAGCAACCTCTACTTTCTCAGCCTCTTCTTTCTCTAATTTAATAGATAGGCTCTTAGTCTCTCCAGACGACACCTTAATAGTTTCACTATATGTCTTATATCCCTCCTTAACTATTTTAAGTACGTATTCTCCGGGATTAAGCTTAATTGTGAGGGGAGTAGTGCCTACTCGCTTATCATTAATATAGACTTCTGCTCCAGAGGGATTAGAAGTAATAGTTAACTCAGCTTTTTTAACTTCAAGTTTAACTGAAAGCTTAGCGGTTTCTCCGGCCCTAACTTCTACTGTTGTCTCATAGGGCTTATAGCCAGCCTTAACTACCTTAATTTTATGAGTACCTACCGAGACGGTTATTCTAAGCGGAGTAACGCCTATGAAAGATTCATCAACATATACGCTTGCACCAGCTGGAACAGAAGATACTTCAAGAAAACCGAAAACAAATTCCTGCTGAGTCTTGGCTATAAGCGATATTTCAATAACTTCCGCTTTAGATGAGCCTATTTTACCGGAAACAGACCTGGCTTCAAGACTTGTCTCGACTACATGGACTTTACTTAAAGGAACTGTTTTAGCACTACAGTTCACGGAGCCCTGCGGGACACCAGACTCAGGCAGGAGAATAAGCATTACGTCTGTTTCCCCTGCACCAAAAGATTTAGTCGAAGCTCCTACAACAATTTCTCCTGTAGGCAAAACACTTACTTCACCTACGTACTCGTATAGGTTTCCTCCAAAAATACTAGACCATAAAACACTGCCTTCTGAATCAAGTTTAGCAACCCATATATCGGGACTACCCATATAGTCTGTATCACCGACTACAATAATGTTGCCATTAGGAGCCAACGCAACAGATCGGAAGCAGTCGTGGCTTTTCCAGCCATAAGTTTTAAACCACTTAACATTACCATCAGGGTCTAATTTCATTACAAAAGCATCCCCAAACTTAGTCTTAAAGTAAGTAGTACTTCCAACTACAATAATGCTTCCATCAGAAAGAACTGTAACACCATTACAAGTACTCCCACCAAACTTTTTCTCACCTCTATAAACTTTCTGCCACATAACATTGCCTTCAGAATTAAGCTTAACAATCCACGCTTCTGATAAATCACCTTTAAAAGAAAAAGAGGTTATTGAAAGCACTATGTTGCCATCAGGCGCGACAGCAAGTCCACGGACATAATCGTAACCAGCGCCACCGATAATCCTCTGCCACACAACATCGCCTTTAGAGCTGAGCTTCAATACCCAAATATCATTTTTCTTCGAGCCAAAAGACTCTGTTTCCCCCGCAATAATAATACTTCCATCAGAAGCTACAGCAACTTTCCTAGCCTGCTCAAATTTATCACCGCTGATAACCTTCTCCCATACAATATTTCCGCTAGAATCTAGTTTAAGAAGCCAGAAGTCCGCATACTTCCACAACTTAAACGACAGCGTATAACCCAGTACAACTAAGCCATCGTCAGGCGTAACAGCAACATCAACAAAATAGTCACTAGAAGACCCACCATAAGCTTTCTGCCACATAATACTACCATCTCTATCTACCGCGAAAACAAGTCCACTAGACAAAGGCTTTCCACTAACGGTAAATGATAGAGTACTGCCAGCAACAATCACTTTACCATCAGGTGCTACAGCAATACCCCAGCAATCATCGTCTTTCACACCACCATAAGTCTTCATCCAGTAAGACTGGCCGGAAAGCATTGTTGTATTCAAAAACAGCACTGAAACCATTAGTAGCAAACATGAGACAAGCATTAACTTCCCGGCCATGAGTAGAATACAACTAAAACAAATATAAAGCTAGCTAATCTCAAATATGAGACTGTCCGGTTAAAGTTTTGTGGGGGGTTCGCTGTCTCTAGCTTATGAGCAAGACAGCTAACAAGCCATTCCAGAGACAGCGAATCCTATACAACATAATACTTGAAGCAATATATCTCTATTCCTCAGGCCTAAGCCCAGAGACAAGTCGCCAAAGAGCTAGAGAAAAGAGGCGTTAAAAGAAGAGAGTAAAAAACAAATATATAAATTTAACTATAATATTTAAATAAAATTAAATAATTTTTGTGCTAGTTTTTATGAAGAGAAAGTTGTTTTTGCTGTGTATCTTATTGTAAAAGTTTATTTTTCTAATGGCTAATGTTTTATAATTACCTATATTTAGTGTTGATTGAATGTATATTTGATGCTGGCTTATACGCGTATAGGTTATGGGTTTTCCTTACTGGAATATTGGTGTTGGTATGTTGATTAATGTAAGCTTATGGGGCTTTGAATTAGGTTTTCATCAGCAATTAGTGGTTAATGGAATTCTCATTGATTGTAGTGGTGTTTATGTTATAGAGTATTTGGGGACGTGAAGCTGGTTAGTGAAATTTAGTTAAGTATTTTTACTACTGTAATTAGAAGCTTAAGGTAATAGTGGTTGTTTGTGAAGATGGATCAGTGTAGCTTATACGTCTTCATTGATAGGAGTGTAGACACTTATGCACTTATAGTAGTTGAGGAAAGGAATTTACCTAGCTTAAGGCGGGGTCTTAAATGGGTAGTTCACTTCAAGAAGTTGAGTAGAAGGGAAGAGAAGAGTTTTCTCGGTGCTTTTCGTAGGAGATTTAGGAAAGTAATGAGGTACTTGACTTATTCTAGGCTTATGTATAGTCCTGGAGAAATTCACAGGTTTCTAAGCTCCTTAAACTTGGTAAAGTATACTATTTACTGCGATGATTCTTTGAGTAAATGGCTTAAAAGAAAGGGCTATAGAGTAATTCCAGAGTCAAGAACACCATCTAACCTAAGATCTCTTATGTTACTAGTAGATAATCTAGCTAATTATAGTAGAATTATGCATAAGAAGGGTAAATTAGAGAAAATAAGGGAGTTAGTGAAATAGTCGCCCGCTTCTCCGCCCCCAACTCATCGCAATTACTATGGCTCAGGGGACTTCATGCAGGCGGGCCCATTTGTCGAGGCACATGAGCCCCGAGTGCCGGGGGTTCGCCTCACATCCACAAATAATGCACCATACACTTTAATAACCTTTTCTTCGAATAAACTCTATTAAATGACTAAGTGAGCTCTTCTAAGTTTAAAGTCTATTAGGCATATTAGTACTACTCGTCACATAATCTTAGTTGCTTTCATACTAAATATTTCCGCGTTTACTGAATACTGTGTACTAAGGGTTCTTTGTTTTTGAAAGTTTAATGACTATTTAAATAGTTTTATATGCGTATTGTTTTAGTGATACTGTGAGTGAAGTAGCTGTATTTATTGAGCGTATGATTAGATTTAAGCACGGCGTAGGCTACTTATATGCTTGGCTCGCTACAGTAGCACTTTACGGCGGCTGGTATGCACTATACTCTACTCTAACCTTTTTCGGCGGACCTCTAGCCCCATATGCGTGGCTATCATGGATTCCTGTAGTAGCTATAGTAGCTGTCTCAGTAACATATACTTATAGAAAACTAGAGTTAAGTACTGAAACAGACCCCGTTCTCTCAGAGACTACTAGGCTTCGAGGAAAGATATTTGGCTCATGTTTCGGTACAGCGTACTTGTTAGCAGGAGTAGTTGCTGCAGCAGGTCTTCCCCCTAAAACAGTACTATCTATAGCCTGGATACCTGCTCTCTCAGTCTCATGGATCCTCGTAGGACTTTTCGTTGAAAGCAAGGAAGTAGAGAAAGGCTACTTACCTCAAAGAATATCACTTCAAATAGGAGTACTCACAGCAGTCTCATTCACAGCATCACTCACAGCTGCAACACTCCTTCACCCCCTAAAATCAAGTGAATGGTACTGGACATTCCACGGCTTAATGTGCTTCACACTAATCTTCACAACAGTACTATCTTTCATCACCTACGCCTCTAAAGTAACAGAGGTAGATTGGCTTGTCAGAAATACTAAAAACAGCTAATAAAATAGACCCCCTACTATCAAACACAACAAGACTCCTCATACTCGCATCACTATACATAATAGGACCAATGTATGAAGCAGACCTAGTAAAATTCCTGAAAATAAGCTGGGGAAAACTAGCCTCACACCTCACTAAACTAGAGGAAGCAGGCTACATAAAGAAACAAATAGTAATAGGCGAAGACAGACCAAGAGTCCTAGTAAAACCAACAAAACTAGGAATAACAAAACTACACCAACACTTAGAAACACTAACCCAACTACACCAAACACTAAAGAAACATACCCGCTAACAAAGAACACCATATCCAGCTAGTAATCACAGCAAAAATATAGTAGCTAAAACTAATTAACATATGTGCCGCCTCCTCGGCTTATACGCAAACAAGCCCGTCGACATCTACTTCAGTTTCTACGAAACACCAGTAAAAAGCTTTGAAAAACAGTCACAAGACAATCCAGATGGCTGGGGAGTCGCCTGGCTAACAAGCCAAGGCTGGAACATATTCAAAGAACCTCTAGCCCTATACGAATCCCCTAGAGCCAGAAGAATAATAAAGAAAATAGTCCGTGGAAAAATCATAGTATCACACGTCAGACTACCTTCTTATGGTGGCCCTAAACTAGAAAACACTCATCCATGGCTCTACAAAGGCTGGGTTTTCGCACACAACGGCACTATAAATAAACACAGACTACTTAAACTCCTTGAAGAAGACTACAAAAAAGACCTAGAAGGAAACACAGATTCTGAAAGATTTTTCCACCTAATAGTACAGGAGGCAGACAAAACAGGAGACCCAGTAGAAGGTATTAAAAGCGCAGTCAATAAAATAATTGAAAACAACATATTCTTCACTTCACTAAACTTCATAGCCAGCGACGGCGAAAAACTATACGCCCTAAGATACGCTAGAATAAACCAAAACTACTACACACTATACTACCTCAAAAGACCACACAAAGAACTAGAACTAAGAAAACTATCCAATGAAACAAGACAGCTAATATCAATGAAACTCGCCTCAGGAGAAAAAGCAGTAATAATAGCATCAGAAACCATGAGCGACGAACCACACTGGAAACAAATACCGAACAAACACCTACTAACAATAAACAAAAACCTAACCACAAAACTAACCCCCTCTAACTAAACAAAACTACTCACTACAAATCAAAGAACATCTCCGCACAAACTCCCTATTCACTAAACAATAACTCAAAACAAACCTTTCTCTTTTCTCTATGAGATTTTAAATCTAAACTATTTCCGGAAGGGTAGATCTCGGTGAAATAAAGCTACTTTCTCTCCTTCTATTCTCTTTACGAGATTTTTGAATTCTTGTGGGTCATGGATCAGAGTAGATTTTATTCTTTTCAAATATTTTAGGGGTCTTAGTATAATAAGTGTTTCTCTGGTCTACTATTTTATAGTCGTGTAATATTTATAAACCCCTTTATAAGGGAGTAAAAAACAAATATATAAGCTTAACTATATTGTTTAAATAAAATTAAATAATTTTTGTACTAGATTTTATGCTATGTGAAGGAGTTTGTGTTCTTTTATTGTAAAATGATATTGTAATTTAGGTAGGATGTTTTCTTTTTGCTGGATTGGGATACATTGTAGCGTTGAGCGTGTTAATGATGAGAGCTTATTCTGTATTGTTTTTGCTTGAGTGTGTTTTCGAAATATTTATTTGGTTAAGTGTATTGGTTTTGTTGGGAGGGATGGTTAGTTGTGGCTTTAGATTAAGGAGTATTGTTTTGAGGAATTTTCTTAGTTTTAAGGATGCTGTGTTGGATTTGGGTAGGTTGAATATTGTTGTTGGTCCTAATGCTTCAGGGAAGTCAAATTTGATTAACTTATTTAGGTTTTTGAGGCTTTGTTTTGGTGTGTCTGAGGAGCCTAGGTTGCCTTATTTGCCTTGGTGGAGTTCTAGGAATCTTGTGTGGGGGTTTGATGAGAGTTTGCCTGTTAAGGTTGGTTTTGTCATTAAGGATAGTGCTGGGCGTAGTATTTACTATGGGTTAGTGTTTAGTATGGCAGGCGATGTTTCACTTGAGGAAGAGGAGTTGGTGATAGGTGATTTTACTCGTGTTGTGAGGAGGGGTAGGGTTGTTGAAGTGAGTAATAGTGAGGGTATTGTTGAGAAGCTTGCTGGAGATAAGTTATCTTTTAGGAGTGCTGTTGAGAGCTGTTTTCGGGAGGAGGGTTCTCGGTTTGTAGTGTTTATGGGGACTGAGGTTCGTGCTGAAGTGTTTGAAAGGTTTGTAGATGAGGTTTTAGGGAAGTTGGGTTACTCTAGGTTTGTTTTGAAGAAGGGGTTTAGTGAGTTGAGTTTAGTTTTACTTAATGAGATTAAGGATATGTGTCTTTTAGCTAGGACTAGTTACGGGGAGGTTGTTGGGAAGATGTTTATAGATGAGAAGGGTTTTGGCGTTTCTGGAGCGCTAGTTGTTCCTTCGCGTGAATACTTGTTGTCTTTGTGTTCGTATTTATTGAGGCTTTTTAAGCCGTTTGTTATTGGCCCGATTAATTTTTCTGTTGTTAAAGAGCCTGTTTATGCTAGGAGGGAGGATTTCTTAGAATATGATTGTAGGAATTTAGTGAACGTGTTGTATAATATGTATTTGAGTGATAGGGAGAAGTGGGAGGAGTTAGTGTATTTGCTTAAGACTTATTTCTTCCCTGATATTGATTTGAGTTTTAGGCTTACTGAGACTGGTAAGGTTATGTTAGTTGTTAGAGAGAAGGGTTTAGAGCATCCTATTCCTCCTACTAATTTGCCTAGTGGTCTTTATAAGGTGTTGGCGCTTTTATTAGCAGTACTGCTTGAGCCTCCTATTATAGCTGTAGATGAGCTTGAGAACTCGCTTCACCCAGGCTTTATAGATAGTGTATTGAGTCTGTTAAGAGACTGTGAGTCTACATGTATTGTTACTACTCATTCGCCTGCTGTTCTTGATTTAGTAGACTTAAGTGAAGTTGTTGTAGTAGAGAAGGGTCCTGAGGGTAGTAAGTTTAGTAGAATTAGGGATGTTGATGAGGTTAAGAAGTGGCTACAGAAGGTAAAGGCGTCGGTTAGTGACTATGTCTTCTATAGATAGGATACTCATATTAACGGAGGATACTTACGGTAAAGTGTTTTTGAGAAAATTGTAAGAAAGCTTAAGGAAAGGGGAGTGTTGTTTCGTGGAAGGGGAATTGATGTTAAGAGTGTGTCAGCGAAGCCTTGTGATGCTAAGCTGAGTAGGGTTTTAGAGCAGTTGTCTGTTCCTGTGCCTTATAAACATAATTACTATAGGATAGTAGTTGTTATGGATGGTGATGGTAGGCCTAGGGAAGTTTGTGAGAAAATAAGGTTTCATGTTCCGTATTCTTGCTCAGGGATTGTTAAAATTGTTGTAGTGGATTATGAGCTTGAGGAATGGATTTGCTTATGCTTAGGTATTAGGTATAGTGGGAAGCCTTCAGTAGAGCTTAGCAGGTACTTGGAGGCGAAGAGAGGGATACGGTATAGGAAGAGATATTTACCTAGATTTGCTGATGAATTAGATATAGACGTTTTATTAAAGAAGAGTGAGTCTTTTAGAAAGTTCTATAATAGTCTTTTAGTAAACTGACTATGATGGTTTGAGTCCACGAGGTTTAGTTTTTATATTTTTGTGGTGTGTTTTTTCTGTGAGGGTTTTGGTTGTTGCTCCTTGGGGTGATCCTGGTAGATGGAGGAGTATTAGGTATGTTGTTGACTTGCCTTCGGAGGGGTTTAGGGATGTTTCTGTGTCTAAGGAGGTTTACTGTAGAGCGTCGAGTTTAGCGGCTCTTCACGAGGCTTTTGAAAGGGAGCTTGGCTGGGAGTGTTTTTCTCTAGTGCTTTTGCCTGCGACTCTCGCTGTTAATAATGAGAGGTTTTATGAGAGTATTCCGAGTAGCTTCTCTGAGCTAGCTGACTTGGCTTTAAGCTATGTCAAGAGTATTGCTGAAACTAAGCCTGTTCTCCCTAGAAGTAACTGCTGTATTGAAGTTGTTCCTTGTATAGGCTTGTTCCCTAGTAGAGAGAGGGATTTTGAGACGTGTTTTAGAGGGAGTATTAGGGTATTTTACTCGGCTGTATACTTTACTGTTCTCAAGGCTCTTTCCAGAGATGACTATGATGTGGTTGTTCTTGATTTGAGTCATGGTGTGAATTTTATGCCTGTTGCTACTAGGAGTGCTGTGGAGTATGCGGTTTACGCGTATGTGGCTTCGAGGAAAAATAAGAGGCTTTACATGTTTTCATATAATTCTGCGCCTATGACTTATCCTCCAGGTAGGAGTCCTGAGGAGCTACCTTCACTAAATATTCACTTAATTGAGTCTGTGAAAATCGACTCTAAGTATGCTTTTCGGCAGCTCTGCGACGAGGTTTACAGTATTGTTGAGTATCGGGGGAAGCAGTCTTTTGATAAGAATAAGCTAGTTAATATTGTTGATAAGAAGAGGGCTAGGGTTTTGATTAAAGAGTACTTGTCTTCAATTAAGAGAGTTGAGTCGCTGAGTGAGTTACGTAAATTGGTTATTGGTTTAACTGATTCTCTTCAAAACGGGCTAGTTCTTAAGCTCGCTGTGGTGTTGGATAAGCTTAGCTTAAAGCACTTAGAGGCTTTAGAGGAGGTTATTAAGAAGTATTCTCTTAGGTGTGAGGCTTTGTCTGTAGGGAAGATTGCTGAGGGTAGGGTTCATGTAGAGTATAATTACGATATTGAGCCTAGGGTTAGGCTTGTTAAGCTACATGCACTGCTTTACGCTGTTTTAAAGAAAGTTGGGGAGATAGGTGAGCTGAGTGAGGACTCGTGGTATTCTATTGATGTTTTGAGTAGGATTGAGGAAGAGTTTATTGTTGATAAAGTGAAGAAAACTATTATTAGGAATGAGTTAGGGAACTTTAAGACAAGAATACTTGGATTGAAGGAGATTATTGGAGAAGAGCCTTTAGCTAAGGAGGAGGGTGTGCCTTATGCTGCGATACACGTTCTTACGAGTGAGGCAAGGGCTATAAGACTAGTGAATCTCTTTAGGAAAGATTCTTCGCTGATTCAGCGTATTGTAAGGGATTTAGAGGACCTCGCTTCAAAGACTCCTCTCACGTACGATGAGAGGAACTTCTACGCTCACGCTGGACTCGAGCAAAATATAGTGAAAATAAAGATTAAGGGAAATAAAATACTGTTAAAGTATAGGAGAGAAGTATAATTGTTTTCATTACCTGAAATTTGCTTAAAATCCGAGAAGAGGCTTATTTAGAGAATTTTAAGGTTAGACATATGCCGTAGCTTTCTCCTAATGTTCCTATAACCATTCCTTCTATGGATCCTGTCGCTACGCCAGTTATTAGTCCTGCTATAGTGCCTATGAACGACAATACTTATCCTACTATAGCGGCTCCTATGACTCCAGTAATAAACTCTAGTGTAGATATCTTGAGTCCGACTTTTTTCATACCTATGGCTCCTGCGAGTGCTATGCAGAGTATTATCACTAAGCTGTAAATAATTATTTCTGATAGTAGTAGTGAAAATATGTTACTTGAGGATATTAGCTCTAGTTTCATTATTATCATAATATGCCATTAATAGTCCTGTAGAAATACTTGCTAGTATTACTCCCAGTGCTGCTCCTACTCCAATATATTTCTTAAATAAGTCTATGTCCCCTACTTCTTCTTTCTTTAATTCTATTATTTTCTCTTCAAAAAGGCTTTAGTAATATTTTCTTTGTTATCCAATATCCTCATCTGATTTTAATTTCTACTGTATGGTTCCTGACTCTACTTCTAAGGTTAAGTTAAGCCTCTCACCTAGACACTCCTCCATAAACCTACTAATAATCCTGTAATAATATAATATATTATTAATAGAATATTAGTATTAACACCAAGTAAAAGAGGCTTAACTTAACCTCAGCGGCTCTTCCTCCCTTCCTCTCAACTCAGCGGCAGCCTCCCCAAAATCTCACTTAGCCTTAAAACAGGGTGACCTGGATTCCTTAGAGAAAGCTCCTCCCCTAAAACATCGTAAACAAAAACCTCTATTCCAAAAACCCTAACCGAGCAAGTAACCGCATTAATAACATTAAAAAGTAAAGGCAGGTATTCACGCCTCACACGCACAATTAAAATACACGCCAAAAAATATAACCCTAATCATCAACTAAACTACCTAACTTCACTTAAACGAGTCTTCGTAGAAGGCTCCCACCTAAACCTCCACAAACCTCTTCCAGGAGACTCTAAGGCGATTTCAAGCTCGTCTGCAAGAACATCACTTATCAAAGGCTCATCTGCCAGAGGAGACACAATCAAATCTACTTCAACTTCTCTCGACTCAGCATCAGATGCCACAACTTTAACTACAGCAGCTTTCCTCAAAACCCACACCCGAAGAGGACCCCCAGCCGTATCAAAAATCCTCTCATAAGCAGTAGAAGGAGGAGGCCATAAACCAAGTCTCCTAGGTCTCCTAGCCAAACCAACAGGCACCATTAACTGAGGAGAATCAGCCTCATAACCACTATTCACTAACGCGACCACATCTAACTCTAACTCCCCCCTCCTTATCCTCAGCCTCACCCTCACAACCACTTTTCTTCACCCTACCCACTATACGCCCAACACGAACCCTCTTACCCACTATACGCCCAACATAAACCACAAACGTCCCCACATATACCACTCTATACCAACACTATATAAACCTTAAACTTCAACTGAGACTGTCCGGTTGGCCCATTTATGCTGTCTATTCTGAGATTTCAGAGTGTCACTTTTCTTTTTAGCGGCTTGCTTACTGCTTAATTATTGTTTTATGAAATTTGTTTTCTAGGAGAGCTTATTGAAGCCTTCGCTTACAAGCTAAAAGCAAAAAGCTCCACAAATCCTATCTAAAAACCTATCCAAAGTTGACAGCACTGGACAGTCTCTTCTTTATAAAGGAGTTTATAAATATTATATAGGTATAAAATAATGGAGGCGTTAGAAATATATTATGCTAAAATCGCAGAAAAACTGAAAAGAAAGCAAACAACACTGCTCCAAAACCCACAATAATTTAAAAATCTCTTAAAGAGAATAGAAAGTTTTAAAATCTGTGTTTAGGTGTCTTGCTGCAAAGTTTCTTGATTTTCTTTATTAAATTAAAATCTTTAAAGGGAGATTTATATGATTGCTTCGATTATTCTGTGTTTTAAGGTGTTTCAGTTAAAGGGTTTTGCTAGTTGTTTGAGAAAAGTTTAAATTTCTTTGTGCGAAGTTAGAGAGGAGTTTTAGTATACTATGTGGAGGAAGGTGTGGAGTTTTGTTTTATTTTTGAGAGATAGTTTGGGGTATTTTACGGGTTTGTTGAGAAAAATTTTTAGTGCTTTTTGGTTTAATTTGTTTAGGGTTTGTATCAAGTTTATGGGTTTTGTTGAGGCTAGAGCTGTAGTGGAGGAGATTTTGTGTAGTGATTATGGACGTAGGTGCTTATTTTATGCTGGATATGATTATTTTAGGGAGGTTCTTGTGGGGAAGGGTGCTAGGGTGGTGTATGTTGAGGAGAGTAATGGGGAGGATGATTATCCGAGCGAGTTTTGTGTTTTATTGTTTAGAGATAGGAGGGTGGAGTTGTTTTGGAAGTTTAAGG
>Ga0190367_1001835_pt1 | contig 11731 bp, 10 predicted proteins | sample 4872181011_MG_FD_171838 | JGI IMG/M metagenome (GOLD analysis project Ga0190367, IMG submission 171838) | Hydrothermal vent microbial mat bacterial communities from Southern Trench, Guaymas Basin, Mexico - 4872-18-10-11_MG | ecosystem: Environmental > Aquatic > Marine > Hydrothermal vents >... | reverse complement strand
TCCTCTCTCCACAATTATACTACCATTAACTACTAGGACTTCATTCTCAATAATAACAACGTCATTTATTATCCAGTCCCCCTTAGGGGGCGGTGGTGTACCTATTATGGAGCGCACATAAAGTATATTTTCTTCGGATATAAGAGTTTCTGAGATTCTATTATGTGTTTGATTCTGCACCCAATATGCCCTATAGGATAGATATTGTTCTTCACTCCGAGTGCTCCCCCTAGGTTTGATATGAATCTCTAGGAAAGAACCTGCACCTAGGCACACCACCAGGATTATTAGTAATAATAGGAGAAAGCCTCTGTATCTCATCTGCCTCACCGAGAAACTAGAAAACTATAAGCAAAAAGCATATAAAAACAATGTCCCTACAATCAAGGCATACGGGTGAGCCCTATCTTTTAGCGAAATAGCTCAATGAAATCGATGACTGACCCAGATTAATTTACTGAGAAATTATATGATGTCATTTATATGAATAGAAATAGTCTTTAAGCTAGAAATATCTTTCTTTTTCGGTTCCACATGGATCATACTAGATCACATGTTTGTGGTCTTTTATATTGTTGTTTCGTTTTTTAATTATATGGTGATATAATTGCCTAGGTATGTCACTATTTCGGTGCCAGCTCATGTAAAGAAGAAATTAGAGAAGTTCAAGGGAGATGCTGAGTGGGGGAGTTTTTGTTGAGGCTCTGTGAGGAATACGAGCGTTTGAAGAGGGAGAAAGCATTTATGGAGCTGGTCAGTATCCTTAGTGAGGAGGATCTAAAGCGGATAGAAAGGGAATCTAGAAAACTTCGCAAAAACTTTGTCCTAGGTGATTAGTATGGTACTATTTGATACATCAGTAGTAATAAAGATGTTGCGCGAGAAGAGGTTTGAGGTTGGGGCGGTATCTGTGATGACTCTGATTGAGATCCTTAGGGGAGTTCCAAGCAATAAGAGGAGTACTGTCAAAGATCTGCTAGAGAAAGCATTCAATATCATAAGTATTGATAACGAGGTCATACTGGAGTACTGTAGGCTTTATGATAAACTAAAGAAGAGAGGAGTATTAATACCTGACGCCGATCTACTAATCGCGGCTTGTGCGAGTGTTCAAAATTTAAAAATCAAAACTATGGACAAGGATTTTGAAAGGTTGAGAGACTTAGGGCTTAGCATTCAGATTGTACAATAAGATCTATGAGAGATCCTTTCATATATTACCTTGCTAGCCGACGCGGTCTTTGTCACAAAATGAGATTGTTTTATGTTTATCTAAAGCCTTATTGAGGAGTACTTTGCTATGTTTTTTAGTTACTTTTGTTGGGAGTATATATCTATATTTGGTTTCTTATCTCCCTCATATAATCGATGGTTTCCTGTGGAAAACAAAATATTTTATATCGCTGGCTTCACTGTTTCTGTTTTTCTAATGCCATATGTAAGCATAAAAATAATCCTTGCTAGGAAAACTAGATGGCACACAAACACAATCAATTAGCCCGACAGATCACAAATTGTGACATGCGCAAAAGGTTCCTCTTAGACACAAACTATGATTAGAAAACACAGCTATTAGATAAAAAGAAGATAGTAATCATGCTAATCTTAGTTCTTCTACGCTTACTCCTCTCGCTTTTCGGATGAGCATCACTGCTACTATTGCAAGAACTATGATCCATACTACCGCTGTCGCATACATTATTGTGGGCTCAACTCTTGTCCCCGTTGGTTCTTCATTCATCTCTGCAATCATATTCCCGATTAGATTTCCCGTATATGGCTCCTCCCCTGTATACGCGTAGTAGGTCAGCAGAGAAACTATGTTGAGTGGTATGAAGAACACAGCATATTTGAGATCAACCCAGAACGCCGCGTAGACAATAAATCCGAGTATTAGTGGTATATACGCCATGAATGTCCTTATCTTCGGCTTAGCTATCGCGATTGGTATATATGCGAGCACCAGGGAGAACAGATATATTACTGTTGAGGATAGTAGCATCCCAACGACAAAGTTACCGACTAGTTTCGGTGCATAGAATTCCCCAAACTTTATGTTGAAGAATATGCTCTGGATCGCCAGGAGAGCTAGGGAGTATATTATCAACACTATTATCGTGCTTAGTGCGTTTTCAAAAATAAATCTCCTAGAGTTTAGCTTGCTAAACTTTGTGAAAAACCTTATAGAGAACGAGGAGTAATACATAGTTTCCACAATGCCTATCGCAACGCTACCGACGCATAGAACAAGTAGCTGGCTGTATACCATAGCGAAGTTATAATCGGCGAAGTCTGCTGGGACATTCTTACTGAATACAAATGCCGCCATTGCTGCCCAGAACGACATGAACCCGAGGGCCCAAAACAGAATATATGGGTTCTTAAGATATCCTATGATCGTATAGTAAAAGTATTTTGTTAGAAACTCCTTCTTTTTCTTCTCCATAACCCCACACCTCACGCCAGCTTATAGATATAATCTAATGATAGTATGTCTTCCAGTGGCTTGCCTATCGGCTCCTTGACAATCGAGAATTGTATCGTTGGTGTCTTAACAGCTAGTAGGGCATCTGGTTTGTACTCAAATATTAGGTATGCATCTAGTAGTTCCTCTAGCTTTATTTTTCCGAATAGCATTCCCTCAAACATGAATACCACGTCCCACTTCGATGCGTCAAGCTTCTTTAGGAGCCATGTTTCATGTGTTGATACTATATTTACAGCCTTATCACTCTCTAGACATTCTATTAGCATATCTTTCCTCTTTGGGTCGAGCTGCTCAAACGGCTCGTCGAAGAGTTTCACTTTTGCGTTCGTTGCGAGTGTTATTGCATTGTAGAATATTTTCTGCTGACCTGCTGAGAGTTCATGCACAAATTTCCTCTTGAGAAGATCCATGGATAAACCGAACCCTTCTGTGATCTCTCGGAAAATATTGATATCTCCCTCAAGCAGATCTAAATATGCTACTGCCAGCCAATACGCAGGGACGTACATTAAGTGGTATATCTCTGATATGTTGGCCATGAGAAGCCCCAGCTCCCCATCTATGGTTTCGAGGTCTCTTCCATCAATATAAATCTTACCAGAAAACTTCTTTGTAAGCCCACATATTGTTCTAAAAAGCGTTGTTTTGCCAGCACCATTTGGCCCTAGGAGTAGGGTTTTTCCTGCGAATTCCACAGATATACCCTTTATTATCTCTTCTTTTCCATACCCCGCTCTTAGGTTCTCTATTCTAAGCATCGGCGACACCACCGAAGATCCCTACATGCCAGACAAAGAGAGTTTTTGAGGAACATTAATTAAAAAATAAGTTTTTAAATAAAAATTGATGATTCTAGATTTCTATGGTTTCGGTGCTCTTATTCTTTGTCCATCACCTTTTTCTTGCGATACTCATAGAGCGCATCACATATTGGAAACTCTAACTCCATCTTTCTGTAGTCGTAATCGACCAGATAATGGAAACCATGAGCTATAGGCCTTAGACCTGCCGATTCCAACGTAATGTTGATATCTTCTGGGATATCTACCCCACAGACAATCTTGACCATACATTCTAGGGCTGGATCCTTCATCCCGTATTTTTCTAGGATAACTTCAAATGCACACTTTCCTTCTCTATAGTGCAGTTTGGCGCTAGGCATATCAAAGGATACCGCATTCTCCTTACCAGCTACTTCCAACACTTTTTCTCGTACACAAAGAGAACCTCGGCCTCCGGATCTATAAACCTTTTAATCAGCCAAGAACAAGCTATCCCCCCAACCTTAGCTTTCTTCCTAGTACCCCACTTCATACAAATCTTCCTAACATATATGATTGATTAAACAGATACACTGTTTAAATAACAATATAGCTCAATAATGCGATTTTTTAGGAGTCTATCCAAACTTTTGTGGCTCTTTTCTCCATACTGTTTTACTGCTTGGTTATTTTTACTTTGAATTCTGGCCTGATAGACTTTATATTGTTGAAGTCCGTGTCTGTGGTAACTAAGGTTAGGTCATGCCGTGACGCAATACATGCTACTACTATATCCGCAACATCAACTAGTTTTCCCTGCTTCATCAATTTCTGGGAAATTTTTACTGCTTCGTTAAAATCATCAATTGTCGGATAAAGTACTGTGAGATTCTTCATCAGTAGTGCTTTTGGAAACTCAATTATGTTGAATATGGTTGTGTATCCCGAAATATCTCGTTTCTTCTTTTTCCAGAAATCGATAAGTATGTTAGTATCGTATAGATCTCTTTGCACGTTTCTCCACCATTCCTAGGCCATATGCTATGGCAACATCATCCGGTATGGATTCAAGCTCCTTTTCGATCCCAAGTTCCTCCAATAACTCTCGAGCACTCACTTCGTGTCTCGCCTCTAGCTTCCTCAAATACTCCCTCAAAAACCTCCCAATAACCACACTCCATCTTATCTCAGGGTGTTTCTTCATTTTATCATAAACATCCTCTGGGATAGATATTGTAAGATTTGGCATATTATCACCTTAAGTAATATATGTGAATTCACATAATGTAAGTTAAACTAATATTTGCACAGACACGTATTCGCAGTTTTAGACCGTAGAATTGGTATTTTTCTTCTACGTTCTATGGGCTATTCTTGCCAATTATAAGGTCTATATGTATCTATTTTAACTTGCTATTCGGTAACAATTATTTTGGAAAAATTGTTACTGGTACTCAGCATGCCAAAGATAGTATTGATAGGCTATCAGTTCAGAAAATGCTTGCTGGATGCAGTCCAAAAAATCAATGATGATCTCAATAATATTCTGATATTTAAGTTTTATAGTCCTTATAATGTTGATTCGGGGCTTGTGGATGAGCAGGAATTTATCGACGAGATAAGTTCAGCCGATGTTGTTCTTGTAGATGTTAGAGGTGGCGATAGGGTTAGCAAGCTTGTCGTTTCTACACTAAAAGACACGAAAAACACTGTTATTGTTCTTGTTGGTGGGTCCCCTGAGATTATCCGCTTGACGCGAATGGGGAGCTTTTCTTTGGATCGCTTTATGAGATTGAGGGATAAACCTATCCTTAGAAGGATCTTTGGCAAGAAAGGAGACACCCTAGACTATGGTAAGATTGTTAAGATGAGGGGAAGATTCGAGAAACTGGGTTCGTGTCTTCGTTTTGGTGTCTTTAGGCATGCTCGCAATTATGCTCTAATACTGAGGTACTATGAGTATCCCTGCTTCGAAAACTACTATAATATGTTCCTCTTGCTACTTAAGGAGTACTGTGGCGTCAAAATAAAACAGAAGATCTATGAACCAAAAACAATTCCACCTATGGGCGTCCAGGACTTCCATACAGACAAAATCTATGTTAATGTTGAAGATTATCTGCACGATTACTCATTTTCTGATAGACCCCTAGTTGGCATATTGTTCTATGGTGGCTATCATTATGATCAGTCCCTTCCAGCTGCCAAGCTGTTAGCGCAAAAACTCGAGAGTCTTGGAGTCGGTGTTATACCTGTCTTCTGTTCTGATTTAAGATACTATATGGCGATAGAAAAATTCTTTTTTGTGAACGAAAAGCCTATCATCGAGGTTTTGATAGATCTTCTATGGTTTAGATTTGCAGGTGGCCCAATAGGAGGGGATCACACAAAAACGAAAAAAGTACTTCGAAGACTTAATGTACCTATTCTCCATGGCATCCATTTGTCTTCGCTCACTGTTGATGAGTGGAAAAAATCTCAGAGAGGGGTACCACCAATAGAAACGGTGACAAGCGTTATACTCCCCGAGCTTGATGGAAGAAACGAACCCATAGTCACCCATGCACCCTTGAGGAAGAATATCGGTGGCGTTGAGGTAAGCGAATATGTCGCTATTGAGGAGCGAGTTTCCCGTCTAGCAAGCCGTGCTATTAACTGGATCAAACTGAGAAGAAAGGAAAACTTTAAGAAAAGAATAGCAATCATTGTCTATAATTATCCGCCTGGTGAGGAGAATCTAGGTAAAGCCGCGTATCTCGATGTCTTTGCAAGTCTCTTGAACTTACTTCGAAGAATGAAGGAGCATGGGTACAGTATATCTTCGATTCCCAATTCTCCTAAGGAACTTAAAGATCTCTTCATTAGGCATGGTCTCGTTAACTCAGGGGAGTGGATACTTACTCCGAGTGCTATACAGAATCTCCCGAAGATTCCTGCAGATGTATATCGGAAATGGTTCGAAGAGTTACCACCAGAAGTAAAAGAAGGCATCACAAAGATTTGGGGTGATGCCCCAGGAACAATAATGGTTTTTGATGGCAAAATCATAATTCCTGGTGTGATTCTCGGCAATATTTTTATTGGTATTCAGCCCTCACGTGGAATCCATGAGGATCCCTCAAAGATTTATCATGATAGGAATGTCCCTCCACATCACCAATATGTGGCTTTCTATTTGTGGCTTAGAAAGAAGTTCTGCGCCGATGCGGTAGTACATCTTGGCACCCATGGAACCCTAGAATTCCTGCCTGGCAAGGAGGTTGGTCTATCTGGAAAGTGTTTTCCAGACATTCTTATTGGAGATCTACCAAACATCTATGTTTATCATGCTGTGAACTCCTCGGAGTCATCAATTGCTAAGAGAAGGAGCTATGCGGTCATCATCAACCATGCAAGTCCCGCTATAACGATCAGCGATCTACCTGAAGATCTAGCTGAGCTAAGCCGTCTTATTGATCAGTATTTTGATACCTTGCAGTACGATAAAAGCAAAGCGAGGGACCTAGAAAAAGAAATAATTGCGAGAGCCCAAAAATTCGGTTTAGGCAGCAATATAGATGAGATTCATGATAGATTGGAGGAGTATAGGCGAAGTCTTATCCCCAAGGGGCTCCACATACTTGGGAGAGAATTCAGCAAGGATGAGATTCTCGAGTACCTAACATATGTTGCAAGATATGATAGATCCAAAGCTAAGAGTCTTCATAGGCTCATAGCGGAGCATATGGGCATAGACTACGACGAGATAATCTTGAATCCTCACGGAATCACCAATGGGACCCTAAACTCAAAAATTTTTAATGACATTGAGAGAGAGGTTAGGGATCTAATAGTTCACTGCGTTATTGGAAACGGCAAGTTAGAGTCATTCCTAAAAGTGAAATCCAAAGATTTCTATAACTCCATAGACTTCTTGAGGTCGGTATACCACAGAATCATTATGTCGGATGAGGTGGGGGCCGTAATTAGGGCTCTCAACGGAGAATTCATCGAGCCTGGGCCAGGAGGAGATTTCATTAGAAACCCACAGATTTTCCCTACTGGTAGGAATACATATCAGCTCGACCCAACAAACATACCTACTGAGATCGCCATGAAGCGTGGAGAATTCATCGCAGAGGAGTTTCTAAGGAATTACTATGAGAAGTATGGTAGATATCCGAGAGTAGTTAGTGTGGTTCTGTGGGCCTTCGAAACAATGAAGACAGGCGGCGAAACGATAGCTACGATATTCAGGTTGCTAGGTGTTAGACCTGTATGGAAGAGCATCTATATTAGGGATCTTGAGGTTATCCCCTTGGAAGAGCTTGGTAGACCAAGAATTGACGTTGTTGTGACGATCTGCGGCATATTTAGGGACACATTCTACAATATTATCGAGCTTCTGGATAGAGCCTTTAAGCTTGTCGCTTCTCTCGATGAACCATTGGATGCTAACTATGTTAGAGCCAATGTGGTTGAATCTAAAGAAAAGTTTGGGGATAGAGCTCTGCTCAGAATTTTTGGTCCTCCCGAAGGCAAATATGCCACCAGCCTAACAACGATCATTGAGAAATCCGAGTGGAGCACTGAGTCCGACCTAGTCAACGCATATCTGGAGAGTATGAAGTTTGCGTATGGTGAAGATAAGAGAAGTGTTGATGTTCGGAGCTTCTTCGAGCACATATTATCGAAGGTGGACATCGTCGCACAGGTCAGAGATAACGTAGAGTATGAAATTACGGATCTCGATCATTATTACGAGTTCCTGGGAGGGCTATCTAGAAGCGTGGCTGAGGCAAGAGGAGAGAGACCAGTTGTCTTTGTTGCTGATTCGACAAGGGAGATAGTCAAAGTTGAGAGAGCGGAGGATGCTATTAGGCGTGGAATAATGACTAGGATTCTGAATCCAAAATGGATAGATTCCATGCTTAAACACGGCTACTGCGGTATAACAAAAATCGCTGACAGAGTAGAATATATGCTCGGGCTAGCGGCCACTATAGGTGGTATCGAAGATTGGATGTGGGAAAAAGTAGCAGAAAAACTTGTATTCGATGAAAGCAGAGCTAAAACCATGAGAGAGGACAACCCTTGGGCATACCAAAAACTGATAGGCAGACTTCTAGAAGCCGCTAAGCGGGGATATTGGGCTGCTAAGAAAGAAACAATAGAACGCTTAGAGAGGGAGTATCTCTCTGTTGAGGAGCTATTAGAAGGTGGGTAAGATGGGGCTTAGACTACGCAGATACATATTTCCATTCACCGCAATCGTTGGGCAAGACCGCATGAAAAGAGCACTTATACTCAATGCCATAAACCCTAGAATAGGAGGTGTTCTGATAAGAGGACAAAAAGGTACAGGAAAATCAACAGCAGTACGTGCTTTGGCTGATCTTTTACCGGAAATAAAGGTTGTTAAGGGCTGCTCATTCAATTGTAACCCTGAAGATCCAAACGAGATGTGTGATTCCTGTTACGAGAAATATGTAGCTGGTGAAAATCTGCCCTATATAACCAGGAAAATAAGGATTGTTACATTACCTCTCAACGCAACTATTGACCGCGTTGTTGGTACCCTTGACATAGAGAGAGCTCTTAAGGAAGGTATAAGGGCTTTGCAGCCCGGGCTACTTGCTGAGGCCCACAGAGGTATTCTGTATATCGATGAGGTTAATCTCCTCGATGACTACATAGTTGATGTTCTGCTTGATGTAGCTGCAAGTGGTATTAACATTGTTGAGCGCGAGGGAATATCAGTTTCTCATCCTTCGAGATTTATATTAGTAGGAACAATGAACCCAGAGGAGGGAGAACTTAGACCACAGCTCCTAGATAGATTCGGTCTACAAGTCGAGGTTGAGCCCATCACGGATCCTGAGATGCAGATAGAGATCGTGAAAAGAGTTGAGCATTTTGAGTCGGACCCCGAGGGATTCATACGGATCTTCGAAAAGAAGCAGAAGGAACTCAGAGAAAAAATCATACGAGCAAGAAAACTGCTACCAAAAGTGCAGATATCAGAAGATCTTCTTCTTGGAGTAGCTAAGATCTGTGCTGAATTCTCCGTCAGTAATAGAGCGATCATCGTAATCTCAAAAACAGCAAAAACTATTGCAACCTTTGAGGGAAGAACAAATGTGACTAAAGAGGACATCGTAGAGGCTATAGAGCTTGCTTTACCCCACCGCATGAGGAAACTACCCTTCGAGAAGCCATCGCTTCAGAAGGAGGAGTTGGAGCGAATCTATGAGGAGCTTCTCGAGGATCGAAACGAAGCCATACAAACACAAAGAAGCAACTCAACTAGGAAATCGGACTACAAAGTTTTTGATATTGACAAGTCGGCGAAGGCGAATTTTTTTATTAATAACCTCAAAGCCCAGTTAGTTAATAGAGCGGGGAGAAGATATAGATCCAGAGGTATAAATTCGAGGGGTTCCTACATAGATAGCCGCATACCGATAGGAGACCCAAAAGACATAGCTTTCGACGCCACCATACGGGCTTCGATATTGAGACAACTCAGCGAAAAGCATAATAATGGAAAACTGAAGATTACGATAAGATCTGAGGACTTACGGGAGAAGATTAAGAGTTTTCGGGTGCCATCACTGATACTTCTCTTGGTGGATGCCAGCGGATCTATGGCCGCCCTAAAAAGGATGATGCTTGCGAAGGGAATTGCTTTCTCTATACTTCAAGATGCATATATCAGAAGAGATAGAGTATCATTCATAGCTTTTCAGGGCAATGAAGCATCTATACTATTGCCGCCAACGAATAACATTGATTTGGCTGTAGAGAAACTTAGGAGGTTACCTACCGGCGGGAAAACACCGCTATCCGCGGCGCTCTACCAAGCAATAAGGTTGATACGCATAGAAAAGAAAAAGAACAAAAACATAAGGCCCATGCTGATCCTTATAACCGACGGAAAAGCCAATGTCCCGCTAGGAACGAATATTAAGCAAGAGATCTCCGAGCTAGGAGCAGCCATAGCGGATTTAGGCGTGGAAACAATAATAATTGATACCTCACAAAACAGCTTTACTCCCACACACATACCCATACTAATTAGGGCGATGAAAGCGAAACATGTCAAACTTACTAGAAACTCACTATCAAAAGTTCTTCAAGCAAATAGAGAGCCTTTCCTAGACAATAATCAACGAAGTATTCTTAAGAAGTTTAATATTTAAATTTTGCTACGTATTGATAGAAAACCCTCCATTTTTTCTCGGGGATATCTATGACACGACGTATAATGGCCTACCTGCTTATTTACTTGTTGATATCTTAACTTTGCTATTTCCTCTACGGTAATCAGCTAGTAAGCCTCCAAGATAAGCATAGCTCAGCAGGATTCACATACCAAAAGAACAGTGATGAGAGAACCTACCAAATCCATGGTGCAAAAAACAACAATATAATGTCTCAAACCAGTATGATAACAAAGCAAACAACAGGTATGAAAAATCAGAAAAACGCGAAGGGGATATATATTTGGTCCTATGATAATGAGCAAACATTTAGATACCCATATCCAAACCCTCAATTAGACATAGACCTATACAATGTTACGCTTAGACTTGAAGGTATTTTACCAACAAATATTATGCTGTGGGGGACGCTATTTGAAGATGTGGACTTGGACGGCTACTTGGAGCTCTATGTATGTAATGGAACACATATTGCTTTAGTGGATATTGACGGTGAAGAACAAAGATGGATCGCCTATGTTCCAGGAGAATCGACAACAGGTTGTTGTTGGCCGGCTTGGTTAACAGTGCTCTATGACATCGATAATGATGGTGTCGTGGAAGCACTAGTAGGAAGAAGACATAATAACCCACAGGACAACTCTCTTAACATGTACTTTGTAGATGACAATGGTACCATAGTTAGAACAATAAGTAGGCTTGGTGGGTATGCATACGATGGGAGTTCAATAACTTACATTGCTAATGGGTATGACAGCGGAATTCGGCCCGAATATATTGCTGACTTTAACAACGATGGTAGACTTGAAATTCTCTCTGCAATCGGTGCTGGCTACTCCGCGGAGCCAAGAGGGGTTATACTAACAGATCTTGAGTCTGGAGATGAGATATACTGGTATGATTTCGGCCCGGCGGTTTGGTGTGGGATGCTCTCCATTGTGAAAGTAGATGGAGTATGGTATGGTGTTCTTGGTGGGGCTCAAGTAAATAATGGTGGATTTGGATATGGTGTTAATGGTACTGGAACGTACACTCGCGATAATTATGTTTATGTCTCGATAATACGCCTAGAAAATGGCTCCGAAATCATGGCTACTGGTCTTGGCGATGGGCGTGGTGCATATCCAATTGTGGGTGATGTGAACGGTGATGGTATTCCAGAGGCAATATTCTGCTACTTTGGTGACTACTATTATCCAGATACGTGTAGGGTACTGATATATTCTCTTGATGGGTCACTTTTAAAGGAGTATACTCTCTATTATACCAGTCATTCACCC
>Ga0190367_1001833_pt1 | contig 11737 bp, 4 predicted proteins | sample 4872181011_MG_FD_171838 | JGI IMG/M metagenome (GOLD analysis project Ga0190367, IMG submission 171838) | Hydrothermal vent microbial mat bacterial communities from Southern Trench, Guaymas Basin, Mexico - 4872-18-10-11_MG | ecosystem: Environmental > Aquatic > Marine > Hydrothermal vents >... | reverse complement strand
ATGTGGTTCAACTAATGCGTATAAGCATAAAAGATTGTTCAAGTGTCTAAACTGTGGTTTAGAAGCTCATAGAGATGTTGTTGGTGTGTTAAATATAGCCCGTGTCTCCCTCAATGGGAGAGACGGGTTTAACGGGGTGCTGGCACACCCCGTGCTTCTACGGGTCTCTCCCGTAGAAGCTCAAACCTCCCCGCAGGGAATCCTCGCACTTTAGTGCGGGGAGGATGTCAACTTCCACCTTCCAAAAGATTTTTATTAATATTTAGTAGATAGCATTGCTAGTATGCGGGAGTTTTATAGATCTCTAATTTTTGTGATTATGGTCCTGCTGTGTCTGTATGTTGTAATCATTCAACCAACAGTAGGATCAGAAAATTTGGCAATGAGGATTATTGGAACACCCATATACAGTAAGGAGAACATACCTAGGCAATATTTTCTTCAGGATTATGATTTCTATTACGATAAAAATAATGAATACTATTTTTTTCTGAGAAAAATACCAATAAATTCTACAGTCCTCCAAAAAAATGGAGATATATTTTTATTATTTAAAAATAATGGTACATTACTTAAATTTAGGATTGTGGAAAGAGTTAAAAACGGATACATTATAGCTACTGACTTAAACAAAAGTGAATTAATAAGAGCTTGCCCGAACATGTTTACAGAGATTCCACTCGAGTATAAAATTGACAAGAATTTAAAATATCTTCTCAACTTTGATAAAGATAGAATTTTAATTTTAAAAATCCTATTGTTTAGAAAACCAAGTGCAGAAACTATAAAAATACTATATTATTAAAAACTACAACGGATAGAGTAAAAGATATTGCAAAAATAAATCAAGTAAGATTCATTTGTAATTGTTACAACTTTATACCTACATTAGTAGAGTCATCTAGACTTATTTCATCGGATATAGTTTTAGAAAGCGGATTTAAAGTAAAAAACGTTACTGTTGGTGTTGTCGATAGCGGTATAGTTCTTCATCCACATTTTCATGGTGTAGATATTTACTACGCTTGGGATTGGGTAGATAATGATAAAGTACCTATCGATGAAAATAAAAACTGCTTTGACTACGGTCATGGGACTCATGTTGCGGGAATCATCTCTGGATCTGGGAAATATAATGACACAAATATAACTGGTATATCACCCAATGCTCCATTGCTAATGGCAAGAGTCTTTGGACCTGATGCGAATGGAGATGGTCTATCCGATTGGTATTACGATGTTGATTGTTCAGGAGAAGAACTATGGAAATTTATGCTCGATCCAGATAGAGACGGAAATTTATTTGAAAAAAATTCTGCCGATGTAATATGTAATAGTTGGGGAGCTGATAGATGTTATGGTGTCTATGATGAATGGTCTTATGAAGTGGATAGTGTAATTTTTGGAAAATACGCCAAAAGACCTGTAATTGTATTTTCAGCTGGAAATGCTGGTAAAGATAAGAAAGTATCACCACCAGGAACATCAAAAAATGCTATAACTGTTGGAGCTTGCTACGATACTGCTAGTGAGGATGAAATAAAGGTATTAGATTTTTCGCAACGAGGTACACAAGATGGAAGAATAAAACCTGATATCTTGGCACCAGGCGCTTTTATAACTTCGGCTGTACCATTAGATCGAAATTCAAAAGGTTATGAAACTTGGGAAGGTACTAGTATGGCTACTCCTTTTGTTGCCGCTTTGGCGGCTCAAATAAAAGAAAAATATCCTGAAGCTACTCCAGAATTAATTAAAGCGATGATAATTGCTGGAACATTTGGTGGTGGAACAACCGATTCCCCAAATATTAATGAGGCATGGGGTAGAATAAGCTCCTATCAAACGATATTTAAAACTAAAGATGAAATCGTTGATGTCTACGACTTCGGAACCATTGGTAATGATAGAACGATATATCCCAGAGAAGTAAAATACGAATTAGACATTCCAGAAGGTACTATTGCGATAGTAGCTACGCTGGTGTACTCTGACGATCCAGGGCCTATAGGTAGTGGTATGTTGCAGAACGATCTAGATCTATTTATTGTAACTCCTGATGGTAATACAATAATAAACGGTAATTGGGATACGCGTGATGATGATTCAATAAACAACGTCGAAAAGTATATCCTAAGATACCCAAAGCCCGGAAGATATGAATTCCATGTTAAAGCTCTAAAATTGAACGATCTTGGTGGTAGAATACCCAAGTTCGTCAATTATGCTATTATTATTCGTGTAATCAAACCAACACAACAGCCTGATATCACCGTTAATATCAGTGAAGGTAATTATTCTCTATGGGTTAAACCCGTTGGGCTCTCTATCTATAATTGTTTGGTTACTATTGTAACAAAGGATAATAAAAACATAACCATATCGATCGGTGACATACCCTTAGGGAAACATAAGAAGGTCATGCTTAATAATACTGGAGAAGTAGGAATAAATGGAGTTTACATCTCATATTTCGATGTCTTAGGTAACAAGTATCTGAAGACTATTGACAGCAGCAGTCTTCTTACTAAGCATGAACAACATTATTCTGATGATCATAACAATTCTTCAGATCTACTCAAAAGTACTGAATTCGTCAAAAGGAATCTACCGCCTAATCCAGATCCAAGAATGAATTTTACCGTGACATTACATATATCAGGGATAACTATTGGAGCTGTTAAAGAATATATTCCTTATAATTTTGATCTATTGTACGTATATTCCTCTGATCCTAAAAATATTTCCATTCAAATTATTAAGAATGATGAACATGCTATATTACTCGTGTCATGGTATGGTGAAGTCAAATGGATAAAGTACATACTTAAGGCCTCCTGTAAAAAAGAGGATATTAATCGAACAAAGTTTCATGGTACCTATATAAACATACATAGAGGGTTTGATGTAAAAGCTATAGAGGGAGATACCACATTCAGACAAAGAAATACTTATAATATAAAGCAATATATTTTGTCAATAATTATTGATTATATTTACATAGAGAATATTAGACCTATTCTGAAGGATGAGATACTGGACTACATCATCATGTATATGGAACATATACGGCATTCTTAAGAGAAATACATAGCAATAGAATGAACTGCGCAGTTCAATTATTTAGGTAGCCAAATTTGTAAGAAATATCCTTACTCCTAAAGAATATTTCATTATTTTATTCTACTCATTACATGTTATCACACTGCCATAATTGATGGTTGCTAGGATACTTGCAACATATGATGATTCTCTAAAAAATCTCTAAATCAATCAAAATATGCGAAATTTGTTTAAAAGCTCCTTAGATCGCAGTATTACTACAATTTGTGCTACATTAAGGCAACATTATTCTCACATCAATAGCAAAAAGCTTAAATATGGTCTGGGTTTTATAAAGTGAAGGTGACGGCGGGGCTTAGTTCAAAGCATATCCCGCCGTCAAAAATCGTAGGGTTTAAATATGGTTAAGGTTAGAAAAATTTTGGTTTCGGAGGGATTGAGATATGAGTAGGGTAGGATTGAAAATAGGTTTAGTGACAACACTACTATTATTGATCGCAGTAGCGGGATTGGCTTCGGCAAAACCAATTTACACTAATGGTACCGAACCTGGAAAAAACGTTACATTGAGCTACAACACACTATATCAACTCAGTGGTAGGACTGTTACCTTTACATTCAACACGACCAACACGAGTGCTACAACATGGTGGGTAAACATTACTTATACTGACGCGAGTGTGACTAATGTCTGTGAAAATATGACACTCAGTGGAAATAGCACATTTACTGTATGGGCAGAAGTATCAGCTCCAGCAAATATAACTGTAACCGTAAGAAATCCTGATAATTCAACTGAGATTGTTAGTGTTGATCTTAGGTTCATTCCAGCCGATGTTGCAAAGCTAGTATTTGACTTAGTTGCTGGAACATACATTGCAGACGGTAAGGCGTATGATGTTGACATCTATCTAGCAGATGATACTGAAAACTATATCTTGCCAACTGAGCATACATTTACTGTAGAAGCAAATACGACTTTGGTTTGGTTAAAGAATGAGAGTGATACTGTTGCTGGTGGTCCAATTACATTGACGACTAATAACTTAGGAAAAGTAACATTCCAAGTTGCAGCATACAACAACAATAAGGAAGTAACTGCATTGCTAACTGCAAGTGGTTCATCTGGTAGCAAGGTTATTACATTCGCTGCTCCAACAGAGCTTGCATATCTAACGGGTGATTACAGAACCACAGATGGTACTCCGCTTGACGAAGCTAGTGTAGTTTGGGAGGAAGATTATCCGATTTACTTAGACTATGATGAAGATGGTGTTGAAGAGCATATCTATACGATTCCGAACGGTAGTACTGGAATATATATCATAGTAATCAACAAGGATAGCAGAGTAATTATATACGAGGGGTTGGACACAACCTCTGGCGCTGGATATTCGGTGCAGATACCATCTGGTGCCAACTACACTGTCTACGGATTCGCATATACGTTTAAGGCTGCAACATGCACAGTGTATGTAGATGAACCAGACAGAACATTCACAGCTGATCTAGTATTCAAGACAAACAGAGTGCCAACAAAGGTTATCATTGAGTATGAAGATGGAACTAAGTCAAAGGTTAATTATGCAAGTGGAAAGGAGACTGACGACGAGATGTTAGTTGTATATGTCTATGACCAGTATGGTGACCCAATTAGCGATACCGTTACTGTAACAATTGAACCACCAGGTGATCTGAATGTTCACGATCCAGATACGTTCCCAGATGGTAGTGTCGACACTTCAGTAGTCGTTCAGGTAACGAATGGTGTCGGATATGTTTGGGTAACATGCCTTGGAGCAAACGAATCAACTATGACGAAGCCTATTGTTACTGTAAACATAACTGCAACTTCAAACACTAACAGATCTGCAAGTGATGTAGCCTACAAGACATATGTCTTAAAAGGTAACTCATCGATCTTTGGTCAGGTCTATTGGGTAAACGAGGAAACTGGTGAGAAGGGCCCAGCAATTGGTGCAACAGTATGGGCTGTATATGCTGAGATGACTAATCACTCGTTGTATTACATCAAGGATGTAATGCCGTGGATGGTTGATACGGTTGATGAGCATGGCGTTTATGTCTTGGATGGTATAGCTGTACCTACAAATGAAACTACTGGTTTTACAGAAGTCTTCATCTATGTAATATATTCAGGATGGAATGGTATTAACGACACGATCGGTGCACCATCTCTTGCAAGCCAAGGTGAGTTAGATCCAGTATTCGAAGCAGATAGAGGTGGCAGAACAAACATGTACATTGCTGCAGCTGAGGTAGATTTCTTATGGGCTGATGGAGATACTGAGAACCACGACATCAAGCTTGACAATCCAGAGCCTATTGATTACGAGATCAACCTAATAGAGGATACACATTACCTGACATTCAACGGCACTGGATACGACAAGGCCACGATCACAATTACACTCGTATACTACTCAGAAGCTAACCCAAGTGAGAAGTACCCAGCGGCATACAGGGATATCAAAGTTAACGTCACTGGAGTTGAGGATGCTCTCCTGGCTGCAGACGGGCAGATCGGCAGAGAAGTTTGGGTTACCACAGATGAGAACGGTACAGCCACTCTGACGTTCTATGCTGGTACTACGGCGGGTGAAGCAGTAGTTACTGCATACTTCGACACGAAGACAGAGGATCAGGGCATCATCAGCGCATCTGGCGAGAAGCACATAGTTGAGACTGGCTCAATATCCTTCGATGTCTGTGATCAGACTGGTACACAGCTCGACTGGTTGGCTAGAGAAGGAAGAATCATAGCTGTCTTGTGGATGGACAACACAACTAGCCATGATCGTGTATTTAACCCAGATAATGATTGGATTATAGCAGCGAACTTGGTAGATCCACTGTCTGGATTTGCAACCAAAAACTACTATGCAGCACAACTCGAAGTACCTGAGCCGCCATTCGATACTCTTGAGGTCTTCGAGGTCGTGCATGGTGTACCAGGAGACAGACTAAAGAATCCGTTTAACATACCCGTAATGCCATTTAACGCTAGATATGTTGCAAAGGATGGTCACGCATCATTTGACGGTGTTGTTCCAGGACACAGATACTACGTAGAGGCTATAGTAGTCAAGCCAAATGTTGTTGAAACGTTGAACGAATCGGTAATTAGGACAGGATATGCAATAGTCGATAAACAATCAGGTACTGACACAGCTGACGTTTACGTGTACATCCCACCAGACTGGCGGGCAGAACGGCCAAGTGAAACAACAGCCACGCTACTGAAGCAACAAATACTCAGCTTAATCCTAGAGTACATAGAGAATCCTAGTGAAGACTTGAAGCAACAGATACTGGCCAAGATTCTAGAATACATGAAGTACGTTTAATCTTTTTATTTTATTTTTATTTTAAGGTGAGAACTAAATGGTTAACTCTAAGTTTACAATACACTTGGCCTTTTCATTATTTGTTGTAATTATTGTTAGTATTTTGTCCGTCAGTTCAGCGCAGATTATTGACCTAACCAACGATTACATACCAAAAATTCCAAGAGATTCGCATGGTAGTAAATTTGTATTTGAACAATACCTTATTGGAGACTACGATATCTATATTTGCGATCTAAGCACTGGGTTAATTAGACCAATATCTAGCTCACCATACGTAAATGAGCGATTTGCATCTATATATGGAAACTATGTGGTTTTTGAGCAAAGCTATAATATATACACGCATGGTACGGAATATGATAATGGAGATAGAGCTGAAGTTATACTTGTTAACTTGCTCACAGGGGAGTCTAAACCTATAGGATCGCCATACTCCATCGATGAATATCCTGATATTTACGGTGATAAGGTCGTATGGATTAATAATTCGACGTTTATAACTATTTATGATATATCTACTGGTAATAAGCAGAATATCTTGCTAGATGAAAATTTAACTATAACCGAAGTAAGAATATATGGTAACATAGTTGGTGCAATAGGCTACATTACAGATAATGCTACCAGACTGTACGGTGTGTATATATATGACATTGTTAGTAACAAATCTCTCGCGATTTTGCATCCAGCAGCAGGTAATGGGTATATATCAAACCTTAGGGTTGATAAAAACTACATAGCTTGGTCAACTACGTATGGAATTTCGTATGCTAAAATACCACAGGTGATTGATAGCAACGTCAGTATTAACATTGAAAGCATACCTGATACAGGTTTAATTATGGGAATGGATCTTAAAAATGGAGTTATAGTCTATGGAGAGTCGTTTTACAGAACATCGCCAAGAATCGCAGGTTACAATATCGAGACTGGTGTGAGTGAGATCATAGTACCTTCTAATGTCGATGCGTATGACCCTATAATAGTCGATGAATATGTAGTCTTTATCGATTCTAAACACTACGACTTACACTATGTTAAGTTGCCGGATACTCTAATTTCAGATCATTTCATAGGAGAAGAAGTTTATGTTGATTTCTCTGCTAAACCAGAAGTGCATGTTGGTGAAAATGTTACTTTTCAGGCTGAAGTAATTTGTAGCGATAATATTATTATAGATAATGATAATTTAAAGTGGGATTTGAATGGTGACGGTGTAGTCGATGCCACTGGTAAGCATGTTTATTATGTTTATACAGACGAAGGAATTTATAATGTTACGCTTAAAGTAGTAGTTAACGGTTCAGTATTGGGCATAGCAACTAAACAAGTAAGAGTGGTATCTTTAAATATGGATTCAGATGAGGATGGGCTTACAGATTATCAGGAAAATATGCTTGGGTTGGATCCAAATAATAATCGTTCTGCACTGACATCTTGTCTAAATATAAGTCTCATAGTTAATTTCAATGACTCTTCATATCAGATCGTAGACTTAAGGCATACGTACCTTTTGGAGTACAACTGCAGCTGTTGTATTGACACAATATTTATGGACCTAATTTTACCATCAAACGTTAGCTTTAGTTGTCAAAATACGTCTATACCTAGTCCTTTCAAAGTTAGGTACGCTATAATTCCTATTAGTGATACTACAATAATATATAGATTTGTTCTTACAAACATTTCTGATGGTTTTTATATATTTGGGATAAAACTTAATGGTACAATCTTTAATTTTACGGTATTGATAACCAGTAGCTTGGATTATGATTCTGATGGCTTAAATAATTCATATGAGTTGGTCATCGGAACTTTACCTATGCTTAGTGATTCAGATGGTGATGGTTTAAACGATGGTGTAGATCCATATCCTCTTGATCCAACTAATGGTAACGTATCCAATCAACCGCCAGTAGCTAAGTTCTCTTTCAAACCAGATATTCCAGTAATTGGGGAAGCAGTAGCCTTTAATGCATCGGAATCTTATGATCCTGATGGCAATATATCTGAGTATATATGGGACTTTGGAGATGGAACAACTGCTTACGGAAAGATCGTGGAGCACGTATTCAATAGTTCTGGTATGTACACTGTAGCTCTTACCGTAGTTGATGATAGAGGTATGAAAAACACGACTGTTAAAGTAATACCAGTAACATTGATTAAGAGAATCTTGCCTAGGTATGTTTATCCTAACTCAACGTTTAACGTAACTCTAAAGGTGCTATCCAATGTCGTTGTAGGTGTAAGACTCAGTGAAGTTGTACCTTCTGAGTTTGAGATAATAAATGTGTCGAATATCAAGAATATTTCTATAGAGATAGAAGACAACAACATAACGATCTCGATGTTTGGAAAAGTTGATAACTTAACTTACACTTTAAAAGCACCACCATTTGTGGGAGCCTACAACTTTACAGGATATATAGCAACGCTTGGACAAAACACTGCTGAGGTTTCAGGGATACCTATTGGCGGAGACACTCGCATTGAGGTTGTAAATAATCAACAGTCACTAGATGAGCTTAAGGAAAAGATCCTTGCAGACATACTGGAGTACATGAGAAACCCAAGTAAAGAGCTTAAGCAACAAATTTTAAATAAGATATTAGAATACGTGAGCTTAGTTAGTCAGTTGGATATGATATGATGAGCGCCGAAATGGCGTTACCAGAAAACAACTTTCTAATCGCTTTAGTTTTTGGTTATATTTGTATTTATCTTTGTACTAACTTTAGTTGTTTAAGCTAAAATTTTGAGAACGAATTAGCTGATTGATGACTTACATGCATACCAAGATACAAGATAATATAATATCTATAACAATGATATTTGCAGGATCGCTAAGCTGCGGGAGCGATTATTTCTGTTCTAAATGAGCTTGTCTAGGATCACGATCCTTGATGTTGACCCTCTTCGGATCCTAGACTTCGCTGAGGAGAAGTACCTACTGGCGGCTCGTCGAAAAGATCTGTAAGATTATATTGCCGAGGGGAGATTAAGAGGTCGAAAACGCAACGGATATCTAGTATTAGCTTCACGGTGCAGTGGAAAATCGATGTAGATAAGCCCCTAAGACGGATGTTCTCTTTTCGAAAAATATTTATTTTTGGTAGTGATTAATCGTTAAGTATTAAACGTAACTTTATCGGAGGGAACTTGAATGAAGAAAGTTCCTAAAAAATGTTTCACGTTGTCGAAATGTTTTTGGGTTATAGCTTTAATACTGCTAAGCTTACTATTATTGTCTAGCACCGTACTCGCACAGACAGTGGTGTATTTAGAACCAGAGAAGATTACAGTTGGATCGGGCGGTGGCAGTTATAGTGGTATCGAAGTTTACTTGAGCATGGCTCCAAATGGATTAGTACGGTATAAAATCGAAGGTGTTTACTCAGACGCAAATATATGGGCTGATGTAAATCCCCCGAGCTGGGTAGCATCCTACGTAAGGTATAGTGAGGATTGCATAGAAGTTTACGCGAACATCTATCATCCAGTCGAGGAACCTATACTCCTAGCAACTTTGGATGTGCACGCGCATGAATCGGGTACTGCACGAGTATCAGTTCTTATCGAGGATATGCAATCCCGACAATTCCGGTACATCGGTGAGCTTACGATTAGTGTCTACACTTCGCAGTCACTACCAGTAGCAGAGTTCACATATTCAGCTTCAGGTTTAACAGTAACATTCGACGCATCATCCAGCTACGACCCAGACGGTGGTTCAATCACCAGCTACGAATGGGACTTTGGAGATGGGACAACTGCTTCAGGTATAACAATCACTCACACTTACTTACAGCCAGGAACATACACTGTGACACTAACAGTAACGGACGATGACGGACAGACAGCATTAATATCGAAGCAAATCACAGTATCCGATCAACTTACTGCCTGGCTAACTGGAGAATACAGAACAGTGGATGGAGCAACTCTTTACGAGTCCTCAGTAGGTGGAATTCAGATTAGCATCATCAACATCGACACGGGAGAGCTTGTATATTCTTTCCTTGATACCGTAGAGGACGCTGACTATTATGTGCAGCTACCACTCGGTTGCTACAAAGTTTACGGCTACGCATCAGGGTATGAGGCAGCAACTGTTTATGTTTGCCTAGACGAACCTGACAGGACATACACCGCAGACTTGGTGTTTGTACCCGAATCATCTGTTAACAATCCGCCCTCGGTTTCTCTCCTCTCACCATCAAACGGTCAGACATTCGACTCCTCTATAAGCTCTGTAATCCTGCAATGGACTGCTAGCGACCCTGATGAAGACTCATTAACCTACGATCTGTACTTTGGTATGACACCAGATCCATCATTACTCGTTTCTGGCCTAAAGACCACGTCGTACACGGTCTCGGTGCCACTTTCTGGTACGTACTACTGGAAAGTTGTCGCTCATGATGGTAAGGGAGGAACGGCATCTTCAGCTATATGGAGCTTCAGTGTTAAAGCTATTACTCCTACACCTACACCAAGCAAACCGCCAGTAGTGTCCTTCACTTTCACACCTTCGTCACCCACAATAGGACAAGTCATAACCCTAGACGCAAGCGGTAGCTACGACCCAGACGGAGGGCAGATTGTAAAATACACTTGGGAGATCGAACCTACAATAGACTATCTAGGAAACATAATAAACTCTCCCACTGTTATAGAGAGAACTGGCACGAGTAAGATAGATTACTGGGCTAGGAGGACTGGAACTTATACGGTCAAGCTGACAGTCGAAGACGATGAAGGACAGGTGAGTTCAATAGAGAAAGAAATAACAGTAAGGGGGATCCCAGAGTACGGGGAGCCACAGTTCATCTCTGCAGTTGTTTTAACTACAAAAAGAATCGATCCTATGACATATTCTGCAGATGTGCTCTTCAAACTCCAAGCTAAGTTTACATGGGATTACAACAAATATCATTCAAGTGGGCAGTGCGTGGAATTAGGTCAGGTTGTCAAAAGGATCGAATTATCTGGCGATACTATAAAGAAAATTGCCACTCTCTCTAAGAAGGCTTTGGAAGTTTTAGTTGAAATTCTTAAAGAGAAGACTATATCTCTGTCCTCGGGATTGTCCATAATCGATATAATAAACACTATCCTAGAACTTGGCTACAAGTACGAAGACGGGGTCATTATACCCCTGGACTCAGAGTTCTGTCCAGATGAGGGTGGAGTCAGCTATCTGACTGTGAAATTTGGTACTACCAGCGTAAGTTTTACCACAGAAACGGAAATGGATGAGGTCTCCTATGGCTACCTCATGGACTTGGTCCTAAGAGACA